>Ga0209518_1004157_pt1 | contig 11802 bp, 16 predicted proteins | sample RifGroB1_FD_183993 | JGI IMG/M metagenome (GOLD analysis project Ga0209518, IMG submission 183993) | Groundwater microbial communities from Rifle, Colorado, USA - Groundwater B1 (SPAdes) (version 2) | ecosystem: Environmental > Aquatic > Deep subsurface > Groundwater | place: Rifle, Colorado... | reverse complement strand
TCGTTCTTTTCCATCGTAACTACAACGTAAGCTCTACCTCTAAGCCTACAATCAGCAGTCCAAGGAGCGCCATCAAAAGCCCTTACTTCCCATGTTTGACCAATACTGTGACCTGTAGGTACAACAAATGCAATAGCAACACCATCTGCTAAAACTTGAGCAGAGCCTGTCATAACAGCATCACCTGACGCTGTTTCTTCAACAGTCCCATCTCCTATATACTTAGTTTGCACCCAATGAAAAGTATCGCCTGATACGTTAGTAGCAGTAACTCTAATGCTAAACACACACATCCCAACACCGGAATAAGTGCCGTAGTAATCATCCTCATCGTTAGCATACACAGTTAAGTTATTCAAACCCGATTCAGGAAACCTAGAAATAACATTGGTAGGTTTAGGCGGCAAAGTGAGCAAGAAAGGATCAGCTTCTTGATCAGGCGTACCTGTGTACTTAGTAACATTCAAATAAGATTCGTCATGAGCTGCTACAGCAGGGCGAGTTTCTATAAATACTAACGGAGCACCTTCTTCCGAACTCTCAAAACCATAATAACCTTCAGCCGGTTTATATGGAACGTGTTTGATAAAAGCAACATCTGTAGACAATTTATCGTTAAGCCAAACTTCCTTAATTTCATCAACTTCATGACCTGCAAAAGCAACTACCAAACTGATATACTTATTAACCTGATCAGATTCTACTCCAGTAATCGGATCAACAGAATGGGATTGAGCGTAAACAAGTACACCACCTGTCATCACTTCGCCGTAAATTACACGATGAGGTTGAACAGATGAGCGAACTGTTTGTTGCCTAGATACAGCATCAGCTTGTTTAGGCTTCTCCATTGAAGCCATCATATACGCCGAATACGCAACTGAAGCTAAAGTTACAACAGCACTAACTATGATGAAAGTAGCCATTGCCGTAGATACTGCAAAATACGCAGCTACTGCTAAAACTACAGGAGGCATTAGCGAACCTCCCAAGCAGTAACAGCTTCACTCATAGGTAAGTATTGCAAACGATCTAAGCCAGGAGCTACGCAAACAAATCCAATACAAACGGCAAGCGTGTCACCGTGTTCTTTAGTCTCTATCATCACAATATCACCTCGTTTAGCGGCTAATGGTGAAATCTCACCACCTAATGAATCTGTAGCAATTTGTCTCACACCACCACGCTCTTTCACTATACGAGCAGCTTCTAAAGCCGTTTCATATTCACCTCGCAAAGCAGATGCTGGATCAACACCAGTTAACTCAAAAACTATATTTGCTGCAAATAAACAACAGTCGTGTGATCCCCACATGAAAGGTTTGATATGACTTTCGGCCATTATCTTGTGTAATCTTTCAGGCCAATCTTGATACCTCATGCTCGCCCCCAAGGAAGATCTTTTGACAACATTTGATCCACATACCTAAAGCCTCTATCGCCAGGGTATTCAGATTGCTGATCTTGATCGTTAAAGCGTCTAACTCTAGGTCTTTCCCAATCAACTAATCTACTTTCAACAGTTAACGATATAGTAGCAGTTGTACCCATTTCAATGTCCATAGTATCCATTCGACCTTTGAACACTATCACAGGGTCTGCTATAAAAGCATAATCAGTTGTTAAAGGGGCTAGCCAAATAGTAGCCGAGCGACCTTGATAGTTCTGACTCAATGCTTCCGAAACCATCTCAGGAGGTACGCCTGATAAAGTTAAAGCACATCCGTACATTTGCAAAGCAAGCCCTTCGCTAATAGCTTCAATTGACCCTAGTGTACCAATACCCAACCATTCATTACCGTTCCAAGTGAAGGTATAACCAGCGTTGCACAATCTAACTACACCGTCAGCAAAGTCAAGTTCTACTAATACCAGTGAAGGGAAGTTTAGTTGAGAAAAAGCATTTTTAGCAGCTATTGTTAAATCGCGCACTAAAACACCTCCATGCAATCAAATGTTACAGTTGTTACATTCCTTTCTTGAAACACAAACTTATCTTGTTTATCATCAACAAGCATCATCACGCAAGTAGGCGCGGTTTTAGTTATTACTGCGTTATCAGCAGGAATTGACCGCAAAGGTGCTTCAAACTTCAAAGTAGCGTTACCACCGCTGTCGCTTGAAATAGGATCTGTTATCACAAGAAGTTGCGTACCGACTCCGAAGTAATCCCCAGGCAGTAGCAAATTAGCCTGATTTGCCGTCCATCCGTCCGTTAAAAGCGTTCTCCCTGACTGAGCAGCCCCTTTGACCAGTGGCGTCCCTAAAGCCGTTCCAGAGGGCGTCAGGTGCGTATAATCAGGTAAATAAAATCGACCTGCCATTCCAGATAGCTTGTTCAACCAAGCTTTCAAAATACGTGCATCGGCGTCTGTGAGATTGTTGTAACTCACAGACGCCATCCATCTTGCGCCGGGAAGTTCTGAAGTCTGAACTGTACGGTTAAGAGGTGACTGAAATGACGCTGTGTTAGGTTGTAAACTAAACACCATTGCACTAGGTGATGTTCTAGTCATTGTGGGCAAACTCAATATAGCCATTATCTAACTCTCCCACTAGCAAGGGCGAAGTCTCCACCTCTATTCATACTGTTAAGTATCTCTGCTTTTGCTGCTTCTTTGGCTTGATGAGCCAAAACCTTCATCTGAGCCAAAGTACTTGCATCTGCACCAGGGGCGTTGAATATCTGATTGATAGTGACATTTGAGCCTCCCCCGAGCCGATTGTTCGGAGTTATAACACCATTAGCACCAGGAGTAAAGAGTTCAGGCCCCTTTTCTCCAACTAAATATGTTGAATTTGCAGAAACAGGGCCTCCTAGTTCACGTTTTCCTGCGATCTGCATTCCTTCGATAGCACCAGACGCCATCACCATACCAATTGACACATAACTCATAGCTCTAATAGCAGCAGCTTGGGCCGCGCCAATAGCAACCCCTGCGCCTGGAATCATTGCAGCCGCAGCAATTGCGGCAGAAGCAGCAATTTCAGTATTCATCATAATACGAGCTATCGCTAAAGCCTTTTCAGCAACCATTGTAGTTATCAACAATGCTTTATTATCACCAGCTGCGGATTTAGCTAAAGCTATTGCACTTTGAGCAGAATCAGCTTTAACATTGAACATGTCTCGCTGAAAGTCTCTTTCCAACTTCAGCAATTCATCGTTCTTATCTCCAGTTGCTTTTAATTCATTACCAAACCCAAACACAGATGTTTCACTAGGTCCAGTTAAACTATAATTACTAGCAAAACTAGGTTGTTCGCCAAACCCAAATTTCATCTTAGGCTCAGGCTTTAAACCAAAATCCATATTCAAACCTTGAGCAAAGCCACCAAAACCTGTGGTACCCTTAAGACTTCCTTCAAGTTCCTTTATTTCTTGCTTAAGTTCTGATGCGGATAGTTTCATAGAATCGGCAAGTGAGACATTATCAATCATAGCCTGACCAAACATGTTCCATTTGTCAATGTGATCAGGAAACTCTTTGCTTAAACTTAAAACCGTATCTGTAACAGAACCCATTTTTTTATCGTATTCACTCAAAGTCGGGTCAGAATCTCTAAGTTGCTTGGCTGTATTTTCTAAAGCTTTAGAAAACTTATCTTGTAACTCGGAAAGTTCTTTTGTTGCTTTTTCAGCTTTTTCGGAATCACCACCTTTAGGCGGTTTAGGTATCTTGGGAGCATTTGCAGCTGCTATATCAGCTTCTATAGCTTTAATTGCATTCTGATTAATACTTAAACCTAATGAACCTAAACCCCCACCATTCGCATTAGACTTAGAAATAGCACCTGCTTTAATCCATCTGGCTATTTGTTCATCAGTCGCTATAGGATTAGCTTTTAGTATTTTCTCTAAGTCAGAACTATTTATCCTATCAATACGTTCACGTTTAATACCTGCCGCCAACTGACCTCCAGAAGTATCAACTGCCATTGGTCTAATATTAGCTAAACGTTGATCAAGTTCTTCTTTTTTAAAATAGTTTTTACCTGTATAAACAGCTGAAGCTATCAACCCTGCAACTAAAACATTCAAACCTGCTGTAGCTAAAGTTATTTCAGTAGTCAGCGTAGCCATAGATGTAGCTACTCTGATAATCCCCGCCGATATAGCTAACCACATTGCAGGTTCAGCTAAATACAATGCATACTTACCTAAGTTATACATATATTCAGCTGCTACTTTAGCCCAACCGAAACCGTCCCTCAAAAACGCCTGGATCTTCTCCTTATTTTCTTCAGCATACTTAGATACTTCTTTCATAGCCATTACTATTTCATGAAAACCTTGAGACAAACCACCTCTCAATACTTCATCACGAATAGTAGTCATTGTAGACTTAACAGTTGCCCACAATGAATCAATATCACCTGAAGCCGCCGCAAAACCTTGAAGTAACGGAGCTAACTTTTCAAGAACATACCCGGCATTTCCTGTTTCAGAAGCTATTCGTTTCCAATCAGCCAAATGCTCTTTGAGTAACGGATCTACAGCTTTAAGCGTTCTAAACATCATGTTTGTGGGCTTATCTTCACCGTTCATCAAACCGCGAATTTCCTGACTAAACTGCATGTCAGGATTAGACATACCTGCTGAAATAGTAGCCAAAGCGTTAGCTACGTTTCTGTAACCATCTAATTGCTTCTTATTGTTAATATCAATAAACACACCTTGTTGAACAAAAGCGTCATTCATCAATTGTAATTGAGAATAAGATGCGATTGTTTGAGCGTCCATTTTAACTAAAGTATTCTGAACAGCTTCAGCGTATTGACGATTTTCTTTATAAGCTAAACCTATGTTTTTAACACCACCTTGCATTGAAGTAATAATTGCTGCGTTCTTAACCATAGAAGACTGAAAAGTTTCTATTGCATCTACAGCAGTTTTAGGTAACGATCCTATCAAACTCATTGTTTGGTTAATGAGTGAATAAAGAATCTGAACTTTAGCAATTGCTGCTACTGAAGCTAAACTGAGTAGATTTATACTATTGGTATGTTTAGCTGAAGCTGGTGCAACGCCATCTATTTCATCCAACTTTTTCTTCATAGCAGCGTGTGCTTGTTTAATCTCATTTGCACTTGCTACACCAGAATTTTTAATTTGATTAAAAGCTGCAATAACCCTAGCTTTTTCAGCCTCAATGTTCATTGAAGACTTCAAACCTAAAGTATCGAAAGAACCTTGAAATCTATCGCTAGACGCACCTTGATTACGCATAGCGTAGGCATTTGCGGCTTCGACTTCCTTTAAGTGTTTGGCTGTTGAAGCTGACGCTTGCGCAGTCCCTTCCATTTGAGCTTTTAATTGTGCTGCAAATCCAGCTCCTGCTTGTAGTTGCCCCACAAGTTTCGCTGCTGCTAATTCACCTTGCATGGCTTGTGAAGCATACGAAGCCATTTCAGTAACCATCAACTGAGTTGCAACAGCAGCTTCTTCCATCTGAGTTTTTAAACGATTAGCGAAGTCCTTACCTGCTTGACCTTGACCGATAATACCAGCAGCAGAACCTTCTCCAGTTAAACCTTGTGCTGCATACAAAGCACGTTCTATTTCAGCTCTCTTTTTAGCTTCCTGCTGCATTTGATAGGTGCGCTTTTGATCCATCAAAACAGCTTCTTCATGCATTTTGATTTGAGCTTGCCGTTTCTCATAAGCAAGTTTTTGATCAATAGCAACAGCTTCGTCATACATCTTAATTTGAGCTTGAATTTTTTCAGCGTTAAACTTTTGATTTAAACCAATAGCTTCTTCAAGCATTTTAAGTTCAGCAGCAGCGCGTTCATTTGCTGATTTTTGAGTACCAGTAACCAACAACCCATCTAAACGAGCAAGTTCAGTAGTCATAGCTTCATGAGCACGAACTATGTCTTGTGGGTATTTTGTACCAGTGAGTTTTATTTCTTCAAAAGCATTTACAATTTTAGCTTTAGCAGCTTCAATAGACGCCGCCGATTGAACGCCTAACGTTTGAAATTCACTTTTGAGCGAAGACGCATCTAAAACTAAATTTAGCTCATTTAGTTTTCTAAAAGCTCTTTCAACATCATTACTGCTAGTATTAGCACTTTCCACTATTCTATTAAAAGAAGTATTAAACGCAGCACTTGCTTTACTCAAGCTTATTTTCATAGCTTCCATAGAAGCATCTGACTTTATCTGCATCTCATTGAAAGCAGATTGAACACTACCTGAAGTAGACGCTGCTATTTTAGCTAACTGCCTGTAAGAAGCATCTGTAACGGTAGCTAGATCTTTGTTTTTGTTTCCAAAGTCCACCAATGTTTTAAATGATTTTTCAATAGCAGTTTGAAAATTATCAGTATTTGCACCAATACTTATTTTAATATCATCAGCCATTACACACCGCCTTCTTGGATACCCTGTTCAATTTTTCTTCTAAAAATATCTGGAACTTCGCCGCGTTTAGCTTCAAAAGCTCTAGCCATATAAGGATTTGCGGCCATATTACTTCTTCCCCGCTCAACCCATATGCCGTAATAAGCGTGTTTCTTTTTCAAATAAACTTCTATATTTATAGACCTATCTTTCATTTTCTTCAAAGTCTTTATTTTTATGTTCTTGGCTAAGTTTCCGGGTTTTATTTCAATATAAACACCTTTAACTTTAAGATTATGAACTTTAGTATTACTACAAGTTGAAGTAATATTGTTAACAGCTTCATCTTTGAAAATAACGGCAGCTTCGTTAGCGGCATCTCTGATAATTTTATTAGACAGCTTTTCAGAAAAAGCCATCAATCTAGCACCAACTTCATTGATGCCTTTACTTGTAATTGAAAAACCGTCTTCAGCCATTGAATAACCTCATGCAAATAGAGCCTTACTATTAACGATATTGCAGTAAATATCTAGCAAGGCTCCTTGAATTATGAAATTTATTATTAGCCGTATCATATTTATTAAGTAGTTGTCAAATTCTAACCGATATCTTAAAAAACTATAATGCATTTTAATTTGACAAGCCACTCATAATCATATACGTTATCTCAAAATTTAGGAGGTTGTTATGATAACAGCTAAACACTACAAATCACATGTTATGCAATATTTAACTAACATACTAAATGGAGATGCTGAAAATTTTAGTAAATTTGACACACATTCCCTAGGTGTGATAAGTAAAATCAAACAATGTTTAGAGCAATGCCAAAATTTCGCTGTTGAAGATTCGGGTAGAATACTTAATGCAGGTTGGGGCCAATTGACAAATGACGCTAAGTTACCTTTCCCGGCAATAAGTATTGAGTATTTTAATCCAGATAAAACTCAATTAAATAAACATTTTATTTTAGCAACTCAATTACCCAATGAATTACAAATTTACTCCTTTTTCGCTTTAAGTAATAATCAATGGCATTTATCGCCTATAAGCGGAGTACTGTCTATTAATAAGAATATAAAGAAATCTTATCTAAACGGTGACATTTCTCACAAAACGTTAATACCTTGGATGATGAAAGAACTTGATTCTGAAATCATAGATATGATAACAGCACTATCTACTATAGATATGTCAGTAGTGCTTGAATTAATGGAAGCTTTGATCTGTCGTAACGTTTATATTGAAACCTTAGAAAAAGGTGAACATAAAAAGAAGAACGAGCGAAGAATTAAACAAGGTAAAATACCTCTTTATGAAACTAAGATCCTTGTAGTTAATCCTGCGTATAAAGAAATAGACAAAACTGATTTAGGTGGAACACACGCCAGCCCAAGACAACATCTCAGAAGAGGTCATATAAGGCGTTATGCAACCTATAGCGTCTGGATTAACAATACGGTTGTTGGTAAAGCTGAAAACGGTATAATCACAAAATCTTACGATGTTAAAGGAGAAACTAAATGAAATGTCCAAATTTAAAATGTAATTACGAATGGGAACCTAGAAAAAAAGAACCTAAAGAATGTCCCAATTGTAAAAAGAGACTGCGTTACACCACTGAAATAAAAACCGAATAACTTGCCCACAATAAAGAAAGCCGCTGATGGTGATAGTTACTTCATCATTCATCAGCAGCCTCCTTGTTTACACACCAAATATTTTTGCAGCATATTTTTCTAACTCTTCAGCCGTATAAACTCGCTCCGGAGGCTTTTGTGTAAAATTCATACACTCTAAAGCATTGAATGGATCATGTCTTTGCTTCGGATCTCTGTTCAAATTTAACTGTAGAGCCATTTGCTGTCCATGTCTAAGTTCAGACCTGTATTCACCAAATGGCTCTAAGCTATTAAACGCTAACAACTCATTAAGCTGTGCCGCAGTCATACCTTCAAGAAGAAAGTCAGGGTGCCTAAAACCAAGACCGATAGTAACGCGCCAAAGTTCTAATCGGCTACTATCGGCTCTGAGTTTTTTGATTCATTGCCACTCAACCCATTCATCTTACGTGCTTTCTCAGCAAGCTTCAGGAAGATACCCTGCGAAGAACGTCCAAGCACAGCAACATCTTCATCGGTAAACAGCCTTTCGCCAGCTTCATCAACAACAGAATAAGCAATCAAAGCAGGGGTGAATTTAGACATGTCAATAACCATCACGTCTTCTTCTTTACCATCTTTGATAACCTTCTCGCCAGTAGCTTTCTGATTCTTCGGATCACTCCAAAGTTTGATGTAATCAGCAGCACCAATTTCAGATACAATTACTTCGCCACCTTCAATCTCTACAGTTTCAGTTTTAAGCTGCATTGCCTTGAGAAGTGCGGTCCTATCGAGCGCCATTTTAATAACCCTTTCTTTGGTTAAATTGCGGAGTGGTAGTTAGCCACTCCGGTTAGAGGTTTACCCACAATTAAGATACAGTGATAGTACCGCTGATCTGCCATTCGCATGAGCCAGTGAGAACATTGTCCACACTAGCGTCAGGTGCAGTAGGGAACTTCAAGCAGGTTGCGGCGAATGTACGGACTTTAGTACCTGAAGTAAACTTGTAGTTGTTTACAGTAGAAGCGAGGAATGCAGCAAGCACAGCAGTCTGACCTGCATCAGATTCAAGCACATTGATATCAGCACTAAAAGTACCATTATCAATAAGACCACTACGATACTCTTTAGCAGTAGAGTCCAAGTCAGTTACGTCAATCTTGGAGCTTGAAGCCCCACCGGGCTTAATAGATTTGATTTCTTTAATCTGTGTCCAAGTTGCCGGGGTAGCGGTACCGCCGCTGGTGTACGTCAAACCTAGGGTGTTTACATTAACACAGAAGGTATTGGCAGTAACATTGCTGATAACAAACGACTTGCCGTTGAGTCCGTTTGTAACATCAGTACCCATAGTGCCGGTAATAGATGCTACTGCAACAACATCACCGTTAGCAAGACCGTGTGCAGTGGAAGTAAGAATGGTAGGATTACCAGCAGCGCCACCGCTGATAGTTTTAGCGCCACCGGCAGTAGAGGCAATGTACAACTTAGACAACTGAGCCAACTGAGCGTTAATCGACATAATTTGATCTCCTTTTTGATCTTTGTAGTTCAAACCCTCTGTTTGAACTTTATTTAGTTAAACTTAATGTTGTCTGTGACGTTCCTCACAACGAGCTTCAATAGCTTTGATTCTTTCACCGTGATCATTACGATCTTCAAACAGCTCTTTGATCAAGTTTTTCAGTTCAAGTATCGTTTCTTGCAAACCTGCAAACATTTTCTGAACTGACCAAAGAAAGTACCCTCCTAAAACAATAACCAGAAACACTAAAAACCAATTATCAACACCTTTCAACACTTCAATCATGATCGCCCCCAACAATAAAAAGTAGCGTGTATAAAATAACGCCTAGTATCATCTTCAAAACCATCAGCAGGTACTGAGCTAGAAACATTAGCTAAAGCACCTAAAACATCAAAAGGGTCATTGTGAGCATCTATAGTGGTGCTGGCAAGTTGATTAGCCGCTTCCATTGCAGTATTTACAGCAGTTTCTTTAGTTTTCAAATCAGCGTAGCTAGTTGAGTAAATGGAAACTTGCATTCTAACGCGACTCAAACAAGCAACTCCGTCCAACTTAGTAAAAACAGCACCGCCTATTTTAGCGTATATAGCGTAAGTTTGAGCAACTGAACCTGTAGTACCGTCTGGATCAGGGTGAACTACCGGATACAATTCACCATTAAAAACAGGATCTAAAATGGCAGCTATTTGTTCCTCAGCGGTAATCACTGTTTTTCCACCAATTCAAATTCAGCAGTGCAAAGTTCAATCGGAAGACTGTTTACTTCAGGATAATATTCACATTTAATAATAACTGGTTTTTCAAACTCAACTTTAAGTTCAAAAGATCTAGTGTGTTTAGGTAAATTGAACAATTTGGCAAGTTTTGAACTGATATTGCTCATTATATAATTACCCCTGTACTACAAGTAAGCTCTATTTCACGATTACGACCTTCCAAATTATTAGGTTTTCCAACTATTGAATAAACTTGAGTACCATGAACAACTCGCATTGTGGGCAAAACACCAGCTATATATCTCATGCAAATTTTAACTTCAGCTCCAGGCCAATTAGCGTTTGAAGCAGCTCTTTCAAAACCTTTAAGAGTCTCTATTGATACATACGGTGAAGCAAACAAATTCCAAGTTGTAACCATTTCGTTATACTTATTCTTAACTTGAACAGGAACTTCAAGCCTAACTTTATGTCTACGCTGACCGGCTCTCACAGTCTTGATATCCTATAATTTTCAATCAGTCCGTCAGCAATAGTGTTAAAGTTAAACACGGTACCTTTTTGAGCAATACCTTCAAGTTCTCTATTTTCATAAAGTGTCGCCACGTTCAATAACATCCACTGAATAATACCAGCAGGAACATTTAAAGAAGTATCGGGATCAATCGGACCATACCCACAAGTAAACTCTATCGTAACTACAGCCGAATCGTTTCTAGTTACCGGCCAAGCTTTACCGTAAGCAGGTTGAACATATCCAGGTTCGCATTTATTAACTACTTTGTACAAAGAAGGGTCTAGGGTTTGCTCAACACCATTAGTATCAATGTATTTAATTGAATCTACAGTTTGAAGGGGAGGTTTGGGTAAGTAAATCTTTTTATCAACTATTCCACTAGGAAATTCATCAAGAGTTAATTCCCAAGTTTGAGTTATTAAACTTCTACGAGTTACAGACTCAGCGCGTTCACGCACAGCTTTTATAAATATATTGACAGTAGAGGCTTCGTCAGACACTTCAATTCTACATTGGCCTTCTACGTCAGACAATGTAATCGGTTCAACTTCAGGTTGTTCTACACAAGAAAGAATCATTCGGAGAACCCTCTAATTTATAGTCAGTCAGTATCATACGAAAGTCGATTAATCAAGGTTAAAGCTGTTTGTTTAAATTTTTTAATGCTATTTAGCCCGGTATTCCCTGTTGTGTTATTGTTATTCTCTCTTGTAAAACTTCCTTACTGTAACCAATTGAAGGGTTAACTACTTGAGCTATTAAGTAAACTTCTCCTAAAGGAAGTGTTGAACATTGAATAGGCGTAACTCTCATTTGAAATTTGGTGTTGTCTGTAGATTTAGCTAAAGATCCACTGGCTAAAGCAGTTCCTCCTAACTTAGCAACTACAGCCCAAGTACCAGACCAATTGCTACTAGCAAAACTAGAAATATCCGAGGATTGAATATCTCTTGCTATACTGTCACCTTGCACATAAGATAAAGACATGCTTTAAACCTCTTCTGGTATAGTGATAGTAAATGTTATAAATTCTTTAATAACTTCTAAAGATTCAGTTGAAAAAACTACATCTACAGGTAGTG
>Ga0209518_1004156_pt1 | contig 11804 bp, 10 predicted proteins | sample RifGroB1_FD_183993 | JGI IMG/M metagenome (GOLD analysis project Ga0209518, IMG submission 183993) | Groundwater microbial communities from Rifle, Colorado, USA - Groundwater B1 (SPAdes) (version 2) | ecosystem: Environmental > Aquatic > Deep subsurface > Groundwater | place: Rifle, Colorado... | reverse complement strand
CGGACAGGGTCTGGGTTGAAAAAATGATTAACAGGGCAGGAAAACTTACTGATGGACAAAAAATATATATACCTGAGCACTCAGATAGTGCGAGTGCTAATTTTACCAGTGGGTCTGAAGCAATTTTAGGGGGTGGTTCTCAGGAGGCGGGAGAGTTGATAAATATCAACTCAGCCAGTCAAAAACAGCTGGAGAGCCTACCTGGAATTGGTCCCGTATACGCCCAAAACATCATTGAACAACGTCCTTACTCATCTGTCGAAGAACTGCTTTCAAAAGGCATTCTAAAAAAATACGTGTATGAAAAAATAAAAGATAAAGTAACAGTGTATTAACAATGCGTAATTGGATTATTCTTCTGGTTTTACTTGCACTTAGAATCTTTTTCTTTTATCAGACAAGACCTTCTTTCCCGGATGGTACAAAGTTAAGAGTAAGTTCCAAAGTCACTTCGGAACCGATTCGTTATCCTTCATCCCAATACATAAAAGTATCCGGTTTTTTCTTGTATCTTCCTTTATATCCTGAAATTTTCTACGGAGATTTTATAATGGTTGAGGGAGAGGTTGAGAATGGGGTTGGGAAGCGGGGAGGCTTGAAAATGTCAACTCTGAAGAAAGTAAGATTAATTGAGCTTAAGCAAAATCAAGGATTTTTATATTCCTTAAGAAAAAACTTAAATAATATATATTATTTAAGTTTGCCTGAGCCACACGCATCTTTGGTTGCTGGAGTTACTTTGGGATCTAAAGCAACAATCCCCAAAGATTTTTGGCAAAGTCTAAGAGCAAGCGGTACGACTCATGTGGTGGTTGCCTCAGGAATGAATGTTGCCTTAGTTGCCAAATTTTTGATTGGTCTTTTGCTTATATTTCTTCCCAGGCGAAAGGCGCTACCTTTGGCCCTAATTGGAGTTTGGGGTTATTCGGTAATGGCCGGTTTTGATGCGCCGATAATTCGCGCTTCCATTATGGCAAGCTTGGCTTTTACGGCTCAAGCACTTGGAAGACTCAATTTTGCCTGGAGAGCTTTGATCTTATCTGCCTTAATAATGCTTTTTATTAAGCCGGAGTGGATAGGAGATATTGGATTTATTCTTTCATTCGTTGCAACAGCATCATTGATATTGTTTGAGGCAAAGATACATAAAAAGATAGGTTTTATACCTGGTATATTTCGAGAGAGTTTTTCAACCTCTTTGGCAGCTCAAATAGGTGTTGCACCAATTATATTTTTTAGTTTTGGCCAGTTTAACATTCTTTCTCCGATTATTAATGCATTGGTTTTATGGACGATTATGCCCATTACTGTTATTGGTATGATAGGGGGATTAGTGGGCGTATTGGTAAGACCCTTAGGCCAAATAGTTTTATATTTAACCTATCCTCTGACAAGTTGGTTTATTACGCTTATTAGCTTGTTTTCAACTTAAGGTTACCTTAAGGGTCTGTCCTTGGGGCTACGAATGAAATTAATGCAAATTCGCTGGAAATTCATATTAGCTTTTTTATCTTTGGCAGCTTTCCTTTCCTGGCTGGCTGTTTTGGCTTTCCCTGATCGAAAGTTTCATCTTATTGCTTGCGACGTTGGACAGGGTGATAGTATTTTAGCAAGTTACGGAGAAACTCAAGTCTTAATAGATGGGGGTCCTGATGGAGGAAAAGTTTTAGAGTGTTTAGGTCGCCATATGCCTTTTTGGGATAAAACAATTGAGGTGGTTTTACTAACTCACCAGCAAAAGGATCATTTCAGGGGGCTTATCGATGTATTCGAAAACTACAAGGTGGAATCTTTTTTGGCAACTTCTCTAACTTCTAGCAGTCAGGAGTGGGAAGTGCTAAAAAATATGGTGGGGGGTAGTGGAGCAGGGGTAATTAACCCTGTCTTAGGTTTGGAAGTTGAGTATAATTTGATACATTTAGACATACTTCATCCTTCTGAACAATTTTGGGTTGAAAATGCAAGTGAAAATCTGACTGAAAATCTTCTTGGATCAATTGATTCACAGGCAAAAAGTTCTGAAAAGTTGAACGGAGGAAGCGGAGTGTTGGGTGCTTACACAACAAGCAGGGATATGAATGATTTTTCGCTTGTTGTCATTTTAAGCTTTAAAGATTTTGACGCTCTCTTGACAGGAGACATGGGTCCTGGAATTTCAGATGAGGTTATCAAAGCCATTGGGGAAAGTGGTAACCGAAGTATAGAATATATCAAAATACCTCACCACGGCAGCAAAAACGGTTTGACTGAAGAATTGCTGAGAATTGCTAAGCCTCAACTGGGAATCATTTCTGTTGGCAAAAATAATTCTTATGGTCATCCTCATAAAGAAGTGATTGAGTTATTAAATAAAGAGAATGTGAGGGTGTTAAGAACGGATGAGATGGGAGACGTAGAAGTTGTAAGTGACGGAAAGACATTTTGGCTTAAGTGATTAAAGAGTCTGACTCTAAAATCAACCTTTAAAAAACCTATCAATATTAGTTTAAACTTTTTCTGCTTAGTGTACTATTCCTAGTAACCGTAAACGGGTGCGCAGGCCACTTGTTGGTGTGGCAAATTCAGTGGATTTAGGATCAGGATTATGTCTAGGATTTCCTAAATTGCATAAATAATCCTCTTCTTTTTTCGGATATCCCTGAAGAGTTAAATTGCCGGGATTTTTGCAAACACCATCTTGAAAAAACGGACAATCAGCGCATTTTCTTTCACCAGACATAAAAGCTGTTTCAAAATCAGTTGATGAGTAAAATTATAGGTGAAAGAAAGATTACTGTTAATTGGGAAATTATTAAGGGAGAACTGGGTTAAAAAGTTCTTTTCCACGGTCATCTTCTGCGACGCAACTGGATCCCCCCAGCATACCATTATCGTATCTTTGGGGATTGCCATTTGTGTCAGTAAATGTGGCGGTGCATTTGCCATGAGCATTTGGCACTTTCCCTTTTTTAATATAGTGAGTTCGACTTAGCGGCAATTGGTCAGAATCTATTTGCCAATGTTTACAATTAAAACAGATTTTTTTATTTTCAGGCATGTAATAATTTTAATACTTATGGTCAAGTGGATACTTTTGGCCAAGAGCTTATTCGAAAATCGGCTCCAACTATATTTCCAATAATAGTATATAGTATATTAGAATATATCACAAGTTTCGCAGACCAGGCTTAAGTCACCTCCGAGGCGGTTATTAAAATAGCATTTTGGGCGCAAGGTTCTGGTGCAACTATCTGTCATTGGAGTAAAATAGGACTAGTAGTATGGTAAAAGATGAGATAGCCCAAGTAATTCAAAGGGCAACAGGCGAGGAAAATATTCATCTGCAAATTCCGGAAATTGATGAATATGGTGATTATAGTACCAATTTAGCCTTACAACTTTTCTCAAAACCCCAAAAGGGCAAAGTTTCAAAATTTAAAAACCCGCGAGAACTGGCAGAAGAAATAGTAAAAAAGCTATCAAAAGATAAAAAACTGTTAAAAATTGTTTCAAAAATCGAAGTAGCTGGTCCGGGTTTTATTAATTTTTGGCTGGCTACTTTCGTTCTTATAACAGAGCTTAAAGAGGTATTTTCAAAAGGAGATGATTATGGAAAATCAGACATTTTGAAAGGCAAAAGAATAATGGTTGAATACGGCCAGCCCAATACCCATAAACTTCCTCATATCGGCCACCTTTTTTCTTACATTTATGGAGAAAGTCTGGTTAGACTTTTGCAGGCGAGTGGCGCGCAGGTTTTCAGAGCTAACTACCAGGGGGATGTCGGTCCGCATGTGGCCAAATGTTTATGGGCCTTATTAAAAGAAAAATCTGATGTACCGGCTGACCTTAGTGAAAAAACTGATCTTCTCCAAAAAATGTACCAGTTGGGAAGTAACGCTTACGAAAAATTGAGATAGATCAGTTGAATGTCAGGATCTACAGTGAAGATAAATCCCTGTTGGATGTTTGGAGGAAAACCCGCAAGTGGAGTTTAGATTATTATAAGGGGTTTGAGAAAAGATTGGGAATAAAATACGACCGCGCCTTTTTTGAATCAGAAGTTCATAAAAAGGGAAAAAGAGTAATTGAAGAAAATATTGGTACAATCTTTAAGCAAAGCCGGGGTGCGGTAATATTTGAGGGAGGAAAGTACGGCCTTCATGATCGGGTATTTTTGACTAGACTGGCTACGCCAACTTATGAGGCTAAGGATATCTATTTGCAAAAATTGAAGATGAAGATGTGGCCTTTTGACCTTCAAATTATAACAACAGCCAATGAGCAGAATGAATATTTCAAGGTGATTTTCAAAGCTCTTGAATTATTAGACCCAATTTTTGAGGGAAAACTTAAACACATCGGTTTTGGAATGGTTCAATTAAAATCCGGGAAGATATCTTCAAGAAAAGGAAGAATAATCGGCGCAGTTGAGCTTATAGATGTGACTATCGATGAGATAAAAAAGATTGTCGTTCAAAGAGCTGATTTAGACGGGAGAGAAAAAGAGAGAGTTGCCGAGGTTGTGGGGGTGGGAGCAGTAAAATATTCTTTTCTTAAAACCAACCCTCTTAAGGATATAAAATTTGAATTTCAGGAAAGTATCTCAAGAGAGGGAAATTCTGGTCCGTATTTGCAATACACTTACGCAAGAACAAGAAGTGTTTTAAGGAAATTCGAAAATTCCGTCTCGTCAACAAGTAAAATTCAAAATTTTAACGTTAAGCATTTAAACTCTGAAGAAATGTCTCTTCTTCGCAGTTTTCCCCGATTTTCCGATGTAGTAAGCGATGCGCAAGATAATTACTCACCCAATATTTTATGTAATTATTTATACGATTTAGCCCAGAAATTTAACACTTTCTATAATGCCCACAGAATATTGGATGATAAGAGTAAAAAGGAGGACGAGTTTAAGAAAAGGCGCGATTTTCGCTTAGCATTAACTGTTTCTACGGGACAGATTCTTAAAAACGGCTTAAACCTTCTAGGAATCCAAGCACCAGAGAAGATGTAAACCGGGTGGTATGTATCAGTGCTGTGCAGCTATTTGTCTCATATCATGTAATAATTCCAATGCAGCTTCACCTAATTCTAGGCCTCCTTTATCTTGTAAGTTTTTAATTTTTAGGCGTGCTTTTCGAGCTTCCTCTTCAGAGCCGTGAATTATCGCGTTTTTCAATTCTGGAGGAAGTTTATTTATCTGTTCTTTGTCTGCACTAACCGCTTTATCAACTGATTTCACCTCGGAGGAGTCCCTTCGGACTAACCGTCCGAGGTTGCTATTCGCGACTTCAAAAATTCCCCGATACAAGTATTGGGGATGAATAGAAGCTAGAAAACATCTAGATAATACCTCGCAACAAGTTTCGAGGAAGATGTTATTAAGGGAAGTGCAAAGTTTGATAATTTAAAGAATTATTGATGCTATGGAAAAATAGATAAAAATTGAAAGAAGGTCTTGAAGGATGGTTGTAAAAGGACCGCTTCCAATTGCAGGATCCTTACCCAATCTTTGTAGGAACCAGGGGATGGATGTGCCAATGATGGCTGAGCTTACAATTCCTAAAAACATTGAAAGAGAAACAATTGCCGCAACTTTCATATTCAGCCAGACTGCTGAAAATGCAAAAATTGTTGATGATAATACTGCCCCAATGAGAATTGCTGCTTTAGTTTCCTGAAGTAAAGATTTAATAAAGACGATCTTTTCCAAGGCGCTATAGCGGACAAAGATGGTCTGAGTTTGAGTTCCTACGGCATCATTCATATAAACTATAACCGGAATAAAAAAGGCTAGTGTCAGTTCGGTTTCTAAGATCTGGGAGAATTTATCAACTATCAAGGTTGAGGCAATACCTCCGGCAAGACCTAGTAAAAGCCAGGGAAGACGGGATTTTACAACTGCCCAGACTTTAGATTTATAGTTTAGGACCAAGGCTTCGTTATTTAGAATTCCGGAAAAGTGCATCAATCTTTCAACATGCTCTTCATGCATGATTTTGAATATTTGTTCGGCATCAATTATTCCCAGGAAGTGTCTATCCTGGTCAACAACAGGAATTGATTCAACTCCCTTTTTTATTGCCAGTTTGACAGCGGATTCCTGGTGCGAGTGATCGGTTAATGAGACAAAGTTTTTATTCATGATCTTTTCCAGTATTTGATTGGAATCAGAAGCCAGAAGTTTTATAAATTCAACCGCCCCAATTAGTTTATTTTGCCTGTCAACTACATAAATGGATTCGGTATTGGGCCAGCTTTTGATTTTTTTGCCAATTACTGAAAAAACTTTTTTGACTGTATCGTCTTTATGAAAGGTTAACTGGAAAGGTACTATATGCTCACCAATCACGTGTTTAGGATATTGGACTTTTTTCATGAGAGGTTCTTTAGTACAATATATACTCATCTTGGTAAGATTTGCAACTTAATATGAAATATAAATTAACAAGGTTAAGAAACAGTCTTCGCTTGATAGTTGTCCCCATGCCGACTTTGGAATCAGTTACGGTAACCGTCTGGGTTGGCGTCGGATCGAGGTATGAAGCCAAAATGGTTTCGGGCTTAAGTCATTTTTTGGAGCATATGGTTTTTAAGGGTAGTAAAAAACGTCCTTCGGCAAAAAAGATTTCAGAAGCAATTGACTCATTCGGAGGCGAATTTAATGCGTCAACTTCAAAGGAATGGACCAACTTTTATATCAAGGCTCGGGCTGCAAAGTTGTCAACGGCAATGGATGTTTTGTCTGACATGGTTTTAGCCCCCTTACTAAAACCCGAAGATATTGAGCGGGAGAAGGGAGTCATTTTGGAGGAGATGGCAATGTATGAAGACACTCCAATTGCCAAAATTGAGGATTATTTTGAAAGGCTTATCTTTAAAGGAAATTCTTTAGGGAGGGATATTGTTGGAGATCAGGATAGCGTTAAATCAATTGGACAGAGGGATTTTATAGATTATCGGGATAAAAACTATAGCCCCGAAAACATTGTAATAACAATCGCCGGAGGGGTAAGTTTTAAAAAAGCCTCGGAGCTTACCAAAAGGTATTTTAGTGCCATTAAGGTAAGGCCCAAAGCTAATTATAGGAAATTTGTCTATGGAAAGGTGTGTCCCAAAGTGCTTTTAAAATCAAAAAAAATCGAACAGGCACATCTGGTTTTGGGCTTTTTCGGAAATCCCCGCAAACATAAACTTCGCTATGCTGAGGCGCTTCTCTCCACAATTTTGGGGGGAGGAATGAGCTCAAGGATGTTTACCGAGGTTAGGGAAAAAAGGGGGCTTGCTTACGCGGTTAAAACTTCATCTGAACATTTTGTTGATTGCGGTTACCTAGCCACCTACGCTGGCGTGGATTTAAAAAGAATTGACGAGGCGATAAAGGTAATTTTAGAACAATATTTTGGACTTACTCAGGGTCGCTTTCCGATTTCCAAAAAAGAATTTAAGAAAGCCAAAGAGTTTGTTAAAGGACACTTAGCTTTGGCACTGGAGGATACCAATGATGTCAACGGTTTTTTCGGGATAAGAGAACTTTTGGACAAGGAAATTGAAACACCTGATGAGGTTTATAAGAAAATTGATAAAGTGGAAGTTGATGAGGTAGTTTCGGTGGCAAAGAGTTTATTTGTTCCCAGGAAACTTAATCTTGCTATAATTGGTCCATACAAAGAAAGCGCTCATTTCGAAAGTCTTTTGGCTTAAAATTTGTAGTTTATGAAAGGTTTAGAGTTTCCGATTATTGGTACAAAGGTCGATGGGTTAACTGCCAGATTTAATCTGGAAAGTCCGACTGGGCGGAAAAAGTATTTTAGTAAAAAAGTTGGGGATGAAATTTCGCACATCAGCGAATTTTTAGACAAAGGAAGCTTTATCGCTTATTTTTTGGGCAAAAAAGGTTCTGGCAAGGGAACTAATTCGAAGTTGGTAAGTGAAATTTTTGGGGAAGATAAAATCGCTCATGTTTCTGTCGGTGATTTGATTCGGGAGGCGGATGATTGGAAAAATTTTCAAAAAACCAAAAAATTTGACAAGTTAAAAAGTTATTACCGTGGATATGTTTCTTTTGATAAGGCAGTTGAGGCTCATCTTAATCGTTCCACTACTAAACTTCTTCCCACCGAGTTTATTTTGGCGCTTCTTAAAGCCCACATCGACGGCCTTAAGGGAAAATCGATTTTTATTGATGGATTGCCGCGGGATATGGATCAGATATCTTATTCACTCTATTTCCGCGATATTATTAATTACAGGAACGACAGGGACTTTTTTACTTTGATTGATATTCCTGAGGCGATTATTGAGGAGCGAATGAAGTATCGAGTCGTTTGTCCTAACTGTCAAACTTCCAGAAATTCTAAATTATTAGTAACTAGTAAGATAGAGTTTGATAGTAAGAAAGATAAGTTTTACCTTGTTTGTGATAATCAGAATTGTCAAGGAGCTAAGATGGTTGCCAAAGAAGGAGATGAGAAGGGTTTGCAGGGGATAAGAGAAAGGTTGGATAAGGATGAGGAGTTGATTAAAAGAGCTTTTGAACTTTACGGTATTCCCAAAATCGTTTTAAGAAATCACGTGCCGGTTGATCAAGTGAGAGATTATTTTGACGAATATGAGTTAACTCCTGAATACAGTTTTAGCCTGGCTAAAGGAAGAAAGGTAAAAGTTCACAAAAAATCCTGGACAGTTAAGGATGATAACGGGATTGAATGTTTTTCACTTCTGGCGCCGGCTGTTATAGTTTCTTTTATTAAGCAGCTGGTTGATGTTCTTGATATTTAAAAAAAAGAACTTACATAGATCCGTTCTCGGAATGGGATTTTGGAACGCGATTTAAGCTTTAGGCTGTAAGTAGCCAGCACGCGAGATTGACATTGGGCAATTATTTTTTAAAAATCAACGACATCATACTCATTTACGTCACTCTTATTTAAACTTTGTGAATAGCCAGCTTAAGCTGGCATGAAGCAAAGCCAGGTACCAGACGGTACTTGGCAAAGGAGTGAACAAATGGTTCGGCTGACTCACCATAGGAATACTTCGTAGCTTGCTACGAAGTAGTTTATTGAAACTTATGAAATTTCTCAAACACCATGCTCAAGCAATTGAAAGAAGGGCAGAACGGCCTGGAGAAGCGGATAAAATAGCTCGGGGAATGTGGGTTTTATCGGATCGTAATGCTATCCAGAGAAAAACTCTTGTTGAGGTAACAAGACGGGGTATAGATATGTAAGGAGGGAAGAAGCTTAAGGTTTTATCCGATGAAGAAATTATAGGGGGTGAAATTTGTGCCACTTGTCCAAAAGGTTTAGGTTCTAGTATAGGTGTAGTGAGGATGTAAAGGATGTTGCCAAAGAGGTAGAGAAGATTAACCCTTCTTCTAGCACTCCTCAAGAAGATTTGCGATTGCTCTACGAGGTTGCGAGAGAGCGACGTATCAGAAGGTAACAATGCCGCTTTTTATTAAGTGGAACAAAAGACAGAATACAAAGAAATCAGTTTAATAATGAGCAATCACCGAAATAAATCTTTTGATTGGTAATATCAACCCCATATTCTTCCTCTACTAACTTAGCTAATTCAAGGTATTTTTGTCGTTTTGCTTCCTTACCTTCTATACACTTGCTAAATTGATTATATGCCAAGAGATAGGTTCCAGTTTTTGCCCACTTGCTGCCTTTTTCATACACTCTTATGTAAAGCCCCTCTACCGGTACAATTGGCACAATACTCATAAGGCTATGAATGGGTAGTTTCTCTGCTAGAACGCCATATATCTTAGACTTATTATATTTATTAAACTTCTCAAAAAAAACTTTGGTTGGGCCTGAGTCTCTTTCGATATAGTCAACATTTACCTCCCAACCATTTTCATCCAACAAGACAGCAAATCGATTTAGGTCTCTAAAGAATATTTCTTGATTATCATTTTTCCAATTGCCACTTATAGAAACAGTAGCAGCTTTTCCTCGGGAAAAAATAACAAAGCTATAGAAAAGAATGAAAGGGCTTAGGAATACAACTGAGAAAAGCAGGATAAAGGAAGTTAACAGTCGCTTTTTACTCATAGATGCCCAATTCATCCACGCATAAGCAAAGCTTGGCCACGCTCAGCGTGGTAAATGCGTGGTCTTCTTGAACTTAGTATAAAATTCTCAGGGCTGAGACTATATATAAGAACTGGTTTAGAATAAATTAACATAAAGCTATAGGGAAAACAATTTATAACAGCATTCAAGAAAACTCCCGAGTCTGACTCGGGGAGAATGTCATAAAACTGAGTTTGGTTTCCTGCGTGTGTCCGCCAGCGTACGCAGTATTTCTACCTCATTGTCTGCCTAGAGTTGAGATTTACGAAAAAGTTAGAACCGAATTTCGCAAAGATTAGCTCGGCCGCTTCCCTTCGGCTTCGCTCAGGATAAACGCGGCCTCGCTTCCGAACGTGTCAGCTCGAAAAAGATCTTGTAATGCAAAATCCTCAAAAGAAAACAATATCTTTTATGTATGCGTATTCGAAAAAAATCAGATGAGGTATAATATTTTTATGTTAAACACTGATAAAAATAAGCTAATCTGGAAAATATTCTATCTCCTTCTAATTGTTATTTTTATTGACATAGCGATAACATTTCTTGGTTTTCAGATAGATAGTAATATTTTATTTAAACTTCTTTTTTTGGGATTACCAGTTATATTATTGCTTCTTCATTCATTTCAAACACTTTCGTTTACCAGAGGCGTATTTTTTATTATTCTCGCTTCTATAACTGGATTGCTAATGGAGATATGGGGATTAAAGGATGGTGTAATTTTTGGCGGTAATTATGTTTATAAGCAAAACCAATTAACATTATTTTCAGTTCCTTTATCCGTTGTTCTTTATTGGGCAGTATTTATATATACTGGTTATTGCCTCGTTAATTCCTTTTTAGTTTGGTTTGAGAAGAAAAAGCCAAACATTAGGCAGCACAACTTATGGCTGGTTCCACTGCTAATTATTGCAGATGGCTTGGTGGTTGTTGCGATTGATTTGTTTATGGATCCGATTCAGGTTTATAAAGGCAATTGGGTATGGTTAGAGGGTGGTCCATATTTTGAAATACCAATTGGAAACTTTGTTGGTTGGTTTCTTGTGACAATTATAGTCACAGGACTTTTTAGATATTATGAGTATTTCAAACCAAAAGAACAAGAATTTGATAAATCAATTTACATTATTCCAGTTTTAGGATACGGTATTCTTTCCTTATCTTTTGCCTTAACCGCAATGAAGTATCAAATGTTTAACCTGATAATTATTGGATTATCGTCAATGTTACCAACGGTAATTTTAAGTGTATTATTATTTCGAAGATATCAATATATTAAATGCTCGGCGGAGCCGAGCAAAAATCGCGCGCGCAAAAAATAATTGCGAAGAATTAGCATTCTTCGCAAAACGTGTCGGCTTAAACTTCTTTTTATCCAATCGGCAGCTCTCGGCAGAATATAAGCAAGCTTGTTTTTCGCTAATTGCTCAAAATAAAAAGGGCTTCTCGGCGCTCCGTGTGGGCGGCGGCGCACGGAGCGCCTCCAACTCGACGGACTCTTTTTCTCTTTTGGTCGGGTGTTCCCGAGTTGAACTAACAATATATAATGTATAGTATTATCTAATTTAGACTAATCAAGGATGAAATTATTTAATTTAAAATCATTTATTGCTTACCTATATGTCTCACTGACACTTCTTATTTTTTCTTCAACAAAGCCGGCAATAGCCCAGAGTCAGAACCCAAGTCAGTTATCCTGCAAAGTCCACACTTTTTTAGTTAATCAAGGTTATC
>Ga0209518_1004155_pt1 | contig 11808 bp, 17 predicted proteins | sample RifGroB1_FD_183993 | JGI IMG/M metagenome (GOLD analysis project Ga0209518, IMG submission 183993) | Groundwater microbial communities from Rifle, Colorado, USA - Groundwater B1 (SPAdes) (version 2) | ecosystem: Environmental > Aquatic > Deep subsurface > Groundwater | place: Rifle, Colorado... | reverse complement strand
CGTTGCCGCTGACGCTTCCGCCCACGGCGTTGGCGTCGCCGCGCTCGGGTGCGGGCCCGGCATCGGGGACGGAGTCGATGCGGTCGAGGACGGTGCGAGCGCGGTGGAGGATGCGAGTGGAGAGCGGGGCTGCTGCCATGGTGACCTCGTCGGGGATAGTGTAGCGGGTCAGCCGCCGAAGAGCATCGCCGCGAAGTCGAGGACACCGGGGCCCGTGGGCGTCTCAGCCGCGAGCATCCACCGCATGATGAGCTGCGAGCACGAATCCTTGGTGTCTTGGCCGATGCCGTGGCCGGCGCAGATCCGGGCCAGCCAGTCGCGCACCCACGGCTCGTGCACGGGCAGGCCCATCGCCTTCGATTCGGCCGCGCGAACCACGTAGCTGAACGCCCGCTCCTTGCGGTCGCCACCCTTGCCGGGGGTGTCGCGCTGGGGCTCGAAGGCCACCAGGAACGGCCACAACGACCGGCGGACCTGGAGGTAGGTGGCACCGTGCGCCGTGTCCTCGATGAGCGCGCCGCCCTTGGCACGGAGGTAGGGCTGCCACTTCTCGACGAACTCGTCGGTTGTGCGCTCAAACTCGGGGTAGGCCACGCTCTTAGCGGTCCAGTCGAGCAGGTCGTATTGCGCCCCGGTCCGCGCCCAGACCTGCCAGTCGGAGTCCGCATTGTTGATGCCCGGCTTCTGGTTGGAGTCGTTCGTCAGCCACACCTCGTCAGCGCGGCTCGCGAGGTCGATGGCGCGACACGACCAGCGGCGCTCGAACCATGCCTCGTCGACGAGGCCCGAGCCGCCGGCGCCGGGGATCTGCTGGAGTTGGCCGGACGCCTGGGCCGCGCCGAGTTCCTCCTCGAGCGCGCGGGCCTCGGCCTCGGGTAGGAAGCCGGGGTGCAGCAGCTCGCCCGGCGTCGCGCGCGGGTCCTCGGGACAGACCTGGGGATGGTCCGGGTCGTAGCGCAGGGGCAGGCAGATGACCTTCCAACCGCCCTTGTGGATGGCTCGCCCGGCGGGGTCCTCGGGGTGCAGGCGCTGCATGACGAGCGTGCGCCGGGCTTCTCGGCGGTCGTTGATGCGCGTGCTCAGGACGTGCTCGATCGTGTCGTTGACCTGCTTCATCCGTGTGCCGATCAGCGCCGCCGTGCCTCGCTCGACCTCCTTCACGTCGACCGGATCGTCGATGACCTGGTCGTCACCACGCGAGCCGATCACGCGGGAGTCGAGGGTCAGGCACTGGCGGAAGCCGCGGGCCGAGTTCTCGAAGTTGGCCTTCTGGTTCTGGTCGAATGCGAGCGTCCAACGCGGGAACCCGTGGCGGCGATGGAACTCGGCGAGGAGATCCTGGTAGACGTCGGACTGGATGAGGATCCGCGTGCGGCGGGAGTCGCGGATCGCCACGTTGTCGGACGCCGAGAAGAAGACCTTGCGCCGGCCGGGGTTGAAGAGCCACTCGTAGGCCGGGGCCATGACGCTCACAAGGATGGACTTCGCGAACCCGGGCGGCAGGTTGATGAGCAGGCGGCGGTGGTCGGGATCGCCGAGCATCTGCCGGTGTTGGGCGTTTGCGACAACACCCATGTACGGCGCCCACTCCAGCGTCTTCGGCTCGATGACCGGCCACGTCAGCTTGATGAACGCCTCGAAGGCACGCGGCTCCTGCCAGCGCACCGCCATCGCTCGCCAGCCAAGGGCGAGCTGGGCGCGCTTGCGGCGGGCGAGTTCGGCGCGCATGGCGTCGGCGCGGTCGCGCAGGGCCCGCACCTCGTCGGCGTCGAGGGCGTGGGCGCGGGCACTCAGGACCGCCCCCCTTCCAGGACAGTGAGTTGGCCCTCGAGATCGTCCAGGTCGGAGGTCAGGCGCTCGGTCGGGAGGGCGTCGTAGGCGGACGTGCGGACCTCGCCCGAGTGCTCGACGCGCTCGGTTTTCGGCATCCCGCCGCGGTCCATCACGTCGGCGGCGATCGACCGGATGGGCCCCGCCAGCTTCGCGCGGAGTTCGGGATCCCCGGCGACGCGGAAGTTGACCAGGAGCCCGCGAAGCACCTCGCGGTCCGCCTCGATGGCCTCGACCTTGCCCGCGACCGCCGACTCCTGGGCTGCGGTGTCGCGGTCGGCGCGGACCTCGGACAGGTGAGCAGCGAAGACGGGGTCGCGCTTCCATGCCGCAACGGTGCCCCGGTCGATCCCCAGGTCGCGACCGATGCGAGCGTCGCTCTGACCGTCGAGGATGCGCCAGAACGCGGCGGCTTGGGTGTCGGTCAGGTCGGAGCGGATCTGCTCCACGCGGCGGGCCCGTGCGGGTTTCTGCGTCCGCTGGTTCTCGGTCTTTGCAATTCCGCCGGTCTTTGCAAACCACTCCTTCGCCCGCTTCGCCCCGGCCGCCACCGTGCCGAACGGGCACCCCAGCCGCTTCGCCAAGCCGGCGTAGTCCCGCCAGCCGTGGGCCTCCAGGAGCCGGTGCCAGTCCTCGGGCGAGCGGCGGGCCATCAGGCACCCCTCCCGCGAAGCGCTCTCGCCATCCCAACCGAGAGCGCCGTCTCCCGGCGCCGCGTCAGGAACGAGTGCATCGGGGGCTTGGCCCCCCATCCCTGCTCGACCGCCACCCGTTGCAGTTCGTCGGCGCTTGGGACCGGACCGGCAACGATGGTCACCGAGACGCCCCCAACCGCGTCCCGTGTGGCGTCGGATGGAGTGCCACACCGCAGCCGCCCCGTCGTCACCGCCAGCCTCGGCAGCACCGCTCCACACCCCGGACAGGTCGGCGCCGGCTCCCGGTCGCAGCCGCAGTAGTCGCAGATCACCATCTACTTGCCCTCACCGTAGCAGCCTCCATCCCTCGAAGATACCGCCACTCCCCCGAACCCGCCTCCTCGACCACGACGAGCGAGGCGAACGCCTCGACCACGCGCCCGAGGCGCAGCACCCCGCCGCGCAGGCGGAACGTCACCTGTGTTCCTGGTGCCATCAGAACCCCCTCGCGATGTCGGTGAAGGCCGTCGAGATCGACTCGAAGGCCACCTCGACCGCGCCACACTCGCCCTCGCGCTGCTTGGCGACGATGAGCTCGGCAACGCCCTGCTTGAGGGAGTTTTCCTTGTTGTAGTACTCGTCGCGATAGACGAACAGCACGGCGTCCGCGTCCTGCTCGACGTCGCCGGTGTCGCGTAGGTCGGCCAGCATGGGGCGCTTGTCGGCCCGCTCCTCGACCTTGCGGTTGAGCTGGCTGAGCGCCACCCACAGCACATCGAGTTCCTTGGCGGCTTCCTTGCCGGTGCGCGTGACGTGGCCCACGGACTCGACGCGGCCCCAGCGGGCGTTGCTCGACCCGCACAGGCCGACGTGGTCCACGACGACCATGCCCAACTCCGGCCGCGCGGCCTTGAGGTGCCGAGCCTTGCGCCGGATCTGCTCGATGGTCTGACCGGGCGTCTCGTCAATCCACAGCGGCCACCCGGCCACCTGGTGCAGGGCGTTGTGGAAGTACTCGACCCCCTCGCCGCTGAGCTGCGCCCGGCGGATGGCGTCCCCTGCGAGCCGGCCCTCCTGGGCGGCGAGACGCCGGCCGAGGGCGGTGTCGGTCATCTCGAGCGAGAAGACGGCGACACCAACCCCGGCCCGGCAGGCGCCGCGTGCCATCGACAGCGCGAGCGCCGTCTTGCCCATCCCGGGGCGACCCGCGACGACGAGCTGCTCGCCGCGCTCGACGAGGAGCATGTGCGACAGCGTGCGCAGGCCGAGGGGCACACCCGGATCGCGGTGGTCACGCCGGTCCTGCTCACGTCGCTGGTACTCGCGCCAGACGTCGTCGGCGACGTCGGCGATGTGGCGCAGGCCGGTCGCCGCGGCGTCGGCCTGTCCCGAGTCGAGGAGTGCGAGGGCCTCGGCGAGGTCGCCGTCGGTCGCGAGGTCAGCCGCTCGGCGGCAGCGGGTGACCACGTCCCGGCGTCGGGCCGCGTCGTAGACGAGGCGCGCGTAGTAGGCGGCGTTCTCGGAGCTGGGGACGTTGTCGGCGAGCGCGGAGACGTAGGCCATCCCGCCAAACCTCTCCGGGGCGCGTTCGACCTCGGCCGCCAGCGTCACCAGGTCGATCTGGTCACCTCGGGCGTCGAGCTCGAGCAGGGTGCGGTAGGTCCGGGCGTGGGCCTCGCGGTAGAAATGCTCCGGGTCCAGCCACGGCACCTGCGACAGGACCCCAGGGTCGAGAAGGACAGCGCCGAGGAGGGCGCGCTCGGCGTCCTGAGCCTGGGGGAGGGCGCGGCCGTCGTGGACGGTGAGGCGGTGAATGTCGGCGGTCATGCTGCGAGCTCCCTGGACGCGGCGGCGATGAACTCGCGCCGGCGGAAGGTGCGGTCACGGTCGGTCAGGCCCCGGACGGCTTCGTGTCCGCCGAGGGCGTCGACGCCGGCCCGGAGGGCTCGGCGCTCGGCGTCGGTGCGGACGACCTGGGGCGGCGCCTGGTCAACGAAATCGCCGCGGAAGGCGAACAGGCGGGGGATCTCCTGCCAGAGGCGCTCGGCGTCGATGACGGGTGCGGCGGGGGCTGCCGGGGGTCCGGTGGCGGTGGGTGCCTGCTGGCCGTTGTGGCCCGTGCTGGCTGGCGCACGCCACCGCCCCGCCATCTCGACGTTCCGGGCAAGGTGCTGAGCCCGCAGGAGCATCTCCAGCCCCGGCGCACCGGTCCCCGACTCCCCTCGCCAGGATCGCGCGAACGCCTCAGGCAAGCCGTCGTCAGCGACGGGCGCGGTGTAGGCAAGCTCGACCACTGCCACGAGCTGCGCCGGGGCGTAGTCGGCGAGGGCGGCGGCGAGGAGGTGTACGCGGGGCGCCGTCAGGCGGCATGTCGCGGGGCTCGCCTGCTTGGTCCACCACGAGCGGTACACGTCGAGGAGAGGCTCGGTGAGGGACTTCGGACGCACGCCCTTGCCGAGTAGGAGCACGGCTGGGTCATCGGGTGAGGCGAGGTCGGGCGAAGCCGTGTCCGGTGGGGTGAGGGGGTCCGGCCCGTCAGGGCCGGGGTCGGCGTGAGCCGACATCTCTGTCTTAGGGTGCAGGGGTGGATCGGGTGGATCAATTGATCGCGCGTGGGGAGGTCGGTGGTAGATCGGTGGTAGATCGGTGGTAGGCGGTGTGCCCTGATTGCTGACACTTGCGTCCGTATTTCGGGAGGTCGGTGGTAGGTCGGTGGTAGATGCGTGGGAGGTTTGGGATCTACGGTCCCCCAGAAGCGGGTCCACCCACTCGGCTGCATCACGCATGACTGCGCGCGTCTTGTGCTCTGACCAACCCCAGCGCTGCTGAAGTTGAACGCGGCCAGGTCTCGCCCGCTGGCCCCGCTCGCCGCGCGTGGCCTCGAATGCCCGCTCCTGCCCATCCCAGTAGCGAAGGTCGAACAGCACCGCACTGCGTGACCACGGCAGCGAAAGACCGTCGGCAACATCAGGCCACCAGGACGCCTCCATACGCTCCCACCCGCTCACGCTGGCACCAGGGCGATCCGGCACCGCTGCCCGAGGCCGGTGAGGTAGCGCGCGATGACCTGTGCGTCCTCGACGATGGCCCAGCGGGAATGCTCACACTGCCCGTGGCGCTGGATGATGACCGAGTAGGCGTAATCGATCACGGCGATGTCTCCAGGGTGCCGCACCGCCGACCACGAGCTGTCACCCTCGGATCGGCGGGCGGCGGCCCCGCGTCGGGGCCCTGGTTTCACTCTCGGGCTGGTGACAGTCAGCCATGCCGGAAGTCTACTCCTCACCGGCGCCGGGGTCAACCACCCCCATCGCCGCCAGCAGGGCCCGCGCCCGGTTGCGCCGCTCGACGATCCGCGAGCTCGTGCCCTCCCCGGTGCGCTTGATGGCGAGGTAGCCTTGGATGGCCTCCAGGAGTGCCACACGGAGGCTTGCACCGTCCGGATGGTAGCTCACCGACGCGGTCGGCCAGTCGCCCCAGCGGCAGCTCGCTTTCGACGAGCGGTCCCACCCCACCTCAATCGCCATCCCCTCGTGCTCAGCCCACCATCCGTCACGGTCCGACGCAGGGCCCAGAGGCGTCAGGGTCCACTCGCTCGCGGGCAGGCCAGGAAAGACCTCCCCCACCAGTGCCACCGCCATTCCTCGCAGCGCCTCGACCTCGGCCGCCTTCTCGCGCGCCGCCCGCACCTCGGGCCGCAACCGGAACACCCGCGCCCACATCGCCATCGGCTCAGCGCGCCCCCCATCGGCGTACAGCGCCACGATCACGGCCGGCGTGACGGCCTCGTGATCTGGTGACGGCGCGGGAAGTCGTGGCTGAACCCCGTGGCTCGCGGTCCAGTACACCACCACGTCGTCGGGGTGCATGTCCGCCGCGGGAACCTGCACCTGGGTCATCGTCAGCATCACGTCCTCCGTGTGTGTTTTCGCACAGCCTCGATCCCCGCCTGGGTCGGCCACCGCAGCGACGGCGCTACGGTGGGCCGACCATCACCATCAGTCCAGGCGCTCCCCACGCACAGCCGGCGTACCCGTGCCGACCACCACTGCGTCAGGCAGCATCCCGCGCAGCCGCTCCACGATCATCTCGCGCGCCTGGCGGGAGGCCATCTCGGCGAGGGGGATCCGCACCCGCCACACGAGGTCACTGGCCTCGCGGTCGTAGCGCCAGGACACCAGTGCCTCGACCTTCACGGTCAGGTCCTGCGCGCAGTCGTAGACGGGCATCTCGATCGGCCACCGCTCGCGAATCTCCTGGGAGGTGGTCGTCTTCGCGCCCTTGGCGATGGCGCGTGCCATCCCGCCCGCGTCGCGCTCAACGGTGACCTCGCCCGAGTCGCCGACGGACAGCGACCGCAGGCCGTGGATGATCGCCGGCCCCACGGGCACCGGGCGGACCTCGCCCCGCACATCGACCAGGTCCGCGCCGAACGTGGGCTCGACCTCCCGCAGCGCCTCCAGGAGCGCCTCGGTGGTCGACCACTGCCCAGCGGCCAGCGCCATCCACCGGCGCCAGTAGGGGTGGATGCTGAGCCCGCACGCCGCCCGCGCGGTCAGGTGGTCGTAGCCGCTCGCCGTCGCCTCGATGCTGGCGGCCGAGACGAGCACGGACACGTCCTGAGCGACCCACCGGCCGAGATCGATCTCGCGGTCGACCCAGGCGGCGAGGTCTTCGACCGAGAGGAAGGCGTGCGCGGGCCGGGGCACGCGCGGGCCTTCTTCGAGGACGATCTGGTAGTCCTTGTGGGCGACGTGCGCCTTGCGGTGCCCGTCCGCCAGCAGGACGGGCTGAATCGTCGGGGTGGGAAGGATGCGGCCGAGAATGCCGCCGAGAATGCCGCTGAAGTCCATGGGATTCACTCCTTGCCCGCGACACGCGGGCCGTCGAACAGGTGTTCCTGCGGGTCGGTCAGGTCGACACCGTAGTCGGACCCGCCGAGGTGGACGAGGATGGCGCCGCTGGACCGAGCCTTGGGGGCCTTGCTCTCGACGTCGACGGCGATGGACACTCGGCCCCCGTCGTCGATGCTGGTGCCCTCGATGGTCACGGTCACGATGACCTTGCCCGTGGCGAGCCCGTTTGCGCGGGCCGCCTCGGTGTCGGTCACGGCCTCGATGACGCGCGCCACGGCGGCGTCGAATTGGCGACCTGCGCGCCCCTGGACGAGGTCGCCCAGGTTGCCGAGGTCGAGTGTACGGATGTCGCGTTCCATGTGGTCATTCCCCTGTGTTGTGGTTGTGATTGTCGTTGTCGAATCGTGGCGGGTCCACGGCGGCGGCGAGGGTGGCCGCGGTCCAGCAACCCGGGTCGGTGGCGATGAGGGCGAGCAGGCGGGCCTGCAAGTCGGTCATCGGTCACCCCGCAGAGCCGCCCGCAGCTCGCCCACGGTGAGCCCCGCCCGTGTCAGCTCCCAGCACGAGAGGCAGAGAATCCAGCGCCGCCCGAGCCGCCGACGCGAGCAGGATGGCAGGCCGAGCGGGGCCCGGCAGAGGTCGCAGCGGAGGGTCACGGCGTCTCTCCTCGTCCGGTGTCGTGCGCGGTGAAGCCGCCGAACAGGCCAGCTTGCCGCGCCGGGGTCCACGCGGGCGGCCGGTTCATCGTCAGCCATTCCCGCGTACCCCCGAAAACGCGTTTCTGGCCGACCCGCTCGCCCGTGATCTCGACGTGGTGCCACATGTCCAGCTCCTCCAGCGGCACGGCCTCGGAGACGCACACCAGCGCCCCGGCGTCGGACCAGCGGCGGGCGAGGTCAAGCACGGCGGGGCGGGACAAGCCATGCTGATAGCCAGTTGTGTCCTGGTAATTCGGGTCGAAGTAGACCACGACGCCCGTGCAGTCGGCGGGCACGTCCAGGGTCCGCGCGTCGTCGGTGATGGTGACGGGGGGCCAACCGTTCATGTTGAGTGCGTCCCGGCCCGCAAGGTCTTCCATGCGCATCGGCCGACGATCTCCCGGTCCACCCACTGTCATCTCGTCGAAGCCGCCCGACTTCAGCGTATTGGCCTGGACGGCAAGCCACCGCGCCACCTCTCCCCCGTCGCACCCCCGGATCGGCCCCTCTGCCCGCAGCCGCTCCCACAGCGCCCTGGGGTCCTCGTCGGCCCACCCCCGGATGATGTCCGCCGCCTCACGCAACACGGCGGGTTGCGGGTACGCCTGGAGCAGCGCGCGTGCCCCGTCGTCGGGCTCGCACCAGACGTAGGAGTCGGCACCCTGGCCCGGTCGCAGGCCGAGCACGCGACGGATAACGGCGGAATAACCAGCCTTATTTCCCATGCGGGATACAGGCGGGCGTGCGTGTCGGCCGCCCTGGAGGCGCAGGCTGACGGCGGCGAGGCCCGCGCAGAGCTCGATGAGGACGCGGGGGCGGGTCACGGCGTGGGGCCTGTGGGGGATGGTGGCGAGGGCGTCCACAAGCCACTCAGCGCATTCGACATGTGTAGGCCAACGAGCGCCCGGAGCCCCATTCTTGGATGCGGCGAATCCGCCTTTTCCGTACACCGAATTGGTGACGATGTAGACGTACCGAGCCACCTCGCGCGGGTCCGGGTCACGCATCACCCCCTCCGCCGAACACCCGCCACCCCCACGGCACGCCCCAATCCGCCACGTCCGCCACCCGCAGCGACGCCCCACCCCTCGCCGCGCCCCCGCTCGACCACGCCCACCACAGGGGCCCGAGCGCGCCACTCACGATGTCCTCCTCACGGTCACATCGACCGCGTAGACGCGCACGCCCTCGGCGCGCTGGTGGTAGGTCCATGTCACCCGCGGATCGGCGTCGTCGCAGCCCAGCCAATGCGCCACCTCGTCACGCACGGCCTTCAACGCCTCGCGGACGTTGTCGTCGTCGAGAGCGCGCGGGGCCACCCTGACCAGCTCGACCGTCACGCCGTCGTCCATGTCGGGCCGCTGGTGGCGCAGCGGGGCCAGGTGGAGCGCCGTGAGCGCCCGCTCAGCCTTCGTGCGCCTCGCCCTCACGGACCAGTGTTGGCGGGCGTTGGTGCGCGAGGACACGCGCAAAGGCAGGCGGATGCGGATCATCGCTCACCGTCCTGGTCCCGCACGCACACCGCCACCAGGAGCAGCGCGGCCAGGGCGCTCACGCCGAGGATGCCCAGCGGTATGCCGAGGGCCCTGCGCAGGATGCGGCGGGGGAGGGAGGGGCGGGTCAAGACGTCCTCCAGAGGTCGGTCTGCGCCGACTGTGCGAGCGCTGCCCGAATCGCCATCTCGCCTTGTTGTGGGACCACGGCGTTTCCAAGCGCCCGGATTCGCGCGGGCCTCCCCTTCGCCTGCGGCCCATCCGGCAGCGTGCGCGGCGGCTCCCAGTCGTAGCCGGGCCACAGCACGGAGCGGTCCCAGGACTCGGGGTATCGGCCACGGGGCCAGCGCGGCGACGGGTCGCACTCCAGGCGCGGGCCCTCGGTGTCGGTCCAGCCCTCGGGATAGCCCTGGAGGATCTCGGTCCACGCGGGGGAAAGCCGGCGGCCGAGCCCGCCAGTGGGCGCGGCCTGCTCGCTCAAAGGTGGCTCGCCGCGGTTTAGGCCGGACCCCACGCGGTAGTTCCTGGCGGCGAGTGTGGCCCACGAACGCACGTCGTCACGCGTCGTCCGGTCGGGTCGGATGGCGTCGGTCAACGACGTGCCCGCGACAGCTCCCGACCCCGGCAGGCACCGCGAACCCGACGCCTTCGCGTCCCCCTCAGTCGGCGTGGGCCACGGGCGCACCTGTGCAGCCTCGTCGTTCAGTGTGCGCCCGCCGAGGGTGTGCTGGAGCCCACCAGCCGAGTGGTAGTCCCTCGTCGTCGGAGTCACCCAGGTCTGCTCATCCCGCTCCGGCGTCCACCGCCCGGCAGTCGGCACCTCGACCACGCCCCGGCCCACGGCACCCCGGACGGCGACGACGAACACCCGCGCCCGCCGATGGGGAGCGCCCACGTCCACCGCCCGGCAGGGCGCCCACGTCAACCCGTAGCCCATGCGCCCGAAGTCGTTCTCGAGGTGGACGCGCCACGCCGAGAGCAGGGCGGGCACGTTCTCCATGATGACCATCTCGGGCTGGAGCGCGACCACGAAGCGGACCATCTCCCGGTACGTCAGGCCAGTGCGCTCGCCGTCGATCAGCCCGGCGCCACGACCCGCACAGGACAGATCCTGGCAGGCGAACCCGCCCACGAGCACGTCGGTCCGTGGCAGGGCGAGCGGGTCCACGGTCTGCACGTCAGCCTCGACCTGGAGCGCGTCAGGCCAGTGGCGACGGCGGACCGCCGCGCCCACTTGGTCGAGTTGCCAGGCCGTGCGGGCGCCGAGGGCGCGCTCAGCGGCCACGTCGAGCCCGCCGATCCCCGAGTAGAGGGAGCCCAGAATCAAGCCTCACCCCCTCGCGCGTCCAGCGCCGCCGCCAGCGCCTGCGCCGCGTCCGTCGAGCCGCACCAGCTCGCCAGCACGACCCGCAGCGCCCACACGGGCACCCTGACGGTCCCCTCGGCGGCGCGGTCATCGTCGCACAGGCGAGTGCGCATGGCCTCGCCCTCGACGGTGAGGCGCGAAGTGCGCTCCTCGACGAGCCCGCGACGGCGCAGGCCCGCGAGCGTGGTGGACTGCGCGCTCACGGTCCACCACCCGCGGCGCTGGGTCGCGTAGACGAGGGCCTCGCACATGTGGGCGGTGAGTTTCACGCCTCACTCCGCACGATCCCCAGCCACCCGTCGAACGCGGCGATGGCTCGCAGGCAGGTCCTGGGCGCGTCGTAGCCGCTGACCCTCACCTGGCCGTGGCGCCGGGTCACGGTGTCGAACACGTCGAGGTGGACGCAGTACAGGCCCTCAACGAAGCCGCCCGCCACCGTCACGTAATTGCACTGAGCGCCGATGACGTGGGACTGGACGGCGGCGAGGGGGGAGTCGGCGGGGGGCGGTTTCACGGCGCCACCTTCGGCCGCGGGCTGTTCCACGCCTCAAGCAGCCTCGCGCCCTCGCCACCGGGGCAGGCGTGCGTCCCCTCGGCGTCCTGGTCGTCCGGAGCGGTGCAGGCGGCCCAGGGGCAGCGACCCGGGCGGGCGCCGAAGTTGGCCCAGCGGAGGCCCGCGGCGTGGTTGCTGTGCGGTCCCTTGTGCCCCGGCATCCGGTCGCACTTGACGGCGTCGCGTGAGCCCATCAGGCCGTAGCGGTTCGGGCAGGGCGGGTAGTACATGCAGCTCACGTCAGCCTCCAGCGAAGGTGCCCGACCACCGGCCGCCACCCGCCCGGGCAGGCGGGGGACCACACCCAAGGGGCAGCCGGTGTCGAGCAGGCGGGTAGGCGGCGGCGCATGGAGATACACCGCCGCCCGGGTGGACGG
>Ga0209518_1004152_pt1 | contig 11821 bp, 16 predicted proteins | sample RifGroB1_FD_183993 | JGI IMG/M metagenome (GOLD analysis project Ga0209518, IMG submission 183993) | Groundwater microbial communities from Rifle, Colorado, USA - Groundwater B1 (SPAdes) (version 2) | ecosystem: Environmental > Aquatic > Deep subsurface > Groundwater | place: Rifle, Colorado... | reverse complement strand
TCTGCCAATATTGCTTTTTCAATCTTATTCATATCATTTGTATTTAGTGCTATTAATCCGTAAAAAACCGACAAATATACCGCCAACCGTTATAGGCAATCCTTGGCGTACTTCCATTTGACAACCTGTTCACCATCTTCAAATGTTTCACTACCTGCATAAGACCGCCAGTTCTTATCGAAGTAAACCACCTCGTACCATTTAGATTTACCTAAGTCATTTATATGTTCTATTTGTGCTAAAACTGGCTCTAATTGAGTAGGACTGCCTATAACAGCATCTATACCCAATTGGGCAGTTTCTGCGGTATTCAAATTTTCATGTTCCATTGTTACTTTATTTTTTAAGTTGATAATTTTGTGTTTCAAATTGCCCAACTGGGCATAGCTGCAAACCGTTATAAGTAACCCTACGGGTCGCTATCGCTTACTTATAACATTTGCTTTATTCAATTTAACCAAAATGCCACCGCTCTTTAACGGACACCATTCAGGGTCTATTGGTTGATATTTCTTACTCTGCTTAATTGTTCTATCGGATGTATCAATTTTACAACCATAGCCAACTGCCATATCGTATTCATACTTAAATGGGCAATCTACACACCCTGTTACTATTTTTTCCATCGCTCAAAAATTTTGGTTAAACTAAATAAAGCAAGTAATCGTTATAAGCAAGGCTACTTTAGTGCTTCGATTATAGCTTTTGCTTTGGAAATTTGTTTTTCATATCTCAAAATTTCAGCATTTAATTTATCGGTTAAATAATGTTTGGCTTCTTCAATCGTATCCCAATATTGAGTTCCTCCATAGCCTTTTCTTGGCAATTTTCGTTCAACTATGTCATCTCTCATCCACTTTAATTTTGGTAGCCAAACATTATTTTCGTCTACTCGTATTGCTTCAATTTCTACAATGTCCCTCCAATTTGATGTTTTGTAAATTTTCATATTCGTTTCTAATTTAGTTTATCGTAATGTACCCGCCCAGCTTATAACAGCACCTTGCAAGCCATTTGAAGAAAACGGCTGCAAGCTGCGGAACGTTATGTCGTAATGTTGGGCTGATGGATGTGCCATAAGAACAATTTTCTATTACTATCCCAACACTTCGCATAACTCCGCATAAAAAATAAATTTTACTTCCGTCTTTTAAACAAAACCGTATCATTTTTAATTTGGTACGTCATCAAAATAAATATAAATACAGCTAAAGAAGTTATTAACCCACCAACACCAAGAAGTAAAGCGAAACCTATATCGCTCTTATTAAAATCGTATTCCAAAGTCACGTAATAAATAAAACTCGCAACCCCTATTGCATACCAAATTAAAAATGATACTAATACTAATCCAATTGTTATTTCCATTTTATAAAAATTTAGTTAATTAATCATTCATTTTTTATACAAATTAGTTAGTGGCAATACTACCATCCATCTCCGAATAGAGAATTTTGTTTAACATTAGATTTTAGTATTACGCCCATAGCTGTTGCAAATATTGTTTTTCCGACTTCGTAATCGACAAGGTTACAAGCAATTTTATCTTTTCTTTGTTCTCCTTTATAACTACTCAAATCTATTTCGTGAAATATCTCATTAGGTTTGCTTCCTGTTTCAATAAATCCTTTTGGTTGTGGTCTGCCATTTAATTCATTTGGCAAATTAAAGTTGCACCAGTATAAATGCCTACCTCGTTTTTTCGCTGGTATTAAAGGTTCATAAAATGGTATTACATTTTCAACTACATATTTCCCTTTATAGTAATTATCCAAAAAAATGATTTCTTGATACAAAGTCATATCGGGGTAAATTGGATTATAATTTTCTCTTTCGCTATTAGCTTGTCCAAACCTTATTCTGCTATGTGATGGACAAGGTGGCGAACTCCAAATAAAATCAAAATTCATATAGTTGTTAAGCAAGTATTCGTGAGCATCTGCAACTATTACCGTATCATTTGGAAATCTCTCTTTATACATTCGTGCCAATTCGGGGTCAAGTTCTATTGCTGTAACCTCAATATTTGCCACTTCATCCCACTTGTAACGATTACCTCCTAAACAAGCGTATAGGTTTAAAACCCGTACTGCCTGTAACATCGGTTTTGCAAAAGGCAAGGCTTCGGTGGTGGTATCAACATTTGTATTTATAATCATCTTTTGTACTAAATTTAAAGTTTTGTGCTTCTAATCCTTGCCCTTCGCAAAGCCGAGAACCGTAAACAATTATATGAAGGGAACGTATCTGGTAGTTCACGCCTTAATATTCTCATACCCATTATCTGTTGTAAATTATGAATAGAATTAACCCACTCTGGTAAATCTGATGGGTGTGTCTTTTCTAATTCTACGTACATATTATGAACTTCAACTATTCTATTCATAATTTCCTGTTCTTGCTCTGTAAATCCCTTCATATAACATGTTTATAACAAGGTATATATGAAATACCTTATAAAGTTTGTACTAAATTTAAAGTTTTGTCGTAAGGTACTTCATATATACCCGAACGTTATGTGTAATGTTAAGAAGCATCCGTGCAACTTTTAAGAACTTCAAAACATAATTGGTCAGGTATTTTAGATCGTTCATAATGTCCGTTTTTGCCTTGCGTTCCTGTTTTCGCTCCACGCCTTGCACTTTCGTGGTGGCAATGTTTATTAATTACATTTCCTTGTTTATCGTATTTGTAATTGTGGCATTCAGGTCTTGGTATCCAATTTTTTGAGTTTGTCCAAATATCTGTTGGCTTTGCTCGATCATCTCCATATTGGCAATACCAAACTGTATATCTTTTAAATTCTTGCATCCATTCCATATGCCTTAACATACCTCGTGGGTTTTCAATAAAAAATACCATATCAGGATTTACTTTTAGCCATTGTTTTATCAGTCCAATAAAATGCAGATTTACCTGATCGCACTTTTTAGCATATTCGCTTTTCGGCTCAATACTATTTGTTCTATGAGTTGAACACGCTGCAATTGAATAAGTAGTGCAATCAGGAGAAGCCCAAACAACATCAGGAATAAAAGGCACATCGCTTGTTTTCATTTCAGCAATATCAATAGCCAAATTAATACCTTGAAAGTTTTGCCAATCAACGGAAAAAACATTTATTCCAAGTTCATCACCAACCTTTCCAATACTTCTCGATCCTGCGAAAAGTTCTACTAAATTACCCGTGCCAGCCGATAACACGGGTTTGGCAAAATGCGGGGTTTCGTTTTTCAATCTATCTTCTGTACTTATCATAAACTTTTGTTTTTCAATTAAACTTTTGTGCTGTTAAGCCCGCACTTCGCCAAGCCCGAAAACGTTAGCGTTCATACTAAGACCGTGCGTAACTTATAAATTCTGCACCTCTATCGCAAAATGATTTTACCATTGAGCAAACTAATCCAAAAGACATTCCAGAGTGTCCCTGTCCTTCAATAATTCCTTTTGCAACTTCCAATTCGCAACCAGCATTTAACTCTTTGACAATATCCAAAGTTGCTTTAAGTTCAAAACCTCTGTATAAGTCACCTAATCTTATTGGTACACATTAAACGCAAGTTTGCCAATAAGAGTATTGACAACTTTTGCAGTTATTCCCAACTTTTCTACATGCTATTTTCTGTCTTCGACTGTACCGCAATTGGCAAACCAGACGTTTAACAACAGGTATATCCAATTGCTCCTGTTTTGGCTCTATTTTGCTTTCTTCTGTTTTCATACTTCTATTGTTTTATTAAATTTATACTAATTTTACGCAACTGTATATACCTTGTTACCGCCAATTAAGGAAGCAACTCGACGAACAATAAACTAAATTTAGTTTTCAAAACTCGTCTTTTGTTAACAATAAAAAATCCAACACCATTTTCATTAAACACTTTTGGATTTGTGTTTTGAGAATCCCACGAACCATTTTTTTGTAAATAAAATTTAGTTTTCCCAATAATATTATATGCTGTGTACATTTAGTTTAAAATTTAACTGGCGGTAACAAAGGCTAAAAAACATAGCCTATAAAGTTCCTACCTATTTTGAAACGTAATTACAAGGCTACATTTCTTAGCCTCAATCGTTGTAGGCAATTGCCTATTCAACATATCCGTTACAGTTCACGCATATCTTAATTGGTTCTTCGTTTGGTTCTTCACACTCGCACTTTTCAAGAATAACTCTTGGTTCATCTTGTAATTTATATTTTCTTTGAATGAAGTGTTTTGCTTTTGACCAATCTTCACAATCAACTTCATCTCGTTCAACTTTACCATCTAGCATAAATTCCATAAGAAACCTACGCCTAACACCATCTTGTTTCAATGGCTTAGTTTCGTTATTCAAATCTGCGTTTTCCATATTATTAAGTTTAGTTTTTCAAATTATGTTTATCGTCAATCGTTAACGCAACAAAAATACATAATATATTTTAATTGTACTAATTTTAATACAACTAAATTAATAAAATGAATGTTTATAAGGGTTTGAGATGTCTAATTATTTGAAAATTAGACGTAAGTTAGACGTTATTTTATCTGAAAATGTGGCATATCGACAAATCCCTTAAAATTACCACCCCATTCTAAATTAATATCAAAATCTCTTTTAGCTACTAAAATAAGATGGTCAGCTATTGTTTTTAAATGAGCTCTATCCCAACTTGCTTTTTTATCTACATAAGCGTAAATGTCAAAGGCACGACCAGATTGATGATAAGATTTATTTTTATACCCATCGCATTTTGACTTCTTTAAATCAAATAATTCTTTTTGCCTTTCAACAGTTCTTAACCCTCCGTCCTGAGGTATTCCGAAGTCAATAGGCGAAGTTATAATTGCCATTGTAACAATATCTATTAATCGCTGGTCTATTCCCTTTAAACGATTATATGAAGTTTGCGAAAGTTGAAACATATTACTTCTTAATTAACGATACTGGAGTGTTTGTTATGAATCTTAAAATAATGTTCACAATTAGCATAATTAATGCTACGATTTTAGCATCTAAAGTGAAGCCTATGTTTACCAACTCAGGCAAAAAAACTAAAATTGCCATTAATACATTCACCCAAAATGTTTTCGATTTTAAAATACTTTTTTTTGTTTTCATAATTATTTATGTTTCTTTTTATCCATTTCTTTAAAAAGTCCTTTTTTACCGTCAATCAAAAATGCTTTAATATATTTGAAAAAACTAAAACCTAAAATGTCTTTCATGTTTTCGTCAAGTGATTTTCCCTCCACCACTATCAACAAAAAAGTAACTCCCTTAACAAAAGGTATTTCAGTTAAAAATCTTTCGCACAAATGAGCCAAAATTATCGCAAATGGGTACATGATAGCTTTTGATAATGAACGTGAAAGTTTCTTTGAATCAAATTCCTCACCTCTTTTTTTACTTGCCCAAACGCCAGTAATAATGTCCAATAAAATTAAAAACCCTGCAAAAAATATTAATGAAATTACTGGATAAAATAATCCGATTAAAATTAAAAATAATCCATAGAAAAAAGTAGTTAAACTTTCTACTGAAATTGATGTTATGTTACTTATTTTTGCTATCATTTTTTAAACTCTACTTCTTTCTAAATAAAATGCTTCCAAATAAATAGCATCTCCAGCATTTGCTAATTGAAATGAAACGACTATGTATTGCTGAACGGTAAAATCAATAGTAAATGTCGTAAATCCTGAATTATCAGAACCATAATTAGCTGTTGAGTTTGTAGTTCCACCTAGTTTTGATCTTAAAGCGTTTGTTGCACTTAAAAAAGCTAATTTACATATCGAATACAATAAATTATTTGTTGAGTAAGTCGCTATTAATACTGGTGTTCCAGCTAAATTGTTTGTTGTATTTGTATAAACTCTTATAGTCTTTACTCCCAATCCTCCAACTGCTCGAACTAAATATTCAAAGTAAAATCTATCGTTAGTTGTGAAAGTTCCTGCTGGTACTTCCCAGCCAGTTATGTACGTTTCTGCAACCGTTCCTGTGTGAATAGCAGTTGTTGTTGTGCTTGAAATTACGGTAATATTTTTTACTAAAGGATTCATCAACTCCCATTGTGTAGTAGTAGAGTTGTACATTAATATAACGTCACCTTTCAAATCGCCAACCGCCAACGCTACTCCTCCCTGTTTAACAATCGTTAAAGCACCTAATCCATTTGGATTAAAGGTTGGAGTAGTTACAGTATTCGTTCCCGAAGTTCTAAGAAATAATATTTTCCTATCTACTAAAGTTGGTGCAGGGCTGTAAGTAGCTGTTATAACATCTACCGTTCCTGTTGCTGTTGCTGATAATCCTAGATTTATATCTATTGCCATATTTTATAAAGATATGTTTATTGTTTCGTTTTTCAAAGTTGGAATTGCAAATGTTTGATTTAAAACTCCATCCAAATTTATATTATAAGTCGTATCGGGCAACACTAAACTGTCTGTTGCCATGACGTTTGCCGAATAACTTAAATCTGTATTGCTTACAACACTATCGGCAACATTGTAATTCTGAACACTTGGAATTACTGCTATTGATGAAATTCCGTCACTTTTTTTTATTCTAACATTTGGAAGTGGTAAAATTCCTTGTGCTGGCACTGTTGTATCGTAACTCAAATCGGAATTTTGAACAACAGCATTTAAAATTGTTTGTTGTAAATCTCCTCCACTTACTATACTTCCTGTGTAAAGTACGTTTAAATCTTCATCTAATATAGTGTAGGTCGCATCGGAACAAACAATAGGATTTGTAATTATAATAATTTTACTTCCTCCACTTGGAATTGTTCCACTTTCAATTAATGTTCCGTTTAAATATTTAACGATATAAGATGCCTCAGCACATGGCATTGGTATGTTTAAGCACGAATAAACTCCTCCACTTGCAATTTCAATTATTTCTAATCCATCGGTAATCGTTACTGGCAAACAACTTGCTGGAGGCGTGTAATCGCCACATCCTAAATCCTTTCTAATTTCAGCACTTAATCTTAATTCTATCCCTGATAAATTACAATCGAAAATACTTTTTTGCTGATTACCTTCTTCGGAAAAATTAACCAACGGAATATTTTCATAGTCCATATTTTCAGTAAAATATTTGCTCGACTTTATTTTAGAAATAAACAAATCAAACATTGTTTGCAAAGGGTTTAAAATCTCAGCGTAAACATCCTCAGTTAACATGTCTTTAAATGACGATGAGTTTAAAAAGAAAATTCGCAAAGTCGTTTCCCTATCTATTGCTGAACTTTCATTTGTATTTTTTTTATCTCTTAAAACCTCGTACAAATAAACAAAAGGAACTAAACCCATTTTATTTTTTATAGCATTTACTTCGTTTTTCGACATCTTTAAAGTGCCATGAATATAAGTTGGAACTGGTAAACTAAAATTTGTAACAGCTGGTAAAACTCCTGTACCTGTTGGCGTAATAGTAAATGATACGTTTTGAGAAATTTCATTCACAAAATAATCGTCCACTCCAATAGTGATAGTATCGCTTTTGGAAATCCAATAAGTATTTTCAGAATAAATAGTAAAAGTTCCGTTACCGTTGTTGTCCGCTAAATCAATAACAACAGTAGCTACCAAACTATTTACAATGTCTTTTATTATGTTTACTGTTGCTTTCAATAATTTCTTTTTACATAAAATTCTTTATTATCAATAAATTGCAAATCATAAATTTTATTCTGTAAATTTTTAATATCTCTTTTTGAAACTTCTTTTAAAACAACAGCCACCCTTCGCCATTCTGTTTCTGCAAAGATATTATAATCGGTAATTAAAATCGAATTTGCCAAAACTTTATTGTAAATAATTTTCTCCACGACTTCAAAAGGAATAGGTCTTAAATTCAAGTCAAATTCTCTTGTCATTTTCGCCTGTATCTGTGAAAATTGTCTGCTTTCAGTCATGTAATTTTCGTTGGAATAAATAGGACGTGGATTTCCAAACACACCGCCAACACGTATAGACTGATACCAATCTAAATCTGTAAAATCAAAAATATTTCCTATAATATTACCGTTTTGAGTACTTTCAATTCTTACGGTGTTGTGTGCTAGTTCTACAGTGTATTTCATCAACGTAAAAACTCGACTAACAACTTCTACATTTTGTCCTAATATTACTGTTTGTGCTTTAACCGTGTAATTTCCTGTCCCATAAAAAAGGTAAACAAGTTGCCAATCAACTAGAAATCCAACGTACAATGGTTGGGCTGTAAATCCATTAAAAAAAGTTCCATAATCAGAATCGTTTAAGTCTTCAATTTTCGCATCGTCTTTCCACAACTCAATAGCTACGGTATCAGCAGCGATATATCTTTTATACAAAAATTCTGATTTGTCATTTTTCCACCAGTCATTATCGGCGTGAGCAAACACTATTTCAGAATAAGGCAATTGAACATAATCACATCCTATTGTTGCTTCTATCACCTCCGCCGGTGGAGTAAAAATATCAGCAGCGACCTTAGTAGCCATACCTTGATATACGTCCATTGGTGTTGTATTTGCTAATATTTCTGCTATTGCCATTTTTTTATTTTCTTATTCCAGAACAAATTTCTCCACTTAAATTATATTTTTTACCTGCAATTATTTGACTTCCGTCAATATAACAAGTCGTCTCGACATTACCTCCTACTATTGCCATATCTAGCACATTTGTTGTAATTCCTGTTAAAATATTATTTGAAGTCGGATTTGTTTCCGTTGTTCCTAATTCAAATAATTGCTGACCAGTTTCTCCATTTTCTTCTATTCGATGAATCGCCCACCAACCAACAATATCCAATATCGGAGGAGTAACGTAAACCCATGTAATTTTCATTAAAGTATCAACTCCTACTTGAATTAACGCATTTAATCCGACACCTAAACTTACACCTCCTAAAGTGAAAGTTTCAATTGTTTGTGTGAATTTTGGTGTCGCATTTCCGTCAACATCGTAATCTCTAATTACTAAATTTGGAGTGAAAAAAAGATAGTCAGTATTTGCGGCAACACCCAAATAGCTTACTCCAGCAACATTAAATTTAAACAACATTTTAATTTTGTAACCCAACGTCACGTAGTTTGATGCCTTGAAATTTAAGTTGTTTTGAGGCTCATTATAATCTGTAAAAATAGGATTTACATCAAAATTCTTTATCCAATCTTCCCAATGTATTTTTTGTGAAAATTCTACATCATAACTTGGTGACGTGCCGACCAATGATGCTTGGTCAACGGTTATCGTTACTAAATTCTTTTCGTTTCCAGCCAATAATGGATAACCTCTAGTGTTATTTACAGTTAAAAGTTGATAGGTGTTCGCCCCAATAGTTACAAGAGTGTTATCTAAATTAAACACGTATTTATCCAATTCAAAATAAGTTCCGTCAGCACTTTTGTAAGCCACTAACAACGCTTCAAATGAGTTGATAAAAGCACTTTTTGTTAAGTCTAAAACAAAATTGCATTTAAAAGCTAATCCATGTTCAATCCACCCCTCAAAATCATCCGTTCCAGCCCCTGCGGTTGGAAATGTGTACGGATAAATTTTATTTGTAAAAGTCATCAAATCTGGAATGTCCGCAGAATCATCAAATTGATTTAATTCCTTTAAAATTACAACGTCTGAAAGCCCTGCATCAATAGTAATATCGCCAACTTCAAATCCTAAAACATAACTCTTTAAACTGCTTAATTTAATTTGTTGGGCAGCAGTAAAATCAGTAATAAATGTAATTTCTAAGAGATTTGATGGACAAGTAGAAATAGCTTGACAATCATCCAACACACCACCACCGCCATTGGCTAAACCATTTACTTCACAAAAAATATTATCGTAAATAAAATTCGTTTCTAAATTTGTAATAGTATTTTCAACTTCACTTTGAAGTTCGGGTAAGTAAGAAAAATATACGCCTACTCTATCTCCTGTTGCAAAATTGCCTACTAATTTTTCTATAACAACTGTTACTGCTGTTGTCGCTCCTATCAATAAGCCCGAAGCATAAGCTAATAATGAATCCGAATAATCAACAGAAACAATATTATAATTAGAATCAAATCCGTTAAAATTTTCGCCAAACCAACCAACCGAACCTAAAATGTTAGTAATCTTTGCTTTTTTAGAAGTATTTGGATTTGAAATTACCGTTCTAAAATCAGCATTAAAAGCATATTTTAAAGAATTATTACCAGCCAAATAAGTTGGCAAAACATCATTTTCAAAATCCGTTAGATCCCCAAAAGAAAAATAAGGAATAATAAAAATATGTACAATCTCGAATATTTGCCAATAAAGAGTTGTGCCATCTTCGTCAGCTACATAAGCAACTGTACAACTTCCATTTTCCCAAGCATTAGAAACTCCTAAACCCTCCATATTTACTGGATTTGTATCTCTCGAACCTGAACTATCCTCTCCAACTTCAGACAAAGAATACCACCCTTGACTTTCATTATTTACTTTTGATAAATCATTCCAATTTTCGTTATTTTCGATTAATCCGTAATTGTAAACTAAAGAAGTTAAAGGTGTCATTCCGTCAATCCACCACCAAAAAATATTAGAATTTATAGCTGATTGAGGAGTTGACCAAGTAACTTTCATGTGAGTAGCTGTAAGTTCTGAAACTACTCCACTATTGTATGTTTGTGCTGTTCCTGTTGTTTCTTGACGATTATCAACTCTAACAATGTCACCTCCTGAAAATCCATCTGTTAAGAAATTACCACCATCATACCTATCAAATATCATTGTTGTTGTGCTTGGCATAGAAACTGACCATTGCATATTATCTGCTTCATTCGATGCAGCTAACATTCTAGAACTCCATTGTATTTTAATTTGTTGAACTACTTTTATTTTTTGCATTACAAGTCCAGCCAAATTGTTGCAATAGTTAGTTACATCAACGGAATAATCATCGTCATTATTCCATTGTTTGAAAAACTTGCTCGATATGACTTGAACCTCTATTGCCATTGTTTCATTTTGCTTAAAATTTCATCAACGGTAATTTTTCCAGTTTTTGCCCTCGCTAAAATATCTAACATTTCTGGTCTTTTTTCTTTTGGCAATTTAGCAATTCCATTGTTCATTTCTTGAGATAATTTTTCCATTTGGATTAAAATATCTTTCTTTGACTGTTCTAAATCTTTAAAATCTATCATGGTATTATCTGTATTTCTTTTAAATTTTTAGTATAAATTTCCCTCACCCAAAATGAAATTGTAGCCGTATCGCTTCCAACTTTCCATACAAATTTAGTAATTTTTGCCTGACTTCCTTTGTAAAAAAAATAAGAATTTTCAGTTAAAATATTAAAATCAGTCAATCCAAAAGGAACAACAACATCGCTGTATATTTTTTTTTGACCATAAAAGTTATTTAAAACAAAAGATTTGTAATTGTGATAATTATCGTAAAGAGCCGAAGCACACCATAAATTACGATGATTTGTAGGTAATTTTCCTCCAACAACATAAAGTAATTTCGGCAAAGCAGTCCAGTTGTTTGAAACTTTTAATATTCCTACTTTATTTTGAATTTTAGCTGCAAAGTTTGAACCGCCTCCAAAAATTCCAGTAGCACCATCAATGAATCCGCCAATAGTTTTTAAAACATTTTCGATGTTATTTAATTTATCCTTTCGATTTCCTAAAGCAACATTGATTTTCACTTCATCCAAACCTTTTAATAAAACAGCCTTTTCATTGACAACGGTAACAGCCTGTGTTCTAATTTCAATATTCGTTCCTGTGAAATTATCTATTGTATAATCATCGTTCAAATCTGTATCAAAAGAAATAATTTTGTTCGCC
>Ga0209518_1004151_pt1 | contig 11828 bp, 15 predicted proteins | sample RifGroB1_FD_183993 | JGI IMG/M metagenome (GOLD analysis project Ga0209518, IMG submission 183993) | Groundwater microbial communities from Rifle, Colorado, USA - Groundwater B1 (SPAdes) (version 2) | ecosystem: Environmental > Aquatic > Deep subsurface > Groundwater | place: Rifle, Colorado... | reverse complement strand
AAACAACTTTAAAAGTGGGGTCGTTATCTACGCTGTACTTTTTGTCGTGGTGGTTATATTGGGGTTAATATTCCCCAGTTTGATGACATACTTTACAAGTAGTCCGTTCCGTTTATTTGGGTGGGGCTTAATTGTGGCAGGTATTTACTCTTTTATAAAAAGGGAGGGATACTCCATAAAACCATCTTGGGATAGCTTGCTTATGGGTAAGAACCCCTTCATGGTTTTTGGTCTTCCAGACAAATCGTTCCGCCGGCATTACGGGTGGGGGTTTCAATTGTGGTGTGTCATGGTGGTGATAATAGGTATAGTAATGGTGATATACGAGTAACTACAAAAAACACCCACTAAATTTAGCGGGTGTTTGCGAAGCCTAAATTATTGGACCATCGTGTATGTCGATGATACCTAAAGTGATCATGCCGAAAGAAATACAGACAATGGCCACTAGCCAAAAATTTGGAAAGATGAAGCAAAGGATGACCAGTGAGAAGTAAAAAATGACAGCGAGTATTACCGCAAGAAAAAGAAGAGCGGTGAGTAAAGCTTCAAGAATTTTTCCCAAAAAGTCATCTGAATTTGAACGCGATGAAGAGGAATCAGAATCGATGTCGACACTATCCTCAGGCATGGGAACGAATCCGGAACTAGGATCTTCGCTATAATCCGAGGTGGCGTCGATGATTTGACTGCCATCTTGAAAAAGATTGAAGAGAGTTCTCTGTTCGTAATAGGACAGTTGCGCTAGTCCTGAAGATTCTGAGGCTCGCAACTGGTAATACTGCATTCGGGGTATGCCGAACAGTATCGTCGTCATGGCGAGAAATATCAAGCTGTTTTTGAAGGAAACGTACACGAATCTCGCTACCTCGTGAACAAGACCGTCGATAGGTGAGTCTTCTGACCCTCCGAAATATGTTAGTAAGAGGAGGATTACCCCTGTCGGGATAAAGATGGTCAAAGTCCATCCCATGCTCAGCCCAGTTCCGAAAGGAAGGAGGCTGAAGAGGCCGTAGTTGATCATGACCAACAACCATACGAAAAAGATGATGGCGCCACCTCCGATCAGTACACTGGCTCTTTTCTCACGTAGAAAATCAAAAAAATCTGTCATTTTCGGGTTCCTTGGAAAATTATTTTGGAAAGGATCTTAGATGGAGTATGTTACCATTTTTATGGCCAAATGTCAAAGTTATGGGATATTGGCGCTATTACTCAATAGCTTGGAAACGGTAGTTGGGTCTAATAAAAATAAAATTGCCTCACGTAAAGTGAGGCAATTATTGTTGTTTATTCCCAAACGGACTGGTAAACGACGTCCGGCCAGTCGTCAGCTCCATGGCGGCGCTGCCATTCTTTGGCCCAGGCTAATACCAGTCGAAGAAGCGCATCCGGCTGAGTGGCGGCAACGCTGTAAAATTTCTGCAGACTAAAAGGTACTTCGCATTGTTCAAGGCAGATGGGGATGAGCTTGATGCCGCCTTCAGGCATTTCATCGCTGGCATCAATGGCTAGATTGATATATTTCTGGTACTCACCACTTCGCGCAACTGAGGCCTTTGACAAGAAAACGAGGATAAAATCGGCTTCTTTGTAGGCTCTTCTGATAGCACCAAAGTGATTTGAGCCAGGCAAAATATCCCGCTCAGTCCAGCATTTGATGCCGTTTTCTCTAAATAGCCAGATCAACTGGTCTGAGACGTCACGGTCAAATTCGGCTACAACGAAGGCAACTCGCAGGTTGACAACCTTTTTCCCATGTAAAGCAGAGGTGGCATTCCTAAGGATAAGTCCAGAGTTGGTCATTTTGGCTCCCTTTCTAACAATGTTATTGTGCTTGGGAGCATTATACTATATCCTGTAATATAAGTTCAATCCTCTTGATCTATTTGATTTTGCTTTGCAGGTGTTTTAGGATTTCCACCATGGCTTCCGTATCCCGGCCACAGTACAACAGCATGGCATTGGCCAGGTAATCTTTTTCTTCTTCAGTAATTTCAGTGCCGGTAAGGATGGGCCAACTGGCTGAGGCTGTTTCCCCCTCCTGTATCTCGAGATCTTGGTAGGAAAGATGCGGGCAGATAACGGGCAAAACTTTTTTGAGAGAGTGGCTTTTCTGAAAATCACTGTGGAGATAAAGTTTGCGGTCAAACTTAAATAGATTCATAAGGTCAAACATGCGGCGATTTACTCCCTCCAAAAACTTTGAGTTCTCAGGAAACATTTTTGCCATTTCTTCGTTTCTAGATTTTTCAAAACTATGATTCCAGACGATGACGCTGCCGGCCGGACCCATATCCCGTTTGAGATGAACCAACAGTTCTTCCATAGGGTTCACAAAATCCAAGGCCAGAAACTCCCGGTGTGTTAACGATCCGCCCGGTTCTTTCTGAATATGAAGTGAATATTGAAAGGGGAGTTGCTGGTAAGGCTTGGTACCGTCAAAGGGAGGAATGCCCGAGGAATACGTTTCGTAATCAAAGAAGTATAGCGGGTAGGTCAATTTTTCCAGTTCTTTTTTTATCCCTTCACTATCGATTACTTCAAAATATTCCGGTGGTTTGAAGCCAACTCTGTCAAGAATTTCTGGCGGGATCTTGGTGTAGTCTAGTACACCCCTATTGAGTAAGGCTTTTAGATGGTCGTCAGGAAATGTGCCGGCGATATCGTAGATTTCCGGATAGCCGTGGATGTAGTAGTCGAGCCAGTCGCATTTCTCCGGATCGTGACAACTCTGGACCAGAACAGAATCGGGGGCGACGTTCCGGCCAATAACTTTTTTAGCCTCTTCGATTTGCTTTTTCGTCATGTCGGTATGCATTGCCACAGCCTCAGTTATCTCTTCTTCGTAAAAAAGTTGTTCCGGGTCTATGTCTCCATCCCTTACATATTGATTGTTGATATGGATCAAAAAAGTTCTGCCAATCTTGATGCCTGACCTCTCAAAACAAATTTTTTGAAAAGAGACGTCGATGAGATGCTCTTCCTTGACCATGGTGCTGCTTTTTACTTCTCTCAAGTCCCACAAGCCTGTCTCCGGGTCTTTCGTAAGTATATCGGCAGTCGCCGCCAGACCGTCCAGAGTGATGGCTGTGGGCTGAAACAGGACAGTGGCGCCATTCTTTATCATCCTCTTGGTTTCGATATAGCCCTTTTCAAATCTGTCCTCTATCTCGACTCCTTCGGGATACAGCTGCCTGGCCAGTTCGTCGATCAGGTTCCCATTGGCAAAGATCCTTTGTAGCGATTCGCTTTCTTTCGGCAATAAATCCTTCCGGTATTTCACTAGCCAAAGCCAGATAGGACATTCCTCATGGTGCATGAATTCGGTTTTGGTGAGCATAGCAGTGTAATTATCTCACCTAAATTTTGTTCACACGATTTTAGTAGGCTAAATTGGTAAGAGCCTCACTAATGATCTGAGATAGCCAATTGCCAATAACGGGAATGAGGTTGACCTGGTTCAAGAGATAGACGATGACGGCCACGACAAGTGTGGCTCCGACAACGGATCCAAGCCCCATAAAAACACCGTTCACGAATGACCTCATAAAAGATTGTTTTTTATAGAGACGATTGATAACAGTGTTTAGCTTTTTTATTTCTTCTGTTAGTTCGTCCGGAACACGGGAAAGATTCTCGTTCGTTGTTTCCATAGTTTATCTTATGATAAACCTAAGGGGTCAGAGTATGGAAGTGTGGAATATTCCCGGCGGTCGGAGAGTTTGATACCGTTGGAAACAGTACTGGTAGAAAGCCCCAGCTCTTCACGCAAATTTCGAACTATTTCTCCTGCATACTTTACATCATAGGGTCGATGCATGTGCGATAAAACAATAGCACCGTTACCTCCGACTTTGGCGACATTCTCCATAGTAATCCGTAAAGTATCAGGGTCCGTTCCATTCGAACCAGTCGTCCACATGACATGCTGTAAGCCATATCTGGCTGCCACATCTAACACCAGACTATTTCTGGCTCCGTAGGGTGCACGGAAAAACTTGATTTCTGCGGAAGGAGCTAAGGTATACATGGCTGACAGTGATTGTTCGAGTTGTAATCTTAAATTTTGATCTGTTAACCTGATCATGGGGTCGTCGTGTTGCCAGCAAGCAGGATGAATTCCCTCCTGTTCATTTGAACTGAATTTTATCAGATCTGAGGGGTCAGCTGAGTGCTAAGATAGATCATGAAGATATTAAAGTTCTTGGGCGCTCTATTGCTGTCGTTAATATTGATAATAGTTCTCGGTCTTGGGTATTTGGGATTTATCCCCGGACTGTCAAAAATATTCGGCTCTGATAAACCGAGAGACTTGGGGGTCGCATATACTGAATCAGATTATCAAGCAATGTCAGGAAAGGTAGGACTGGAAATAAGAGAACTGCCGGCAAGCACTCCTTTGGAGAAAAGTATTGTCGAGGAAGGGAGTCATGAGGTCAGTGAGACTTTTTCCCCTGCAGAAATGACGGCCGCAATAAATAAAAATACCTGGAGATATTTTCCTTTTGTGAATGTCCAGATAAGAGTAAATGCAGATAACTCCATTGAAGCCTCCGGCCTGGTGGTGGTAGACAGACTATTGAAATATGCTCAAGCACTTGGAGCCACAGCTGAAGAAGTACAAATGGGCATCGATGCTGCAAAGCTGCCAAACACCACTTTCCCATTTTATGTAAAAGGCAAGGGCGAAGTAGTGGACAATCAAGTGTCCGGCAACTTTCTTTCGGCAGAAGTTGGAAGACTACCGGTACCGGCGGGAATCCTTTCCGATATCCAAGGAAGGATAGTGGGTGCAGTAGAAGCCAAGCTGGTGAACAATCCCAGTATATCTATCAAAGAAGCGCGACTTGAAAATGGTAGCGCAAAATTTGTCGGCACCCTGCCAAACGTGGAGTACGTGGTCAAATAAAATTATCAATTGGTGTATTATTTATTTATGTACAATTCACCCCTCTCCTTTATGAATCCAGGAACCAGACCACTTTTTTATTTGCTGGTGGTTTTGGACGTCGTCTTGAAAGGGATTACTTTGTATAAAAGTGCCCGGAAGGACCAAAAAGTGTGGTTTGTGGCCCTGCTCCTAGTAAATAGTTTGGGAATATTGCCTATTATTTATCTATTCCTAAACAAAGATATCGCCTTTTCACCAAAAACAAGTGTGGCCGTTAAGAAGACGATAAAAAAGAAAAAATAGATATAAAAACGCCCCGAGATATCGGGGCGAACGAGCTAGTGAGTTTGGAGAGAAACCATTTGTGAATATAGGCCGCCCAGGGCTAACAATTCTTGGTGTGTACCCTCTTCCACCTTTTTACCCTGATCCATGACGACTATTTTGTTGGCAATGTCCCAGATGGTAGACAGACGATGCGCTATGATGATGGCGGTTTTGCCGGTGAGGATGGTCCGCATATTTGTTTGAATTTCTTTTTCAGTAATGGCATCCACGGCACTAGTGGCTTCATCCAAAATTAAAATTGGACGGTTGGCCAGAATAGCCCTGGCCAGCGCAACTCTCTGCTTTTGACCACCGGACAGACGAATACCTCTCTCTCCAACTTGGGTTTGGTAACCATCTTTGAGGGTGAGAATAAAGTCATGAATACCTGCTAGACGTGCGGCTTCTTTGACTTCTTCTTCGGTAGCATCTGGAGAGGGAAAGCGAATATTGTACACAAGAGTGTCGTCGAAGATATAGACATCGTCACCTTGAGGAACATAAGAAAACTGTTCGAGTAGCTGTGTTCCATCCCAGTCATTTATTTCGACGCCACCTACAGTGATTGATCCCTTTTGACATCTAGAGAGTCTCGTCACAACTTTGCGGATAGTTGTCTTACCAGCGCCCGACGGACCAACAAGAGCGACGATTTTCCCTGGTTCGACTTCTAAATTAAAGTCATGTAGAGCACCATCGTCTTCGCTGTATTCACCTTCGTAAGAAAAACAAACATTTTGAAAACTAATTCCAAGAGTTTTGTCTGGAATATTTTGAATAGTTCCAGTTTCAACCGGTTCTTTTTCGGTTAATAAATCGGCCAAGCGGAGAATACCTTCGAGTGCTTCCATGGCTCTATCGGCGAGGCGAGCAAAACGCCAAACATTGGCAAGTAGGGTTTCGGTAAGAACACTTAAGAAAATTAAATTGCCGATGGTAATTGATTCACTCAGTAGTTGGGCTATCCAGACGATAAGAATAATTCGACGGGCAGTGTTTAGAACAATAATTCGCCAACGAGTGTAAGTGAAGATGGCAAGTCGGTATTCTGCCAATGCTTTGTCGACAATACCATTGTGGATACCTAACTGTTCATCTATTAATCTTTGCTGTTGGCCGAACATGAGATTGGTTTCGATAGATTGAACTGAGGAAACAGATTTACTCCATTCCAGTTCGTAAAGATCTTGGCGCTCTGATCGTAACTTTTTTCTGGCGTTATTACCTTTGACGGTCAACCAGCCAAAAAGAAGAAAAGTAATTGTCAAAATCACTGCAACCCAAGGAGACATTACTATTAAAGGCACGTAACTAACTACGGTTTGGACGATAGCGGGAACAAACTCCCAACTGAAAATGTCGACAATGTCTAGGGCTTTCCAAACACCATCCCCCACTTTGCCTACAAGGGTTCCTGAATTGTGGCGGTGGTGCCAAGGAATATCCATTTTGAGAAACTTTTTGATAGCGGTGAGTTTCAAGTAGCGAAAAATGGGAAAGCTGTGCCTTGAGACTACCCAGTTGTCAAAATAGTTGTCCAAAAACATGTTTACAGTGTCGTATAAGACTAGAAAGCCGATTAGTAAGTATCGAAAACGGAAAAGTTGCTGTGATTCGTATAGGTTGACCACTAGACTAATAACGTACCTAGCGCCCATTTGGACAATTTCATAGACAAGGGCTATCCAGACAAAAATAAAGAAATTGCGGTGAAATGGCGACAAAATAGACCATAACTTGCGATACATAAAACCTCCTGTAAATTTTTAAAGATCGTTAATCGAAACAAACAAAAACGCCGCGTATGCCGCGGCGTTTGAGTAAATCTAATTAATTTTTCTTTAAGTAGTAATATACGCAAAAACCGAGGCACAATTTGTGCCCAAAAGTTCTACCGGAATCGGCACGAGTAGAACCAGGTCTAAATATTTAGTAGTGTTTTCCATGTTGTTTGCCAAAATTGGCAAAGAGAAGAATAGCATAATGTTATAGGGTTGTCAAGAGTTTCTCTTTGAGGGCTTGGTAGCCACGGGTGAAGTAGACACCATTTTGGGCTTCACGCAGGTCAAAGCCGAAAGCCCGACGGCTGACGGCAATAATGGGAGGTGCCTGGATTCTTTTGAAGATATTTGCTTTAAAGAGTTTCCATTTATGCTCTAGATCGCTAATAAATTCTTGAGTGGTGGGGAAATACTTTTTTACCAAACCAGATTCCAATTTCAGCTCTGCCTCTAAGGTGCCGTCCTGATATAACTTTAGAATACGTTCCGGATCCGATCGAAATTCAACAAAAGAACGGATGAGTTTGTCGTGGTAAGGGTAAAGTATGGGGTCCCCCTTACCTTTAGTGACATCTTGATCGGCACTAAGTTCAGCCGAGGGAACTACATTCAGAATCGACGAGGGAATAATTTCTCTACCTTCCAACTCGTTGATGTAACGGGCTAGCTGATAAACTTCGTTCTTGTAAATATCAGCAATGGGGGCCAAAGCCCCATCAACATCTCCATACAAAGTGCAGTAGCCCAAAGCAGTTTCGGTTTTGTTGCCGTTATTTACAAAAACCCCTCCAAGGCAGGCGGCGATGACGGCCAGGATGCGGCTGCTTCTATCTCTGGCTTGAATATTTTCGGTAATGGCACTGGTGACTTCCAAATCTGTTTCGATATGGGAGCTGTTCTCGCGAACAAACTTTAACCGTTTCAGTTCTGCGAGGGTTAAGTCGACAGAGTCTTGTATGGGACAGATTGAATAATTAAGGCCGAGATTTTTGGCCAAGACAGAGGCGGCATTTTTTGTGAGATCTGAATTGAATTTCGAAGGCATGTTGACAGCATAAACATTTTCCGGCTCCAAGGCACGGGTAAGGAGATAAGCGACGAGAGCGGAATCGATGCCTCCACTTAAACCAATCACCGCTATTTGACGGGGTAGTGACAAAAAGAAATGATGGATGCCGAAGCATAAACCGTTGAAAAGTTCTACCACATCCTGTTTTTCGGTCAAACCTGTTGGGGTCAGGACTGGAGTTGTTTTTTCGCCTAGTGTAATATTTAGAGTTTCTTCTTGGTAATCGGTGGTGACCGCCATCAAAGTGCCATCCGGATAGTACACGGTTGAATTGCCATCAAAAAGAAATACTGTTTTCCCATTGTTTTGAATGCCAGCATTGTTGCAGTACAAGAAAGGGATAGGGTCTTTTTCGAGTAGAGATTTGACTACCCGGTGACGTTTGTCGTTCTTGCGCCAAGTCCAAGGAGAGCTGGAGAGATTGACGATGACGTCTGCTCCGTTTTTGACTAAGTGGTGAATGGGGCTTTCGGAATAGTCATCGCACCACATATCTTCACACATACTTGCCCCAACATTGACGATATTTCCATTGATATTGATGGGAAAAGGCTTAAGGAGATTTTCCAACCTTTCACCTTTTTCGGCGGCTAGCTTAGCCATAGAGTAAAAATGTCTTTCATCGTCGAACTCGCGATATTTGGGCATAAGCGTTTTGAATGTATGACCTTCGAACACACCGTTTTTGACCCATTGTCCATTTTGGGCAACATGGGCGGCGTTGTATTTTCTGATCCGGCCATCTTCACCCTTTTTATCAAAATCAGCACAAACGTTTCCCCAAATTACAGCAATATCTTTACTTTCTTTTCTAATATCTTCGTTGTATTCCATGAGGTCACGGATAAAACTCTCATTTTCCCATTCGTCTCCCAGGAGGTATCCGGAAACGACCATTTCTGAAAAAAGAATGACGTCGACACCTTTGGACCTTGCTTTTTTTATCTCAGAGATAATTTTCTGGGTGTTGAGATCCGGGCGGCCAGCCTGGACATCCAACTGGGCGATGGCTACCTGAAATTTGGTTTGCATGGTACAATTATAGTACAAAATACACTAACTGACCAAGGACTGTTTCTTGAACCTGGCATAACCAGCCTTGGCTAGCGGAAGCACTTCTGGGTTCAGCATCTTTTCCAGGATTTGATCGTCGCTTGTCTCCAGGGCTTGGCGTACTTGGGTGGCTGACTCGCCATGATCTTTATGGTCTCGATTGTGCACGATCTCCACCTGAAACCTTTCGGAAAGGACAGCCAAATCCTCCGCACAACCACCATAAAAAATGAATTTGGCTTCCATCTTGTCTGCCAACTTCTCCAAACGATCTAGCCACAGACCGTTTGTGCTGCCGTCAAAGAATATTTTGGAGGGGTTTATATCAGGGAAAGGAAGTACCCTCACCCCCGGATAAGCAGCTTCGATCATGGATTTTCTCTCCTCATAAGTGTATGGCGTCCTGGAGTTGTAGGAATTTGACGATCCGATCAACAAGAGGATGTTTTTGGCGCTATGCCTGGCAATAAGAGTATTGATCATTCTTTGGTGGCCAACGTGAAGCGGGGCAAAACGGCCCAGGAAGACGTGATATGTTTTCTTATTTTCCATAGCATGATTATAATTTCAAAAATGATCAGAGTATAATTGGGATATGGCTTCCGAAAAAAATATTAATATAAACATTGATCTATCCAGCTTTCAAAAAATGCTTGGTGATTTGGGAGTTAGACTTTCTCATCTGACGGGCACCGACGTAGGTTTTGTTATTCTCGCAGTGATAATGCCGCCACTGGCTGTATTTATAAAAGTTGGATTCACTTTTCATTTTTGGATCAACCTAGTGCTGACCTTATTAGGTTGGGTGCCTGGTCAAATCCACGCCTTGTGGGTCGTACTTTTTGTTTGATCTGTAGCAAAAGATACCAATTGTATTTTTGTTTTGATATGATGGACGGAGGAGGATTTTGAAAAAGCCAACGTGAGAAAAGAAGCATGAGCTTAGAAATATATAAGAAGAAGAGAAGTTTTATAGTGACCCCGGAACCGAAGGGGAAAGGAACGGAGTCCGGGCCCCACCATGGCGAGCAGGTCGCTCGGGATGACAAGAGGATATTTGTGGTCCAAAAACACGACGCGTCTCACTTACATTACGATTTCCGACTGGAAGCGGAAGGGATTCTTAGGAGCTGGGCAGTACCCAAAGGACCATCGATGGATCCAGCCGATAAGAGGCTGGCGATACAAGTGGAAGATCATCCAATGGAATACGCGAAATTTCACGGAAGAATTCCTAAAGGTAACTACGGGGCGGGAAAAGTGGAAATCTGGGATAAGGGAACGTATGAAACAAAATTTGCCGATGATGACATGTGGGAATTTAACTTGAAAGGAAAAAGGCTAAAAGGCATGTTCACCTTGATCAGAATCAAGAACAGAAATCCGAAATATGGAAAAAAGAATAATAAAAACAATTGGCTGTTAATAAAGAAAAAGGATAGGGATGAAAACTAGGGAGGAAATATCTGACGACGTGGTCCTGAATATAGGAAAACAAAAGGTCGCAGTGACTAACTTAAATAAGATTTTTTGGCCCGCCACGGCGGGTAGTCCCGAAGGGTATACCAAAGGCGACCTAATAAGCTATTACCGGGAAATATCACCCATCATTCTCCCATATCTCAAGGATAGACCGGAGTCTTTGCTACGATACCCCGATGGAATAAACGGGTTAAATTTTTACCATAAGGATGTGGAGATAGCTCCGAAATGGGTGGACTCAATAAACATAAAATCTGAATCTGATGGGAAAAATGTTCATTACGTGATATGCCAGAACGAAGCAACACTGGTGTATCTAATTAACCTCGGCTGTATCGATTTGAATCCCTGGAATTCTCGCGTAGATCATTTGAATAATCCAGACTATATGATTATTGATTTGGATCCTGAAGAGATTGGTTTCCAAAAAGTGGTAGAAACTGCTTTGGTAGTCCATGAGGTAATGGAGATGGTGGGTATTCCCAATTTTCCAAAAACATCCGGGGCGTCGGGAATGCACATCTACACACCGCTAGGAGCTAAATACACATACGAACAAGTAAGGGACTTTGCGCAGATAATAGCCGTAAAAGTAAATGAAATCCTACCCAAAATTACCAGTCTCGAAAGAAGCCCTGAAGACAGAAAAGGGAAAGTGTATCTGGACTGCTTCCAGAATGCCCGGGGGCAAACCTTGGCTGCTCCGTATTCAGTGAGAGCTAAGCCCGGCGCCACAGTCTCGACTCCGCTTGAGTGGAAAGAGGTGAACGAAAAACTTACACCCCAAATGTTTACGATGAAAAATATTATGGAGAGAATTTCAAAAGTTGGCGATCTCTACTCTCCAGTACTAGGAAAAGGTTTTGATATGAAGAAGTCGCTACGCAAGCTTTCCTTGTGATAGAATTTCGTAAATCGTTCATTGAAAGGAAACCCACGATGCTGATAAAAAATGTGGTTGATATTGATCCGGCAGACGAGATGGTGCTGGAACTGTCAAAATTGGCTGGAGATTTCGGAATGAGTGACATGGTAGAAGTGGTGATGCAAGTAGCCGAAATGGGAACTACAAGCGGATTGCAGGTAATGTTTGTAGTGAATAATAGTACCGCCTCGGAAGTGATAGCGGCAATGCTTGCATGCGCAGTTGTAAACTACGGCTGTTGGATCCACGAAGAAATTGTCATTGAATTTCTAGTGGGGGGCGAAACAAAACCAGTGA
>Ga0209518_1004150_pt1 | contig 11828 bp, 20 predicted proteins | sample RifGroB1_FD_183993 | JGI IMG/M metagenome (GOLD analysis project Ga0209518, IMG submission 183993) | Groundwater microbial communities from Rifle, Colorado, USA - Groundwater B1 (SPAdes) (version 2) | ecosystem: Environmental > Aquatic > Deep subsurface > Groundwater | place: Rifle, Colorado... | reverse complement strand
TTGGAGAGCGTGGGCCTGAACTTTTCATGCCGTCATCATCAGGCTCGATTCGGCCTGGCGGCGGAGCCGGCACGACCAATATCTACATCACGCAACCGCTCGGAACGCCTACTGAGATTGCTCGTGTGGTGAGTCGCGCACTTCAGGACCTGTCGCGTAGTTACGGCGAACGCATGCCGCCAGGAGCCTAGATGCCAGGTATCTCCGGCACCGACAAGGCGTTGATGTTTGCCCAGTTCGGCGTGATGCGCTTCGGCGCGTCGCGGTTCGGGTACACGTCGGCGTATTGCTTTATCTCGATCAATGGCACGCAGCGCCGCGAGAAGGTGCAGTTCGACACGCTGACGATCACCGATTCGCTCGATGAGATCCCGAACACCTGCCAGTTCACCGTCCTGGGATTTACCCCAACGGTCGGGATGGAAGTGATCATCACGCTCGGGTCGACGCACAACGCGGAACGGATTTTCGCCGGACATATCCTCCAGGTCCAGCAAACGCAGCAATGGGTCAACGGGCAAGTCTTCTATCACGTCTCGTGCATTGACTATACCTGGCTGCTCGGTCGGCAGAAGGTTATTAAAAAGTACACGAGTGAGTCAGCCACGGACATTGCCACGGACCTGATCCAATCATTCGCAACGGGCTTCACCGCACGAAATGTGGTGACAGGTCTCGCAACAGTGGACGAAATCACGTTCACGAACGAAGACCTGCCAACCGCTTTAACTCGGCTCGCGAAGCGGATCGGCGCGTACTGGCGAGCGGACTATTTCAAAGATGTGCATTTCGGGCTGAGCGAAACCGCCGTCGATCCGGTGGATCTCACGACCTCTCACGTGTCGGTGTCTGATGTGGCTTATGACACGGATCTCAGCCAAGTCACCACCCGCGTTCTCGTGGAAGGCGGCGGCGTCAACGCACTTGCGGAAGTCGCGGCCGGAGAAACGATCTTCCCGGTTGAGGATTTAGCCTGGTATAGCACCGGAACGGTCGTCTCTGGGCCGCAGCGCATCACCTACACGGGAACAATGGGCGCGACTAGCAGTGGGGCGATTGTCGGTCCTGGCGTGACGCCGAGCGATGCACCCACGACAACCGGCGTCATCGGCACAGGGATTGAGACGGGCGCACATTCGTACGCCTATACATGGGTCACAGGGGCCGGCGAAACCCTCTCGTCACCACTCGAGTCCTTTACTGCTGGGCCGGTGGCCGCGCCGTCCTCGCCGGTCGGCTTGCTTGCCACACTTGGGGCCGGTGGCTCGCCCGGCATGACGATCGGGGCCACGTATACCTACTGTTTCGTATGGGGTGGAGAAGACACGACCGATCCGACGCATCAGACGAGTCCGAGTGCTCAATCCACTGTGGTGCCGCTCGATCGGGGTGATGGCATCTCCGGGAATATTCAGGTGACTATTTTCGACGCGATCACTATCCAGCCCGCGGAGGCCGAGCGACTCGTGATCTATCGCACACTTGCCAATGGGAGCACGTTCTATCGCCTGCAATCGTATTCCACGCCCATAGCGCCGAACTTTTTCGATACAACTGCAGATGCCTCCATTTCTGGAAATCCGACACTCCCGGCGGCGGATTTTACGATCGCGCAGGCAGCGTTGTCGGGGATTGCGATCGGGCCAAGCGGGACCACATCACGGAATGTGTATCGAACGGTCGCGGGCGGGTCGCAACTCAAACTCCAACAATCGATCGCGAACAATACCGCGACCACTGGCGTGACGGATAGCACGGCCGATGCCGCCCTCACGACGAATGTGCCGACCAGTGATACCTCTGCCCTAACTCAACCCTCGGGGCAAGTCAATCCAGGCGAGACGTCGATCGTCGTGTCCGGCACGGCCTTCGCCTCCTCGACTGGCGGGTGGGCCGTCATCGGCAACGGCCAGCAGGTCATTCGCTATACGAGCTTCAGTGGGGGGAGCCTCACGGGCATTCCGGCGTCTGGCAACGGGGCCATCGTGGCCGCCGTCACCTATGGGTCCACCATCACGGCTGCGCCATCACTCACCGGCATTCCCGCCAGCGGGGACGGTGCGATTCTCTACACGATTCTCAAGGGCGATCCCGTCAATATCCTCATCACGGTCAACGATACGACTGCACAAGCAGCGCTCGCGACGCAAATCGGTGGAGGCGATGACGGCATTCAGGAAGAATACATTCAGGACCAACGCTTGTCGGCCACGGAATGTGCGCTTCGCGCCAATGCGATTCTCCTCCTACGTGGCGCTGAAGAGAATCGTCTCAGGTACCGCTGCCGCGATCCGCGGACCAGGACTGGCCTGACGATTACCTTTAGCTTCGCCGGCACGATGAATATCAGCGGGGCGTTCAAGATCCAGACCGTGACGATTTCGGCGTTCAGTGCGACCGGGACGCAGTTCCCGACGTATACCGTGGATGCCTCCAGCACGAAGTTCACGTTCGAGAGTCTGCTCGGCATGATTCGCTCCAGAGGACAGGCGGCCTAACGTATGGCAGCGACCACGATCGCCCGCGTTTCCATCACTGACGATGATGGCACTGGGCAAACCGGAACCATTTGGAATAATGCGCAACTTGTCGCCATCTACGACGACATCGACGATCTCTTTAAGCGCACGACCGCTGGCGATTTGACGTTCGAGCTGGAAAACACCGATACGACCAGCACGTCGGATACCGGATTTATCGCGCGAGTGGGCAGCGGTGCCGCAGGCGATCCGTACTTTCAAGTCACCAACGGCACGACGACCTGGACGTGGGGGCTCGACAATAGCGATAGCGATGCGTGGGTGTTGGCAAATAGTGCGGCGCTGGGCAACTCAAACATCCTCAAGATCACCGCGAGTGGCTTTCAGGGGATTGTCTACATCAACGACACCGCGAACGCCAACATGACAACCGGCCTGACGATCAATCAGGCCGGGGCCGACAACGAAATCTTCACGCTGAAATCCTCTGACGTGGGGCATGGCGTCACCTCCATCAGCGAAACCGATAGCTTCATGATGATCGCGAAGGCGTCAGCCACGGGCGGCGGGGTTGAACTCTGGTCGATCGGCGGATCGACTTCCTCGTTGATCCTCAAGGGGGTGGCCGTGACGGCCGATGCGACACGCAGCACGGCCGGGGTGGCCCCCTTCATGGCGCAAGGCTATATCGGGAGCGGCGTGAATGCTGTCACGGTCGGGGCCGACAAGAATATCGCGGCATTCAGGGATGCCTCCACGACGCGGTTCATCCTCGATTCCGATGGCGACTCCCATCAAGACGTCGGCACGGCCTGGACGAACTTCGACGACGGCGATGATCTTGTCCGTCTGAATGCTGTAGCCATCGCGCTCGCGCGCAAGGGCGACCCATTACGGTCGGCGTTTGTTGCACACATCGAGGATCAGCGGGCGGTGCTGGATGCGATGCCCGGCAAGAAGCTCGTGGCGTTCAATGCGGATGGGCACCATTTCGTCAACATGAGCCGTCTCGCCATGTTGCACACGGGCGCGATCCGGCAACTGGGGATGCGACTGACGAAAACAGAGAAGCGGCTGGCGTCTGCACAGCGTGAGTTGAGGCGTCTGGCAGCGTAGGAGATGACATGGGGCGTGCTGCGCGGCTGAAACATATGCGAACAGTCAACGTGATTCGGCTTGAGGAAGTCGAGGCGCGGAAGCTCTTAACCGCCCAGCGGAACTATGTGCAGGCGCAGCTCGCAGCCCGAGACGCCGTTGAACTCGTCAATGGGAAGGTCCGAGCGGCGGGACAGGCGCAGGCCGCCGTCTTCGATGCGCTTGCGAAGAAATACAAACTCGATCCGGCGAAGAAATACACGCTGGATGACGAGACGCTGACGTTAACGCCTCAGCGCGCAGGAGCTTAATGGATTGGCAGTTGATCGACGATCACGTCGTCACGGTGCCGGCGAGCGCCTACGTCCTTGAGGGCTTGCCGGGCGACGACGAGGAATACCTGATCGTGCTGCGGCAGGTGTGTGGCGGGGCTGAGGGGGAAATTGCCATTCGTCCCAACAACGATGATGTCCCCGGGCACTACGGCTATCAGCAGATGCAAGTCGTGGGCGGGGACATGTACCCGGACGATCGGATCGTCGTCAACCGCGGCACGACGTCCGATCTGATTGCGCTGCTGCATCTCGCCGAGGGGGAACTGGGCTTCGCGGTCGGCCGGCTCTATGCGGCGCCGGGCCAGCCGCGCACCTGGACCGTCCAGGCCATTCGGGGCGTGAACGTGACGGAGGGACATATTGAGCGCGTGGGGCGATTTGATGGCGTCTGGAATAACGCGGACGATCCGATCACGTCGCTGGCGTTCATCTCGGGGGATACCGGGGCGAACAGTCAAGGTGTCGGGACGCGGATGCTCACCTTTGCGAAGCGCGCGGAAGGAGCCTCGATGCAGCTCGTGGAACGAAAAGAGATCACCACGGCCGTCAGCGCCGTCACGTTCAGTGACTTGCACGGGGACGCAGATGTGTACTACGAACTGCGCGCCCGGATCGTGAACGGGAACGCGGCCAATCCCGTCTACGTCGTGCGGCCGAATGAGTCGGCAATGGGCTGTGGGGTGCAGTACCTCGAAGGCGCGGGGGGAAGTCCCTCGGCTGGCCGCGGGACACAAAGCGGCCTCGATCTCGGGTATGCCTCGGGGCTCGGCCATTTGTGCCTGAGCACACTGAAGCTGTTCGCACCGAGCGGCCAGCCACGGTTGGCGCTCACGGACGAACTCTACGACGTCAACGGCACGTTCTGCGGCGCCGTGAAGCTGGCGGGGAGTGTCTGGCCGAATGCGAGCGATGAGATCACGTCATTGGTGGTCACGTCCTACAACCAGCCGTCGAATTGTCTGGGCGTGGGGACGGTGTTGGAGCTGTGGAAGGCGTGAGGACGTAAGACGGAGCGGCCCCCGGCCCTGTGAGGCAGGAACCGGGAGCCTAAGCAAGCGCGGATAGCACGTTACCCGCCCCTGCCTAGACGCAGCCTAGATCGGCTGCCGGGGGGCTTTGCACAGAGAGATGGCGCATGGGCGAATACCTCCAACAAGTCGGGGTCGCGGGGATTCTGATCATTCTCGTACTGGATCGCGTGTTTGCGTTCCTCGCAAAGCAACGGAGCCGCGAGGGCGACCGCGTGGATGCCGGCGCCCAAACCACGGACTACTGGCGCAAGGCGAATCGGGAAGTCGCCGTGGACGCGATCGAGTCGTCCACGGGGCCAATCCTGCGATCACTCGCCGACATTCTCAGCCGACTCGAAGCGCGCTCCGGGCAGATGTATGACATGGCGCTCCGGCAGGGCTATGTGATCGATGACGCGCAGAAGTCGCTCGACAAGCTCCGCGTGTCGTCGCACGTGGCGAATGAGCAGCTCCAAAAGATTGTCGCGAAAGTGAGCGAGACGTCGTGACGTTGCGTCAGAAACAGTCATTGTTCTGTCGGCTCGTCGCGGACTTGATCCGCCATGCCTACGCCAAGGGCTACGAGTTGACGTGGGGAGAAGCCTATCGCTCGAAGGAAGAAGCGGCCCGACTCGCGGGACTGGGGCTCGGCATCAAGACGTCGCTGCATACGTCACGGCTGGCGGTTGACCTGAACCTGTTTCTTGACGGCGCGTACCAGACGACGACCGAAGCGTACCGCCCGCTCGGGGAATGGTGGGAGCAGCAATCGGGGCCGGACTATCAGTGTTGCTGGGGCGGGCGCTTTAAGGACGGCAACCATTTTTCGATCAGTCATGGGGGAAGAAAATGAAACGGGTTCTATTCGCGCTGATGGTCGTGGCGATCTCGTGCCCTCCGACCTTTGCGCAATCCAACGCGGATCTCGTGGCGGCGGTCAAGACCGCGCTCCAAGCGCAGGGCGCGAATCTCTCTGGGCCGTGCGGGGCGTTCGCGATTACCAAGCATGTCGCGTGGCAACTCCGCGGAGAGGGAGCGGGGCTGCTCTCGAAACCGGCCGGCAATAACTGCGAAGGGTACTCGGTTGATTACGTCGTGTACCCCACGGGCCGAGGCGCAGATATTCTCGGGGACGCAGGCGGGGCCAATACCCCGGCGTGGAACGAAGAAACCGATCCCGACTTCATTGGGCGCTGGCGGCCGCCGAGCGATCCCGATGGCAGTCCCCCGCCGCCGGTCGTGGTCGTACCGGCCCCGATCCCGGCCCCGATTTTTTCGTCGGGCGCGCTCGATGATCTGCTGCAGCGGCAGATGCGGATCGAAAACCAAACGTTGATCATCACAGCAGAAGGGCGGGAGACGCGGGCGCTCGCCCAGGAAGCCGTGACGCAAATCAAAGAGCATCGCGCCGGCGTACAAAGCGCCTGGCTGAAGGTCGCGGCGGTGGGCGGGCCAGTTATCTCCGCCGTGCTCACGTGGTTGAAGATGAAGAGCCAATGAAGAAGTCGCCATCGTGGATCGGCTACGTGGGGGCCATGATCGCGCTACTCGGCTTGCTCTTTGGGGCCGGGCAGGCGTGGGGCGATCTCACAGCCCGCGTTCATGCCTTAGAACAGCGGACCCTCTATTTCTTTGGGTCGCCCACCGCAGGGGAACGCTGAGATGGCCGGCTTCCTCTCGGCGCTCGCGATTCGTGAAATTGACGGCGATGAGAAGCGCTGGATCTTACTGGAACCGTGCGTTTATCACCTGAAGGACGCGGAAGGGGAGGAATGGATCGAGGCCCCGATTGGCTTCATCACGGACTTCGGCAGTATTCCGCAACCGTTCTGGAATCTGCCGGGGCTGTCACCCTTCGGGAAACTGAGACGCGCGTATGTGATTCACGATAAAGCCTACGTGGCGCCCGTGGTGCGATCGGCGACGAGCGCCCGCGCGATCGATCGGGGCGAAGCGGACGCCATTCTCAAGGAAGCGTTGCAAGTGCTCGGCGCGAACTGGCTGACGCGGCAGACGATTTGGAGCGCGGTCAGAGTCGGCGGGCGATTTCCATGGAACCGGTATCGACGGGAGGACGCGAAGGCCGCGATCGCCCATGCCTGACGAGCCACGGGAGAGCGACTGGTCACAGGCCGGGGCGGGCCTCTACGGGCTCACGCTCGACGAACTCAGGCTGATCATCCGCTGTCTGCGCGAGGCGAATGAACAGAGCGGGCGCTGGCTCACGGCCACGGAGTTGCGGGTCGCGCTGCGTCGGCCTGGGGTCTGAGTGGGACGCGGGCGGACCACCTTCTGAGTGATCCGCCCGCGGCGTCATGTCGCTGACGCGCTAGCCGGCCCTGCTTACTTTAGCATAGCGTCAAGATATTGACACTAGGGGATCACCAGCGCCTTCGAGGTTGTGGCTGTCTTGGTGCCGTCGACCGTGCTGACGGTGGCAGTGACCGTGACGGTATAGGTGCCAGCTTGGGCGTACGTGCGGCTATCTACCGGGTCTGTTTGGTTCAGCGTTTGCGTCCCATCGCCCCAATCCCAATCGACATCGAGCCAGTCTGGTCCGAGCACGACCTGTCCGTTGTAGTTGCCGGTCAGATTGCAAGGCGTCGGTGACGTGGCTGCTTCGGGCGTGCAAGTGATCGTGGTGGTCAACGTCTGGGCTGGCGCGGGCGGCGGCGGCACGATCACCGGATCGGATTGCACCGTGACGCTTGTCGACGTCGTGCCGGTTCGGTCGTCCGCGTCGGTGACGGTCAGGTGGATGTTCTTCGAGCCGTCCGAGCTGTAGCGGTGCGTCGGACTGTCGCCCGTGCCGCTCGAGCCATCGCCGAACGTCCACGCGTACGTGAACGGCGCGATGCCACCGGAGACGGAGGCGCTGAACGCCACGTCGTCGCCCTTGAACGGGTTACTAGGATTCGCTCCAGCGGACACGGACAACGGCAGACTATAGGCGATAGCCTTCGTGGTCGCGGTGAATGTGCGCGCCTGTGCCGTCACGATCGCCGATCGCGTCGTGTTCACGATGGCCTGCGCGGTCCCCGTTGGCCCCGTCACCACGCTGGCATGATTCAATGTCCCGGTGGTCGTCGTGAGGAAGATCGTCTCGCCAGGTACGCCGCGATTCGTCGCGTCGAGCACGCGCAGGTTCAGGAGCACATCCCCGAGACTGGTCGCCGTCGCCGCGGCGGCGATTGTCAACGACGCAGGCGGGCCAATGGTCGAGAGCGCCACGGGCATCGGCGCCGTCGGGGTGATCGCGGAGCAGGTCGTGAGCCCACTCGCGATGAGGATGAACAGGAGCGATCTGGTAGAGTGGCTGGTAGCCATGTGGCGGCGATCCTTTCATCGCCTGTGCGTGGTCAGGGGCGGCGAGGCGCTAGACACGTCACGTCGCTCCGATTTCCTGCCTGTAGCCTAGCACACGTCTCGCTAGGCGGCGTCAATCCGTCGGAGCATCTTTCGGACGGACTACCAACCACGTGCGTGCTTTCGGCCAGCGTCGTTCTAAGCAGTCATCGATGATCAATTCGATGGCGATGGTGTCTGATGGGCAGAGCAGGGCCAGCCGGTCGAGTTTGTCATTACGCGAGAGGGTTGTGAGGACGGTCTGAAGTGAGGACGACGGCGCCGCCATGAGCCAGCCTCCAATCGTGGTATAGGGGAGGGCTCCGGTATACGCTTCAGTTATAACCATCGCAAGGGGTGTTTGTCCTACGCCTGTTTTTTCTGAGACAGAAGCGGTCCTCCGCGCTTTGGACGATCCGGTTTCACCGCACGCGGCGTCGGCACCATATCGAGGATCATCATCACGCCTTGCAGCACTTGCGGGCGCTGCCGCAGGCGTTCGAGGATGCGTAATTCCGTTGGCGTCATCTCGGCGTAGAACTCTAAGCCCCGATCACGCACGGCTTCGGTGAGGAAGATGCCGGCAACCTTTGCGATGGCGTCGGCGTCGTCCACTTTTAGCTCGACATGGCCGGTGAGCACTTTCCCCACTTTCGATTGTGTCCAGTAGTCGTCTGTCTGTTTCGAGAGCGCGTCGGCCAGTTCGCGTTGGGTGATGTCGCGGGCGCGGAGTTCTTCTCGCAACCGCTCGCGGACGCGGGTCGATGCCTTTGGTGGCCTCATGGAATCCCCACTGTAAAAGAGAATGCCGCGCGCTGCAACGGCGGCGGATTCTGAGTCAAACCGCGCGATTTCCTAAGCATTTGCCCTCTTGACATTGAATCCGATTACGCGTATAACAGTTCAGGAATGAGACGCAAACGGAGTCACCCACTCAAAACCTTCCGGGAGGCAAACGACCTGAACCAGCGCGAAGCGGCGCGGCGGTTTGGCGTGTCACAAGCCCAATGGTCACGATATGAGCGCGGCGTGGATCGGCCTGGCCGTGAGCTAGCGAAGAAACTGATTCGGGAAACTGGCGTGTCACTGGAAGTGCTCATGGGGATGGCGTCATGAGTCTGAAAGCGATGCAAATGCGGGTAGACGCCGAACTTTCGCCAAGCCAAAACCCAATGATTCCCTTTGCGTCTTATAATGGATGGACAGTTTCCAGGATAGTTCGGACTCAGGATAAATCGTCCAGGCAGGAACTTCAGGACTACTCGGCAGAAGAACGAGCCCGTATTGAAGCACGTTTTTGGTCGAAGGTCAAGAAGTCTGACGGATGCTGGTTGTGGGTCGCGAGCGTCACTGATGGCAAGGTGCCGGCCTATCACGCGCAATTTAAGTTTCCGAGCATCCGTGGTGTCCAACCGCACATCTACGCACACCGGTTCTCTTGGATTCTCGCCTACGGCCCTATTCCAGACGGCCTGCAGGTCTGCCATCGTTGCGACGTTCCGCGCTGTGTCCGACCTGAACATCTGTTTCTCGGTACTCAAGAAGACAATTTAACGGACGCGCGGCGGAAGGGACGATTGAATGCGTCCCTACCGCGAACGAACCTGCTTACGCCGTCCGAGCGGCTGGCGATCTATTCCATGCCTAACCGTCGTGGAATTTGCGCCGAGCTCGCGATCCGATACGGCGTGACTGAAAGCCATATTGGCAACCTTCGGCGTGGGCGATTTGCCGGCGCGCCGCTCCAGCGCATCGCACCGCGCGCTTACCATCGCAAGTCCATTCGCCAGTGCCAGCAGCAGCTTCGCGGTGCGGGTGTCCGTCATGCGTAACAGCATCGCGCTTTCCCCTGAGTCGTGTCCTCTCTCAAGACTTGAGAACGTGCAGCCGACGATGGCGAAGGCGTCTCTCAATAAAATTGAGCAGGCCGGCCGACAGACGCTCGGGCGGGTGGTGCGGCGCTGTTTCGAGATTGCCGGGCTGAGCCAGAAGGAAGCGGCGGCGCGCGTCAATCGGGATCAGGCGCAAGTCGCGCGATGGATCAGCGGGGACGAACGCGCACAGGTGGACACGCTATTGGCCGTGGATGCCTTACGCCAGCCGTTGTTGCTGGCGCTCGCGGAACTCGCTGGGGACGGCGTGGCGGTGCAAACCACGATCACCGTGCGGAGAACAGTATGAGTGTGCCCATCCTGCGCTGTGTGTGCTCCTATTGCGGCATCTTGTTGAGAGTCGGCGATGCGCCGGAGCCGATCTCGCACGGAATCTGCCGCGTGTGCGAAGCCCGCCTGCACGCCGAACTGGATGCCGACGACGCGAGGCACACCACATGAGCGGGCGATTAATCCTGACGCCGTGCCCACCAAAGAAGCATTGCCGCGTGTGCGAAGCGCGGCTTAACGAGGTGTTCGGCTCAGCGGATCACGCCAACAAGTATCTACACCAAGCTGCGGAAGCCGGCCGGAAATGCCTACTGGCTCTCCATCTCCCTGATCCATCTCTTGCGGTGGCCCTTGCGGTGCGTGCGGCGAGTTTTGCGAATCTCGTGCTCAATCAGCGATACGCAGTCAAAGAGTCGGAGATCGCATGACGAACCGCGACACCTACATCGGCGCGCTCAATGCGGCGCTGGCGATGAACGTGGAATTACTGGAGGCGCTCCGGGCGCTCGTGGCGGTGGTCGGCGAACTCCCGGAAACCGATGGGGTGACGCAAGGCCGCGATCTCCATGTGGCGTATAGCCGTGCGTGCAGGGTGATTAAAAAAGCCGAGCAGGTCGCATGACGAACCACGAACTCGCGCAGGAGTTTGAAGTGATCAACCCGCGCTTAGAGCAGTTGACGAGCTACGTCGGGGCATCCTCGTTGCTCACGGCCGTCGAGAAACGCGCCCCGCGCAGTTCCGGCTATGTGCTGGCAGCCGAGAAGCCGCACGCGGGCGGGAAGCCGGCGAAGTATGACGAGGCGATTCGCGACCAGGCGCGAGTGATGCGACGGGACGGACTCAAACTCATCGCGATTGCCGCGCGGCTGCACATGCCTTTAGCGACGGTCCACAACATCGTGCAACCCCGGAGCCGACGGTAGGAGAACTATGTGTAATTTCTTGAGTGCGTTGGTGCTGAAGAACGGCGATGTGCTGCATCACCCAATGCTCGATTCACACGCCGACCTGGTCCGCTATTTCAAGCTGCCGGATACCGACGCGCACATCCAGCACTTCGCCAAGGTGGAACTGACGCCCGTGGATTGGGCCGATGCGGCGACGTGGAACTTCCGAGTCGATGAGGAAGTCCTTCCCGTGTGGTGGGCCGATGTCGCGAGCGCCGTCGAAGGCACACTCCGTTCGCGCGCAGCCGGCATGATCCTCAAAGACGGCGATCACGATTTAATCGTGGACGGCTGTTGGATTGTGGCGGGCACCGCGAAAGTGCGCGACGTGCGATCGGGCCGAATTATTCTGGTGCAGGACTCGGCGCAGATTTCCAATGTCGGGGGCTCGGCGCAGATTTCCGGTGTCTGGGACTCGGCGCAGATTTCCGGTGTCAGGGGCTCGGCGCAGAT
>Ga0209518_1004145_pt1 | contig 11837 bp, 22 predicted proteins | sample RifGroB1_FD_183993 | JGI IMG/M metagenome (GOLD analysis project Ga0209518, IMG submission 183993) | Groundwater microbial communities from Rifle, Colorado, USA - Groundwater B1 (SPAdes) (version 2) | ecosystem: Environmental > Aquatic > Deep subsurface > Groundwater | place: Rifle, Colorado... | reverse complement strand
CAAAGTAATCGCACAAGATCTTAGAACCGCTACGTCAGAAACATTCAAAGCGCCTAAACTGTAATTGTCAGCAATAAATATACACATATGGCATTCCAAAAAGGAGATAGATTCAAAGTAGTGGGCGGAGTACAATCAAATATTGAGCATGGGAGAGAAGGAAAATTCGCAACAGTATTGAAGTCGTATGGAAATAACAAATTTGATGTATTATTTGATGATGGTGATATCGTAAATGGATGGCTACATGAGGGCGATATGCAGCCAGCTGGTAAATATCCCTTAGAAATTGGTTTTCGAGTTCGAAACAAAGAAGATAAATCTGAATGGATAATTACTAGAATTACTGACCAATATGAATTCTGGGGGAAATGCATTAAAGCTAGTTCAGAGTTTGACATTGATAGGGAAGGCGGTTGCAGAAAATTAGGAAATTATGACATTATTAGTAATAACACAATTATGAACAAACTTAGCATAATGATGAAGAAGCTTCTTGACAAAGATACTCAAACTCTTGTCAAAGCAGGATTTATTAACGGAGATTTAGATCTCACAGGAGCAGGACAGAGTGCATTGAATACTGTACTTTTTATAGAAAAGAAAGCAGAGCTCGTGAAGCTCGCTGAAGAAGTTCTTGCTGAAGCAGAAAAAGATAAGTAATTATTTTTAAAAACCATTATGTTATCATTCATTGCACAATACGATAAGCATCATGGGCCTGATGGGGCTCATCAGTATAAATTGATTTTAGATATTGATGAGTCCCACAAAGCAGGTTTTAAAGAAATTATGGAGTTTACAAAAGGTGATACATTCTTAGTGATGTTATTGCCTATCGATGAAGAATTTGCATCAACTGGAGAAGCTATGAATGAAACTATTGAAATGACGACCCAACGACTTCGAAAACAGATGCATGCTCTTATTCGAGCCGTCGCAGAAAAAAAAGGATTAAGCATAGATGAAGTTAGAGCATCTTTGAAAGAAATGCTAAGACAGAAAAAATATCTGAATACTTCTACCAGTGAACTAGATATAAAGGGTTTTGCTGCAGGAATTTATATGCTTCAAAATAATTTTTAATCATATGTTAGACAGCAATAAAAAAATGTATTCTGCTCGTGAAGTTCTTCAATTTATTCCCCAGATTGCAAGTGAACCTTCAATGAGAAAATATATTGAAAATGATATGAAAACAATAAACATACTTGGAGCAATCATGCAGCGAGTGGGGAAACAAAAAAGATATTTCATACCTAAAGAAAATCTTGAAAAATTAATAGAAATCACTAAAAATGTCAATTCGAAAATATAAACAAACTCAAGAAGCAAAATTCGGTGCATTTTTTCTGATGGCACATATTTTTGATTCAAAACAATATGACACGTATATTGTCATAGAAAAAGGAACGAATAAAGAATATTCGTTTACTCATGAAAGAATTCAAAAACATCTAGAAAAAAATCCAGGTGATAGAGATTCAAGAATCAACTTTGCAAATGGAAAACAATTTATTAGACTTCGATTAAATTTAGAAGAAAAACGATGAAAATATTAAAAGTTTTTAAAAAAGAAGGTGTTGAAGAATATCGATTAACAGAAAGACCAGAAACATATCCACAAGAATTCGTTAAAGATATTATTTACAAAAATGGCAATTTCACAGTCGTATTTTCTTATGATGCAGACTGGTTCAAATCGTTTGTTAATATGCCTTGCGAATATATTGAATTCAATGAAGAAAAAAGTAAATCTAATAAAGAAAAACTACAATGAATAACTTACAACGAATTTGGGAAAAACAGAAATCATTTCAAAAGAATTTTTTCGATCCAGAAAATATTTCTGAAGAAGAACGAATTAAACTTACGAAAGAATATATCTTGAGTGTTCATCGTGAGCTAGGTGAGATTCTTAATGTCATTCCCTGGAAACTACATCGAGCAAATACGAAAGAGTATAACCGAGAGCATGTTCAAGAAGAAATCATAGATACATTCAAATTTTTGCTCAATATTTGCATCTTGCAGGGATTGACTCCAGAAAGTTTTGAAGAACTTTTTTATAAAAAATCAGAAATTGTCGAAAAACGGTATGCTGATGAGATGGGTGAAAATACTAAACAATTGAAATTACCTTTCGTAAAATGAAACAAAAATTAAAACAATTCTTTTGTTGGCATAAATGGCAAGTTATAAGTAAACCCAAGATACATAAAAAAGAAGGAAATTTGAATTTTTGGAAATGTGAAGAATCGTGTTTGAAATGCGGAAAAAATAGAATTTTTCAGAGTTGGTATGAAGAATAAAAAGATGAATAATAATAATAAAATACCATATGCAGAAATAGCACCTTTCATAACAATTTATGCAACGCTGTTAAAAGATGGAAAATTAGTATCACCGCGTGGATTACTTATCAAAGAAATAGAAAATGCAAATTATATTCTACCACCCTATATTCGTTTTGCTAACTTCAAAGCTAGAAAACTTAATTTGCAATATATCAAACAAGAATTTCTCTGGTATCTCAAAGGTGACAGATATGATACGAGTATTACTGAGCATGCTAGTCTCTGGAAAGGTCTCGTAAATAAAGATGGCGGAATAAATTCAAACTATGGTCAATATATCAATAAACAATTTGACAATGTTATTTCTATTTTAAAAAAAGATAAAGATTCTCGTAGAGCAAGTATAATGATTTTAACAGCAGAGCATCTATCTTCTGAAACTCCAGACGTTCCTTGCACATATGCATTAAATTTTAGAATTCGTGAAAATAAATTGAATATGACTGTTCATATGAGAAGCCAAGATGCTATATTTGGAATGGGAAATGATGCTCCAACATTTAGTTTTATTCAAGAAATGATCTACGTTACACTCAGAAGCACGTATCCTGACTTAGTTATGGGGAACTACCATCATTTTGTAGATTCATTGCATGTGTATGAAAAACATTTTTCAATGCTTGAAGAAATAATAAATAATCCAATAGAGTTTGAATCAATCGATTGTCCTCGAATTTTTTCAGAAGATGAAGTAGACTATTTGAGAAAAACTGATTTTTCGAAAAGTTCACATACTTCAAGAGTGCATTATAATTTTACAGATTGGCTTTTATCAAAATAATATGTCAGAACAAAAAACAAAATATAAAGTTCTTACTGGATATGATGATTGGCAGGATATTATTTTAATTCTTAAAAAAGGAGAAGAAACATTAACACATCGAGAAAAAGGACATGCATGGTATTTTGCTATTAAAACGATAGATTTCAAAAAAGCAGGTGGTGCAGAAAAGTTTAAAGAAGTTTTTAATAACAAAGAAGATGTGATCGAAAAATTTGGCAACAATGGAGATTTTACTTTGATTTATTGCAAATATACGACTAGAAATCCATTAGTTTCTGGAATTGTTGCTAGATTAAAAAAGATGAATATTGTCACATATGAAGCAGATCTATCTCGAACGAAACGATATATGATCGACAAAGAAGTCCCTATCGCTGATAATTTGAATATTTTATATTTTGACATCGAAACAGATGATTCAACTAGTAAAAGAATTGAAATTGGAAGAGACAAGATTCTTTCATGGGCAGCATACGATAACAAAGGAAAAAGCTGGTATGACGATACTGCTGATGAAAAAACATTAATTCAAAATCTCATAAAACTTATTGATGAGCATGATGTCTTTGTCGGTTGGAACTCTCAAAAATTTGATTTGCCATATATTCTGAAACGCATGGAAAAATATGAAATCAAATATGATTGGAGAAAACGAATTCATCTTGATCTTATGAAAAGATGCATTAAATTATATTCGTATGAGATGGATAAAATCGGATTAACTGGATTCTCTCTTAATGAAATTGCAAGAGTATTTTTAGGAGAAGCGAAAGTTTTGCATACTGAAGGAATCAAAGAAATGTATGACAACAATCGAGAACTTCTTGAAAAATACAATCGTAAAGACGCAGAACTTTTATTGAAATTAGATTCAAAACTTGAATTGACAAAATTGATGATTAACGAATGTGTATGGACTGGCACTACTCTTAATAGATTTTTTGTTGGAGAGTTGCTCGATAATTACATGCTTAGAAAATCAAAAAAACTTCAACGATATCTTTTTTCCAGACCGACTCAAGAAGAAACTGAAATGAATAAAGCAATACATATCATAGGAGGATATGTCAAACCACCGATTACTGGATTGTATACTGATGTACGAATCTTTGACTTTAAATCACTGTACCCGTCAATGATTGTCAGTTGGAATATCGGTCAAGATTCTATTGATGTTGAAAAAACAAAATTAGGAGATGCTGCATTTAACACTTTCGTGGGTTCAGATCGAAAAATCGAAGAAGTTGAATTCAAAGAATGGTTCACTTTTTTGATGAAACAAAAAAAGAAGATTGATCCGAAGAACGAATGTTATCAAACAGCGAATAACAATTTTTTTAGAAGAAATACAAATAGTTTTATAGCTTCGTTAATAAATGAACTTTTAGAACTTAGATCTGAGATGAAAAAAAAGTTATCAGGATTAAAACCCGGTTCTTCAGAATATGGTAGTACTCGTTCAGCACAAGCAATAGTTAAAGAGTTGGCTAATTCTTTGTATGGAATTTGTGGTGATCGAAGTTCTAGATATTTTGATAAAAATATTGCAGAATCAATAACAATCACAGGTCAATTTTTGAATAAAGCTTCATCAGAAGTAATTCAACAAATATCGGGTTTTGCAACAATTTATGCCGACACTGACAGCTGTTTTGTACCAATCCCAGGCACTAACGAAGATATTGATGTTCTTACTGAAAAAGTTAATATTAGACTCGCAACTTCACTGAATAAAGCATTTTCATTGACTACAAATATTGTGCATCTTGAATATGAAAAAGCATATAGGAAGATGATTATGGTCGACAAGAAAAGATATTCTGGTACGATGATGTGGCTCAACAGTCAAAAAACAGATATGATTTTTTCAAAAGGTCTCGAAGACGTAAAGAAAAATACTATTGGTATTACAAAAAGAGCTATGCGAGAACTTTCAAAAATGATTACATTCGAAGATAGAGAATTAGAACATATCAGACAATGGCTTGAAAAATTAAAAAAAGATATTTTTGATGAAACACTTCAAGTCAAAAAAGAAGATCTTGTTATCAGCACTCGAATTTCGAAACCAACTTACAAATATGTAACAAAATCTGCACATATTTTATTAGCAGAAAAGATGGTCGAGAAAGGATTGATTCTTCAACCAAGCGAAGAAGCAGATGCGTGGGGAACTAGAATTGATTATGTCATCTCTGAATCGACACCAAAACAAATTGCAACACATATAGATGATTTCGATGGCAAATGGGATAGACGATATTATTGGGACACGCAAATATATGGTCCGATTTTTCGAATTCTACAAATCGTCTGGCCAACTGAAGATTGGGCACAATACTCGTTAGCAGAGCAAGAAAGAAAAGTTCGAGAATTAGAAAAAATACGCAAAAAAGAAGAAAACGAACGACTCGCTAAAGAACGAGTTCAGAAAAGAATTGAAAGAGAAGCTGCTAGCAAATTAAGAAAAGAAGAACGAATGAAGCTGATTGAAGAACGAGCAAAACAGAAAGTAGCAAAGGAAATTGAACGAATAAAACGTGAAGAAGAAAGACTCAAAATGAAAAAAGAACGAGAAGAAGCAAGAAAGAAAAGACAAGAAGAGTATGACAAACGAAAGCTTGAGCGTGAATTGAAGAAAAAATCAAAAGCAAAACAATTAACATTAGATTTGTAATAACATGTCAAAAATAATTTTATTCGAAGGTGTTGATAATTGCGGCAAAACAGAAATAGCAACTGCTCTTGCAAAAAGACTCCCAGACTATCAATATTTTAAAGTAAAACAGGAACGTATTCATGTCGAAAAAATAGCTCCCGAGATATTGAAACAAGCGCATCTTCTTCAGCTTAATTTTTTTTACGAGTTTGCAAGACAAGTTGATTTTAATATCAGTATGGATAGATTTTATCCGTCAGAATTTGTTTATGGTAGTTTGTTCAGAAAAATAGATGAAGAAAAGATTTGGGAGTTTGACAAATTATTTGCAGAGCTTGGAACAAAAATTATTATTCTTCAAAAAAAAGATAACAAACTCGAAGATGAACTTTGGACAAAAGAGCAATTGATTGCTATCAAAGCAAAATATCAAGAATTTGCAACAAAAACAAAATGTCAAGTTCTTGTGTTAGATACTGATTCAGAAGATCTTGAATGGGAATTAAATGAGATTTCAAAATTTCTTGGAATGCCTTTACAAGATGTGAATAATATAGTATAATATAAACCTATGGACAAAATAAATACTCTTATTCTTGGAGGTGGTATCAGTGGTATTGCATTCAGTCATTTTTATCCAAAAAATGATTATCTGATTATAGAAAAAACAGATAGACTGGGTGGTCTTTGTAAATCTTTCAAAGTTGGAGATTCAATTTTTGATTATTCAGGTCATTTTTTGCATTTTAAAAATCCTGAAATTAAAAAATATATTGAAAAATTAATAGCGAAACACGCGACGGGTGAATTCAAAACGTATGAAAGAAAAGCTGGAATCGTCATGACTAACGAAGATGGCGACATTACTAGAATCGTTGATTATCCATTTCAAGCAAATATTCATCAATTAGACAAAGAAACTTTCATTGAGTGTTTGGCAGATCTTTGGGAATCAACTTCAATAACAGATGCTGATAATTTTGAAGAGTTAGCAAAAAGAGCATTCGGTAATAAAATTACAGATATTTTCTTCAAACCATACAATGAAAAACTATATTGCACGGGCTTGAAAAATATTTCAGCAGACGGAATGAAGAGATTTATCCCCAGAGTCGGTTTTGATGACGTCATTGAAAATTTTAAAACAAAAAAAGAATTTGGATATAACAGTACATTCCTGTATTCGCCTACTTCTGGAATTCAAGGTTTAATTGATGCATTTATCAAAGAAAAACAAGTGAATGTCTCATTTAACGAAACAGTCATACAGATTGATCTTCAGAATAAAATAGTGACGACTGATAAACGTACGATTACGTACGAGACACTTGTAAATACATTGCCATTGAATCTATTTACTAAATTAACTAATCAAGACGACTTAACTCTAAGAAGTGTAGATGTTGATGTATACAATATCACATACGAAGGAGATGTTTCTCATATTGAAAATAAATGTTGGGTTTATGTGCCAGACAAGCAAATTCCATTTTATCGAGTAGGGTATTACAATCATATGTCAGGCAAAAAAGATACGAGTATTTATGTTGAAGTTTCAACAGTAACTGGAAAAGATACTATGCTCACTTTGCTAGATATTGATTATGCTCTAAAAAAACATGGATTTATTTTAGATAATGCAAAAATAAAAGATAGTCAAAGACTGCTGATGTCTCCAGCATACTCAATAATTGAAAAAGACACAGTCGAGAAAGTATCGAAGTATCGCACTCAGTTGCAAATGCATGATGTATATTTAACGGGTCGATACAGTACTTGGGATTATAATAGCATCGAAGACAATATTTCAGATGCAAGAGATTTAGCAAATAAATTAGCATTACAATGAAGAAAAAAGATGCATTGGAAATAATACGACAAGAAATAGAATGGTGTAAAAACAATCCATTTAATATGCCTGATGACTATCGGGAAGGTTTTATAGATGGATTGAAACAAGCATTAAAATTAATTAAAAATAGTCGAATAAATACATGAATAATTTAAAAGAACGATTTAATAATTTATTTGCAAATCTTCCGATTCCTGAAAGAAAAAATCCCATCTATGTCGATGATAAATATGGAGCAATGTCTTGGTTCATCATTAAATTAGAAGTCGATCATGATACTGAGCTCGGATTGAAAGCATTAGAATTTTTAAATAAAACAGAAATTATATGAATACTATTGAAATGATGAAGAATTTACCAGAATTTATTAGATTAGCAATTGAGCACAAAATTAAAATTGCTACTGAGATTGAATTAGAAGAAGCACAAAAAAGAATTGAAAAACGAAAAGCTGAAATCGTAGCGGGTGTTATTTTGCATATTCAAAAAATGATAGACATGCAAACAATGGGTGAGAAATTAGTAATTTCAATCAAAATGCAATGAAAATAGCTGCATTCAACGTGGGTCCATGGAATAATGTGTATTCTGGAAAACACACTTACGTCGATGTCTTTCTGCCTTTTTGTAATGAGTTAATTCGACAAGACATTGAAGTCGATTGGGTGGGAATCACATTGGAAAATAGAGAGCATAATAATAAATTAGATGAATTAGGAATTTTTCCTAGTCATCTTGATGTTATTTCTATGGACAGCAAGATTAAAAAATTAAACAAATCTTGGGATTTTATCGATCCTTCTGAATATGACGCATTCATCTGTCAACCGCGTCCAGATATTTGCAAATTAGAAAATGAAATTCTTTTCACTCTCATCAATCGATTTTTAGATGCGAAGAAGAAAGTATTTGTATGGGAGTTAGATGTTTTTCTAGATGGGTTTACTGACAGAATGAAAAAAGAATGCGTTCTTTTACATCCTGCAATATTACCACCCAAAAAATTTACTACTGAAATATATTTTCCATTTTTTACTCATTCTGAGTATGAACAAAGATTTCAACAGCCAGCTGAGAGAGATTTAGATTTTCTTTTGATCGCGAATATCTATGGGCGTAATGAGCAAGCAATGCAATTTTTCAAGCCGATGGAAGACGCACCTTTCAAAAAATTGATATTTGGCAGTTGGATTGAAACTGATGCTCGTAAACAATTTGCAAAACAATTTAAAAATTTTGAATTTGCTGGAAATTGTGAATTCTGGGCAGCAAATCAATTAATGCAACGAGCAAAAGCAACTTTGCATATTGTTCCCGACTTCGCAAGAGATCGAGGACTTATGACTGCTCGAGTATTCGTTAGTCAACTGAATCGATGTCTTTGTTTTTGTGATTCAAGGATTGTCGGAGCAGAAAAGTTTTTTCCAACTGAATTAATTGCCAAAGACGGAAATGAAATCAAAGAACGTTGGGATTATGTGCAAGAGCATCGAGAAGACTTGCTTGCTCAAAGAGATGAACTTTTAAAAGAGCACACTGTTCAAAATCGTGTACGACACTTTTTAACATTATTGAAATGAATAAAGAAAAATTAGATAACTTTAACAAAACAATATTAGAAAAATATGACACTTCTAGATTTTCTAATTCTGTTGATTGCATCATGCCCGGTTATTTTTCAGGGAATGACATTTTATTCATTGCTCAAAACCCTGGAATGTTGAAACAAGATGTCGAAGGCGATGCTTTATATCTGCAATCATATCAGAAGAAGGAATACGACAAACTAAATGAATACTATATCAAAGCATTAAAATCATCTCGAGGGACATATGGGATATTCATAAATGATATATACGGAGAAGATTGGTCACAAATTTCTTTTACAAATGTTTACAAATGTCCGTTTGTTGATAATATCATTCCAGATTCAATTCCAATTATCGAAAGAAATATTCTCAAAAGACAAATAGAATTAGTTGAGCCTAAATTAATTGTCGCAGTTGGAGCAATTGCTAAATCTTTCATATTGACTGAAGATAGCATAACAAAAACAATATTTATGCACCATCCAGCATATTTAAAAAGAACTGGACGCTATTTCCAAGAAATAGAAAAATATAAAAATGATATTAAAAAATCCATTTAGTCCAGAAACAAGAGAACTTTTCATATGGAATTATGATTGTTGGATTTGTAATATGAATAATTGGGATTCAGGCCATCATATACTTGGTAGAATATCTGCAAGTCCATTAAATTTCTGTCCTATACATAATCAAAAATGTCATCTTAAAAATGGAAAACTTTCAACATTTGAAGTTCGAAAAGAATTATTAGCAAAAACATATGAGTATTTAAAAAAATCTGGATATATTTTGACAGATGAAGACAGATTATTCATATCAAAAAATAAAAAATATTACAAAGATATCATATGAAATACATTTCAGTTGACAACGGTCTCGGCGGTGCGATATGTGTCATGATGAATCGAAAAATCATTGAACTTATTGTCATGCCTGTTTTAAGAACGACAGATACAAAAGGAGAATACGACATTAATACAATTGTGCAATTTCTTTCAAAGTATAAAGAAAATAGTGTTTTGATTATTGAAAAATGTCATGCAATGCCTTTGCTTGGGAGTGTACAAGCATTTTCATTTGGAAAATCATACGGTATTATGATAGGTATTGCTGCTGCTCTTAAAATACCGTATCATATTGTGCATGCTAAAACGTGGCAAAAGGAGATGTTCCGTGATATAAATTCTGACAATACTAAGCAGGCGAGCGTTTTTATAGCAAAACAACTTTTTCCAGAGCAATCTTTTTTAGCTACTGAACGAAGTAAAAAACCACACGATGGAATGACCGATGCTTGTTTATTGGGTCTGTATGCTGAAAGACATAATTTATAGTTTACATTTTCCAATGAATATGGTATAATATAGAATATATTAATAGTTAACTTTTATAAATATGAAAGAACCAAAAAATGTTATTCCGAAAATAAAATATATCAAGCAGCTTTTAAAGATGCCTTTTCATGCATTCATTCGACAAAATGATCTTTGGATGCTCTGGGTCGAAAACAAAAAAGGTGAACACTTAGATTGGACTTCAAAAACAATTGTTGGCACGATTGACGAAGCCGTAGAATATGTTCGACATGAATTAAAAGCCGGTGCTATTATTGACATCGATGAAAGAAAGAAAATAGATGAAAACACCAAATAATATGAAAATTATTCTTGGAAAGAAAGATATTTCAATTCTCAAGAAAAAATGGATTGCACAAGTTCAATCAACAATACTTAATTTTACAGATGATGATGTGCAATCATTGATATCAAAAGGAAAACGTATTCAAATTAATATTACTATGTCAGCAGAAAGATCCTGGTTAAACAATAAATAAAAAGATGAAAGAATGCAAATGTGAATTAGACGGATTTTTAGGAGCAATGACTTCACAAAATTGTTCTGTGCATAATATAAAATCATCAGTTATACTTAAAGCACAAGGCATCGGTTGGATATTAATAGTCAAAGATAAATTTAGTGAAAACGAAATAGCTCTAACTTCAAAAGAACTTAAAGAATTAAAAAATATATTAAATAACAAAATACAAATATGAAAATAGAATATTTAGTATGTGATACATGCGGTAAAAAAATTGATTTTGAAGCAGGTGGCGACAGAGCAGCTGGCAAAATCGAAATAGCAAGAATACGCATGACTCTCGGAAATGCGAATGTTACTCTTGCATCATTGTCTCCTTTCAGAACAGAAAAAGTTGCAGAATTGGCTACAAAAGAAATTGTAGAAAAAACATATATCGATATGTGTGAAAAATGCACAAAACAAATTGAAGATCTTTGTGTTTCATTAAAAAATAAAAATATTAAAAGTTCAACAACTACACAATAATGTTAACAGACTTAGAAATACGTGAATTTTTAAAAGAGTCGAATGCAATTGAAAATGTGTATTCTGAAAAAGCTCTTCGAGATTCTCTTCTTGCTTGGGAGTATATCATGCGACTAGAAGTGTTATTTGAAAGAGATATTCTTAGACTCCATCAATTATTAATGCAGTCACTTCGTCCAGACATCGCTGGAAAATATCGCATATGCTCTGTGTGGATTGGCGGACAATTGAAAAAATATTTAGGATTGG
>Ga0209518_1004140_pt1 | contig 11854 bp, 11 predicted proteins | sample RifGroB1_FD_183993 | JGI IMG/M metagenome (GOLD analysis project Ga0209518, IMG submission 183993) | Groundwater microbial communities from Rifle, Colorado, USA - Groundwater B1 (SPAdes) (version 2) | ecosystem: Environmental > Aquatic > Deep subsurface > Groundwater | place: Rifle, Colorado... | reverse complement strand
AATATAGCTGATTGGATAGGGGAAGGGCCGCGATATCTCGGCAACAGGGATGGGTGTATATTAACAAATCCATATTTAGGAATATCTAAATATCTTTGGTGTATGATTTTTCCATAAGCAACGACTATGCAAATATCAGGATTTATTTTTGTAAATTCTTCAAAGAATGAGTCGTCTTTTAATGTGAGTGGCTGTAAAACTTTTAATCCCTTTTCTTGGGCAAAAACTTTGACTGGCGGGGGAGTGAGCTCGCTTTTCCTACCCATGGATTCATCTGGCGTGGTTACCACGGCTTCTACGTCAAAATCAGCTTCAAAGAGTCTCCTGAGGCTTGATACCGCAAACTCTGGCGTCCCGAAAAATATTATTCTATGACTTGACATTGGTCTATAATTACTATATTGTATATACGTGGAGGTGGGTATGCAGGTGAGTGCACAGACAGGCTTGCTGATGCTTCTTTTGGGGGTAATTCTGATTATGGGAGGTACTATTATCAGCATGCTCCTCGGTATCTATAGAAAACTTGAACTTATTCCGAAGGCTGGCTATGTTTTTACCTGTGCTGCTATCTACGTTGTAGGTTCTCTCTTTACTGGCTTCGGAATCGTGGTTATTGTGGTAGCCATACCATCACTAATCAGTCCTATCTTTTATAGCTAATCCGTTTAGATGGTCAGTCTCATGCTGATAGATCCGCGCGAGGAAACCTCGCGCTTTTATTTTTCTTTTTTTACCTTCTTCATCTACGAATTTCAGCATTATTTTTTTGGAACGCTTGATAGGTACAAAGTATTCCGGAATTGATAGACATCCCTCTTCTATCTCATCGGATTCCCTGGAATATTCTGTAATCTCGGGATTAAAATATGCCTCTGGAACATTGTTGGTCTTGGCGACATTGGAATCAATTACAAATATAGCTAGATCTTTTCCGACTTGATTGGCAGCTAGCCCAACACCATTATTTTTAATCATGGCCTCTTTCATATCTGAAACCAACTCTGCGTAAGAATTATTTTTTATATCTGCGGGATCAACTGTCCTAAGTGTTTTTTTGAGTATTTTGCTTGGAAGTTTAGTGATATCTAACATGGCAATATTATACAATAATGATAGTAAAAATCAAAAATCAAGTGATGCTATTTGGATCGATATCTATGCTCCAATCGTTGGGGACGTAGCGAAGCAGACTCCTAATGTCGGCATAGTCTCGGTCGCATTTTAATATTAGAACAGATACGAAGTAATTATTCTCACGATAACCATATTCTGCAAAAGTATCTTTAAGTACGATCTGCTTCTCAAGTTTATTCTGAGCAATAACCATTTTTAGTTTCTCAGATAGTAGGCGAAGCGCAGATAAGCTCTTGGTTCTGTCGCTAGCCCTGTATGATAATTTAATTATCTTAGAAAATGGAGGATAGAATAGAAGTTTTCGATCTTGTAGTTCTCCATTATAAAACTCAAGCACATCTTGTTCGTCGATGACTGTATTAATTCGACTTTCAATTTTTGAAGTTTGAAGCAGGCATTTTCTGGGATTAAAATCTAAGAGCTTATTGAGAGTTATTAATAATTTCTCCTCGGTTTTAAAATCAGAAAAATTACTTAAAGCATCGATACTTGTAACTCCAATTAAATTAAAGTCCAGATTATAACGATGACTCAGAATCATAGCCGTTGCAATTAAAATTATGGGTCCCGGCTTAGTTACTTCATTGATAATTTCCTCGGTTTCCGTATTGTTTTTAACGACATCTGAATCCAGGATTAGTACAGGTACCTTTTTTAATTGTCCGAATTCGATATAACGCAATAATTCGTCGTATATTTTTTGACTTCCAGGATGGCCGGCTGTTCTCATACTGCCACTCTGACAATTCAGACAAAATTTTGGAACATCTTTGGTTAGGCCACAATGATGGCAATTTAGTATATATTGGCTGTGCTTATGGACGCGCATGGCGATATCGCAATTTGGACAATTTGTAGCTTGTCCGCAGTTGGAGCATATGTATAGAGAAGCATAACCACGCCGTGGCGCATAAATTAGTACCTTCCCGCTATCGTTAACGGTTTGAATAATTTCAGATTTAAGCTCCGAGCTAAACATAGACAAATTATCCTGTAAACGTTCCGGAATCATATCGATCAATTTAATCGAATTGTTATTTTGAGTTTGCTTGTAAGATATTTCAATTTCTAGATTAATCGACTTAAAATATGACTCAACATCAGGAGTTTGGTCGGCGATAACAACGTCAGCATTATTTAGACGAGCTATCTCGAATGCCAGGTCGGTCGCGCGATATTTTGGTGTCATGTCAGATTTGTACATATCATTAGAAGAATCCTCGATGATTATCAGCTCCAAATTATTAAATGGTAAAAAAAGAGCAGTTCGAGTGCCAATTATAATTCGAGCGTCACCAAAAGAAACATTCTTCCATTTTTCGAAAAATTCTTTATTTTTAATCTGGCTGGATATTTGAATTGGGGCAAAGTCTAGGTTTTTTAATTCATTATAATAATATGCTGAGACGGTTGAGTCCGGTACGAGAATCAATACCTGTCCAGTATTTTTTGTATGTTCATTGATGTCCGGCAATAAAGATCGGAGCATCCTTTTAGCAGGAGCAGCTATTGATTTATAGGAACTTACACCTTTGATACTTGTATCGGAATGGGTATTGCTATTAGCCATAACATCGGAAAGATCATATTTTTTCTTACCAAAAAATGGTGGCAAAATTGTAGTCAACGAAATTCCAAGAGGCGAATAATAATTTCTACTGATCCAAGACGCCACTCTTAGTTGATATTCATTAACTTGAGGGTCTTCAAAAAGTAGCTTATTGGCTTTCTTAATCTGATAAGATGATTTTTTTAAAATCATCTTGCGATCCGTGAGGGGCGAGGATGAAATCACAATAGCCCGAGCTTGGCGATGATTGATTGTAATTTCAATAACAGAACCTAGCCTTAAGTCTTGGCTAAAATAATAACTTAAAATCTGCGGCCCATTGGCCGGTATTCTAGTTAGCGGTATAACTTCAATTAAATACATAGAATTTACTTGAATCTCTAACGGGATAAATATACAACACATACTAAACCATTGAAAGGATGAGAAGAAAATGTGAGATTTCTTTCTTTGTTTTGGGCAATAAATCGGTTATAATAAGGCTATGAACAATAACCCAGAAATTAGGGTCAGAATGGCTCCGTCCCCGACGGGTTATTTGCATATAGGTAGCGCTCGTACTACCCTTTTTAACTGGTTATTTGCTCGTAGTATGGGCGGGACATTCATTCTAAGAATCGAAGACACCGATCTAGAGCGATCCAAGAAAGAGTTTGAAGATGACATTCTCGCTGGCCTGAAATGGCTAGGCTTTGATTGGGATGAATTCTATCGTCAATCGGAGAGAACTGATTTATATGAAGCTTATATTAAGAGATTATTAGACTCTGGTAATGCTTTCTGGTGTTACCACGCCCAAGAGGAGTTAGAGACAGAAAAGAAAGAACAGCAAACCAAGGGTGAGCCTCAAAGGCATCTATGCGCATTCAAACACAAAAATGCAAGTGATAATTCTCGATCTAAAGAAGGCGGTATTATCAGATTGGCAGTAGATGAAAATTCTACTAGATTTATTCGTTTCAATGATTTAATCAGGGGAGATATTAAACAAGAAGAAAGACTGCTGGGCGATTTCAGTATTGCCAAGAATGAGAGAGCGCCGTTATATAATCTCTCTGTCGTAGTGGATGATATAGAACATAAAATCTCGCATGTCATTCGTGGCGAAGATCATATCTCCAATACTCCAAAGCAAATTTTAATCTATGAAGCTATTGGCACTAAGCCACCATTATTTGCCCATCTACCGCTTATTTTAGGGACAGATAGGTCTAAGATGTCAAAACGTAATAGCAATACCGCTCTAGACGAATATAAGAAAGATTATTTACCAGAATCAATCGTTAATTTTATTGGTTTTTTGGGGTATACATATAGCAAAGAAATAATATCTAAAGAAGAGATGGTAAATGAATTTAATTTAACAAAAGTTCATAAATCGGGTGCTATTTGGAATGTAGAAAAATTGGATTGGATAAATGCCCAATATATAAAAAGGCTTGAGCCCAATATATTTAAAGAGCTCGTTGGTATTGATACCTTACCCGACGCAGCCATACCATTCATGACTGAAAGATTAGATAAACTGACAGATATTGGTAACTACAATTATTTCTGGGAAGCGCCGATATACGACAAAGAACTGCTAAGATGGAAAGGTGGATCTTTAGAGGATGTAAGGCGGTCACTTGAAATGTCAAAAAAGATTATAGAAAATCATGATTTTAAAATTGAGAGTAGCAAAGAAGCCCTAAGATTATTATTAGATGATGCCGGAAAAATATTAGATAACAGGGGATTGATATATTGGCCATTACGAGTTGCCTTAAGTGGTAAGGATAAATCTCCGGATCCAGTTGAAATAGCTTTCGTACTAGGCAGGAAAAGTACGCTAAGAAGAATTGAGGATGCATTGGTAAAAATTTAAAAAAAGTCCTGCTATCGAAACAGGACTAGGACTGATAAAACAATCCCTACAATCATACTGGCCAGCATATTCGTAGTAACTGATGGCCAGAAGCCCCTTCTAAAAAATACCGATAGAAAGATAAGATTTACAGTGATATCGCCTAGAGAACGAATTGGAGAGTGATGTCGCATATTCCATAGTATGGTTGCTATAACCATGAGAATAATAACTATATGTTCTTTCTTAATCTTGAGCAGTGCTAACACATGCCGTAGTATCCAAGTTGATATCAATCGGCCAAATGTACCATCTATTAATGCTCCAACAATTGGAAAAACGAATATAAACATGCAGGCCATCCCCAAATATCTTAATAGGTTGAAATCATGAATTTCATGAGTTCGTCCTATGAGATGAGGTATCGTAGCAGTACAAAGAATAATCGCTGCTGCCCAAAAAACAGATTTTAGTTCGGGATCATATTTTTTCATGTCATTTTCCCGTCAAAGTACTAATATAATTAAACTCTCTATAGTATATTATGTCAAAATTTTATAAAAAATTAATCATAAATTCCGGACTAATACTACTAACTATTTTTTGGTTAACTGGAGTGGCCATAGCTCAAACAGAAGAAGAGAGAATGGCTGAGCTAAAAGTACAGATTAAGCAGCTTGAACTAGAAGCGCAAAAGTATCGATCCAATATAGCCAGCGAGCAAGAAGAAGCAAAAACTATACAGTCGGCGATAGCCTCATTAAAAAATCAGGTAGCAAGGATTCAGAATCAGATTTTATTAACTAGCAAGAAAATTGATAAAAGTGGCATAGAGATAAGTAATCTCGAAACCAATATATTTGATACGCAAAAAGATATTGATTACAGAAAAAATACAATAGGGGAGCTTATCTTATATATGAGCAAGACGGATGCCGAGCCATTGATTCTGTCGTTGATCAAAAATCAAAATATATCGGATTTTTTGAGGCAAGATTATTATGCTAGAACGATAAATTCTGACCTTTTAGATATGGTTTCTGAGCTCAAAGATTCAAAAATACAATTAGAATCGGAAAAATCTGATCTTGAGACTAGGAAGCAAGACCTAGAGGCCCTCAATAGGGATCAATCTGCTCAAAAATTATCATTGAGTCAGGCCAAAGTTGTTCAGGATAATTTGCTTAAAATTACGAAGGGTCAGGAAGCGGCATATCAAAAAATGTTACAAGCTACCGAGCAAAAGAAGTCATTATTTTTTACAGAATTACGCGAACTGGAAACAAAAATAATCCAAGGTGGTTTATATCTCGTACATGTTACCGCCAGCGGTTTACCTAAAAAAGGCACGGTATTGTTCAGTTGGCCCGAAGCTAGCCATAGAATTACTCAAGGATATGGGATGACCACATATGCCAAAAGGGGGGCTTATGGTGGATCGCCTCATAATGGAGTAGATATTTCTGGTGGTATGGGATCAAGGGTAATGGCAATTGGAGATGGAGAAATTATAGCTAATGGTCTAAATGATGGTTGGGGGAACTGGGTGGCTATAAAACATCCAAATCAATATAATCTTGTCAGTATATATGCCCATATGAGTTCTTTATCATTCTTGCGCGTTGGCACGCAGGTTGTTGAAGGACAAGTTATAGGCTATGAAGGCTCAACTGGCAATTCAACTGGTTCTCACTTGCATGTAAGTATCTATAAGGATTTTTTCACCTACGTGAAAGAAAAGAATGGTCAGCTCTATTTCAACTATTTTGAGGGATCAATCAATCCCCAGGATTATATGAAGTACTGATATTGCCATAATAACAATTAATGTTATTATAGTTTAGTGAAGAATATATATCTAGACTATGCGGCGGCTACGCCCATTGACGCAAGAGTTCTAAAGAAGATGATGCCCTATCTAAGGGGCAATTTTGGTAATGCTTCATCGGCTCATAAATTTGGGGCCAAAAACCGTGAGGCCATTGAAGACGCTAGAAGGATTGTTGCTGGGCAACTTGGATGTCGTTCATCCAAAATTATCTTCACATCTTCCGGTACTGAGGCCAATAATTTAGCGTTATTTTCCATCATGAGATCCAGAGAGGATACTAGCAAGAAGGGCCACTTAGTTATATCGGCAATAGAACATAAATCAATAATGGCTGTAGCTGAGAGATTAGAGAAGGAAGGGAATAAAGTCACAAGGTTAAAAGTGAATAAAGAGGGACTTGTCGATTTAAAAGAATTAGCCGATGTCGTTAGTAAAGGCGTAACCTTGATATCGATTATCTATGCAAATAATGAGATCGGGACTATCCAAAATATTAAGGTTATATCAGATTTAGTTAAAAGATATAAAAAGTATACTAACTATCCACTATTGCATATTGATGCATGTCAGGCTCCGGGATTAGTAGAAATCAATGTAAATAAGCTAGGGATTGATTTAATGACATTAAATGGTGCCAAAATATACGGACCAAAAGGTGTCGGAGTATTGTATAGAGATATAAACGTTAATCTATCGCCTATGATATTAGGCGGGGGACAGGAGATGGGGATGAGGTCCGGTACAGAGAACGTAGCCGCTATTGTCGGATTTGGCGAAGCTTTAAAAAACGCAGAACAAACAAGGGATATTAATTATAAAAAGATTCTAATTATAAAAAATTATTTAATAAAGAAATTGTTTTTAGCCATGCCGAAAGTTATTATTAATGCCGATAGCTTATATATGTTACCAACTATTATTAACGTTTGCATGGATAATATATCTTCTGAACGCCTGGTGTTGAGCTTGAGTAAAAATGGAATCTATATCTCATCAGGCTCTGCTTGCGCAACAAACGACGATACTGGATCTTATGTGTTAAGAGCGATTGGTCTAAGAGAGAAGGAAGCCGAATCTTCAATAAGGATATCTATTGGTAAATATACAACAAAACATGAGATTAATGCTCTTGTTAACGCCTTAAAGACAGAATATTTAAGAAAATAACTTCTGATGCTATAATTAACAGTATAAACAGGGGAGTGCTAAAATAGTTAAATTATATGAATATAAATGATCTTATCAACGGGCTGAAGGCGATAGCAGGATTATTGATTAATATTCTTATGGTAATAGTAAGCGTACTCTACGGCATATTAAAGGAGCTCCTGAGTCTAATTAAATAAGAGAGTGAGACTAGCGATCTAGTATATTGTCGCATAACCAACATTGTGCGACGTGATATCTCTTTTGAATTGGGCACTCCCCTAGGCTCTAATGAGAAGAAAATCTACTTGTAATAAAAACCGCGCAATGCGCGGCTGTACTATCTTCTTCAATTAATTTCTCTAAACATGAATAGCTCGTCTCTTTCGATTATCGGATCCTTCCAAACTATTATACGCATTTGGGTACCTGCGACGGCTTTGGCAACATATCCTGGATCAGCCTTCAGGGCAAAGTCGATCAATCCCCTTGCCCTATCATCCACTCCCTCAATATCAGGTAGAATGATATGAAATTCCGAAAGTATATACCATTGGAATAAAACTAGAGATGTGGCTGGTGCTAGTTTGCGATATCTAACCCTAATATGATAAGAAGCGTGATGCTCGCGTACATTTACCTTGTTAATATCGACGGCATGTAAAGATCTTGCCACGTCAGGTATCTCGTTAATATTGATCGCAGCAATGTCAGCTCTTCGTTCCATCGCAGCCATTTTGCTAGTCCCCTATAAATAACTGTGACCAAGGTAACATGGTCATATCAGTATGTCAATATGCTGTGCTAATCGCAGCATTTTTAGTAGAATAAGATATGCCTAAATTAATATTTGATATCGAAACAGTCGGCGTTGAGTTTGAATCTTTAGATGACAAAGCTAAAGAATTACTTTTAGCTTACGCTGAATCACCCGAAGAGATTGAAGGTATAAAGAATGGACTTGGTCTATCACCTTTAACCGGCGAAGTAGTTGCTATTGGCATATTAAATCCAGATACCGATAAGGGTGCTGTTTATTATCAAGTCGGTAAGTCAAAACTAGAGAAGAGCGAGGAAAACAATGTTCAGTATATCCCCTGTCCTAACGAGAAAGGTGTCCTTACATATTTTTGGGAATTAGCAACTCATTATGATCTGTTCATTACTTTCAATGGCCATGCATTTGATTGTCCGTATCTAATGATACGTTCAGCTGTTTTGAAGATAAGACCAACCGTTAACCTAATGCATAATCGCTACGCTAAACAGCCCCATTTTGATTTATTGGATGTATTATCTAACTTTGGTGCAGCGAGATGGCGCAAGAGTTTGCACATGTGGTGTCAGGCCTTTGATATAGAAAGCCCTAAGGCCGACGGTATTACTGGTGATGATGTTGCGAGGTTATATAAAGAAAAAGAGTATCTAAAAATCGCCAAGTACTGTTTTGGCGACATAGTAGCAACAAGTAAATTATACGATTACTGGAATAAGTATCTCAATGTTAGATAGCATTGTTCTTGTCAGCTGCTTTTCTTTCAGCGCGAATACGGTCTATATCGGTAAGATATTGCTTGCGAAGACGGATATTTTTAGGAGTTATTTCTAGATATTCATCATCTGACATAACCTCAAGCCCCCTCTCTAGGGATAGGAGAAGTGGCGGTATTAGCATAATATTCTCATCCGAACCCGAGGCTCGCATATTCGTCAATTTCTTGCCCTTGATGGGATTGACGGTTAAATCGTTTCCTTTGGCCGTATTACCAATAACCATACCTTCATAAACTTGCGTGTTGGGGTCAATATATAAAGTACCTCTCTCTTGCAAATTATATAGAGAAAATCCTAAGGCCTTGCCAGTTTCAGCAGAAACCATTGATCCGGTCTCTTTCTTTCGAATATCGCCGACATGTGGTCTAAATCCAATAAAGCGACTTGATAATATTCCCTCTCCTCGGGTATCGATGACGAATTCATTTCTAAAACCAAGTAATCCGCGAGTTGGTATCTCGAAGGTTAGACGTGTTTCTCCATGATGCTGTTGCATGCTAGTCATAATACCAGATCTCTTGCCTAGTTTTTGGATAACAACGCCAGCAAGTGTATCAGGCACATCAATGATTGCTTCTTCAAATGGTTCCATCTTCTGACCATCAATCTCCTTTATAATAACCTGTGGTTGCGAGACTTGTAATTCGTAGCCCTCGCGTCTCATATTTTCCAAAAGTATTGATATGTGTAACTCTCCCCTGCCATAGACTTTGAAATATTCAGAAGAATCGAAATCAACTTTCAGCCCAATATTTACCTCCAGCTCACGTTCTAGCCTTTCACGTATTTGTCGGGTCGTAACAAATTTGCCGTCTTGTCCGGCAAAAGGAGAATCATTAACTAAAAAGTTTAGACTAATTGTTGGCTCATCTACGCTGATCGCTGTTAGGGGCTCCTGATTTATATTGTCGCAAACAGTCTCCCCGATATATATATCAGGCAATCCGGCAACCATAACAATATCTCCGGCAACTGCTTCTTCGACTTCGGTCCTCTTCATTCCTTGAAAAGTGTATAGTTTAGATATTTTTCCTGTTTGAGTTTCTCCAGTAACTTGTTTAACAATAACATTAGATCCATTTTTCATTACACCCTCATATATTCTTCCGATGCCAAGACGACCAAGAAAATCATCATAAGCAAGATTAAATGGCTGAAAGCGTAAGGGTAAAGTGGTATCTGATTTTGCTGGCGGAACATCTTCAAGAATAGTATCTAATAAAGGCGTTAAATCTATAGAGGAATGAGTTAGATCGGTTTTAGCGATACCCTCTCTGCCAATAGCAAATACGGTTTTAAAATCTAACTGTTCGTCGGTTGCTCCCAAATCCATAAATAACTCGAGTACGTCTTCCTGGGCTTGAGTTGGATCGGCAGCCGGCTTATCTATTTTATTAATAACAACGATCGGCTTAATCCCTAGCTCAAGCGATTTCTTAAGCACAAATTTAGTCTGTGGCATGGGACCCTCTTGGGCATCCACGACTAGTAAAACCGTATCAATGGAACGCAAAACGCGCTCAACCTCAGAGCTGAAGTCGGCATGGCCGGGAGTGTCTACGATATTGATTTTGGTATTTTTATAAAATAGAGATGCGTTTTTTGAATAAATAGTGATGCCTCTCTCCATCTCAAGGGCGTTTGAATCCATACTAAAATCCTCGGCTACCATGCCGGTTTGTTTCATCAAAGCGTCAGTCAAGGCAGTTTTGCCATGATCAACATGAGCTATAATCGCAATATTCCTTATTTCCATGCTAAATTAGTTGAAACTAGGGGCGAGACTTTTAAGAGACTATCGCAGCCCGACGGGGCGAGATAGAGGCTGATTCTCAGTAGAGAATACAGCCGTGTGATTAAAAGTCTTGCCCCTAAGATTACACCAGCAATATATTCTATACCAATTTTCGTTTTTTGTAAAGAAAAGGCCGGTTTTCTAACCGGCTAAGTAAAATCCTAGCTTGATCTATTCGCCAATCCGTCCGAAAGAGGCACAACAACAGATTCCCATTCAATTTTTGAACAACCGCCATACTTACAAAAAGATTTCGGTCTTTCGGTAAACATACCATTTGGATGACCATATGGACATTGATCACCATCAAGCCAGCATCTCCGCCTCTCGGCTTCTTGGGCTTCGAGCATAATCCGCATAGGACTTATCACTTTTTCTATTATAGACTGCTGAACAACTTCAGCTAGGGTGCCCTGTTTCTGTGAATCTGGGGGTCCTACAAAAAAAGTCGGATCTTTTGGCATCTTATTCTCTCTTGGCAAATAACTGGCCAGAATATATCACTATTGGCAGTTGCCGGCAAGAGAGTAGCCAGCGGCAATAGCTTCGGCTTCGGTATTGAACCAAACTTTATTTTCCTCTTTTATTTTATTAGCACTAGCACACCAAGTAAAATGGTACTTCATTGAAGTTGAACTCTTAGAAACAACTACTCTCTTATCTAGTTTATTAATGGGTGTAGCAGATATGCCAACTGCCCCAGAATCGATTGCTTGGTAGATATTGGCATTTTGGGTATAAGAGATACTATGAGGTTCAAATAGGCCTGCCCGGCCCAAATTAAAGCTTATAATAGCTACCAGGGCAAAACAGGTTCCCAGATAAATATCATATTGAAAGCGTTTGACTAGTCCCCCAATTTTTGTTAGCATATATAACTGTTAGTCTTAATTCATTATAATACATAAGATATGGCACATACAAAAGCTATAGGTTCTACACAGCTAGGTCGCGATTCACGACCAAAGTATCGTG
>Ga0209518_1004136_pt1 | contig 11867 bp, 10 predicted proteins | sample RifGroB1_FD_183993 | JGI IMG/M metagenome (GOLD analysis project Ga0209518, IMG submission 183993) | Groundwater microbial communities from Rifle, Colorado, USA - Groundwater B1 (SPAdes) (version 2) | ecosystem: Environmental > Aquatic > Deep subsurface > Groundwater | place: Rifle, Colorado... | reverse complement strand
CCCCTGTCGGCTCGGTAAATCTGGACTGGGCTCTCAACCTGAAACCCGAACCAATGAAACCCAAACCCGGCGAGGAACCCAAGATGGAAGACCGTTGGATCTGGCACTTCTCAATTGGCGTCCTCTGATTCGCTCAACCTCGCCGCTTTAACGCCTTGCGTTACTTTTCTATTTACATCCCTCTCCGTGCCCGTTAAATACGGGCGAAGCTATTTATCCGAATCGGGCCCCTCACCCCAGGTGCTCAAGAAGCAGGAGACTTTCATGAAAACAGTATTTTCAGCCCTCATGGCTTTTTTTGCGATCACTTCATTCCAGGCGACCAATGCGGATGCCGCCGTCATGCATTATCTCCAGTGTTCGGAAGTGGACGCCCCGATGTTCGACGCGATTGTCGTGAACATCGACCGCTTCATGTCTCCGGAAATGAATACGAAGGCTTCCGTTTATCACCGCATGGAACAAAATACGGTGCTCGTCGCCCGCGTGGACGTGATCGAGCGCCAGGCACGACGCCCGGGAGCGCCCAAGGAATTTGTCGGAGAAGGCTTCCACCTCGAAGTGCAGACCACTGTGGCCCCTTCACCCAAAGGTTTTCCCGCTCGGCTGAAACTCAAACTGGAGAATCATCATCTCGATTTTGAGATGTCCTGCAGCTTTGTTCGTTAATCAATCCGAAGCCGACGCCATCAGTGCGAGTATTTCAAAAATAACAGCCGCGCCCACAAGCGACGTGAGCTGCGCATGATCGTAGGGAGGCGACACCTCCACGACATCCGCCGCGGCGATATTCAGACCTGCGAGCCCCCGCAATGCGCGAAGGGCATCAAAAGATGTCATGCCTCCGACAACCGGAGTTCCTGTTCCTGGGGCATACGCGGGGTCGAGGACATCAACGTCAAAACTGAGAAAGCAGGGAGAACGTCCAGCGGCTTTCTTCAGTTTTGAAAAAAATGCGCGGTATTTTCGAGCATCATGGAAATCATCGATTCCAAGGACATGAATGCCCGATTCGCGAACAAATGATTCCTGATCTTTACTTGTAAGCGGGCCACGAATGCCGATCTGAAAAACTCGCGACCCGCGCAGGATTCCTTCCTCGATCGCGCGCCTCACCGGCGTTCCATGATGATACTTCTCTCCCCACGCCTGATCTGCGGTATCCGTATGCGCATCGAAGTGAATCAGCACCGGTTCCGAATTTTTCTCCCCCCGCGCCGTTTTTTTACGCGTGCGATGAAGTGCGCGCAGCTCAGGCAACAAAACCGAGTGATCCCCGCCGACGCAAATCGAACGCGCCCCTGCTCGTCTCACTCGGGTTACTTCAGCTTCGATCGAAGCCATCGTCTTTTGAAAATTGAGCGGGTTGACTGAAACGTCCCCGCCGTCCACCACATTGAGCCGTTCATAGACATGAACGGCCATTTCCGGGTGGTAATTTCGGGAAAGAACGGACGCCTCACGAACCGCCCGGGGGGCAAAACGGGAGCCAGGCCGGAAGGAAGTGCCCCCGTCAAAGGGGATACCAAGAAGGACCACATCGACATCCTTCCCTTCAAAATCAGGAACATAGGGCAGTCTGTTGAATGTCGTAGGGCCACTGAACCTGGGCGATGTCAAAGGATTGGCGGGTTTGAAGCGGACACGGGGGGATCGGTTTGGGCCGGTTGTGCGGGTTTTCATGTTCCCGAGATCATAGGTGAAAAACACGTTGACTTCAACTTACCGCTCCTGTAATTCCAACCGTCTATGCTGCAACAGAAGAGTTACCAGGCGAAGCAGTCCGGCCCGCATTTCTTTGAGCCCAAAGGCCCCCGTGCCCCGAAGTGGTACGTCGTCGATGCAACCGACCAGGTTGTTGGACGTCTTGCTACTATCTTAGCTCGTGTAATCACCGGCAAGCACAAACCGACCTACACGAAGCACGCGGACACTGGCGATTTCGTCATCGTTACGAACGTCGACAAAGTAGTCTTCACGCGGAACAAGTGGGAAGGAAAACTTTATCGCGATCACAGCGGATACGTGAGCGGTCTTAAAACAAAGACTGCGAAAGAAATGCTCGAGCGCCACCCCGAAGAAATTCTTCGGCGCGCTGTCTGGGGCATGACCACGAACTCCAGCCTTGCTCGTCATCAGATGAAGAAGCTGAAGCTTTACGCTTCTGCCGAACATCCGCACGTCGCGCAGAACCCTCAGCCGCTTCCGGCTGGCGTGGTTCGCCGTACAGTGCTCACGAAGAAATTCGAAAAATAAACAGGAGAGAGTTCAATGGAAAAGCAGTTTCACCAAGTCGGAAAACGCAAGACAGGCATCGCGCGCGTCTATTTGCGCCCGCGCGCCGGCGAGACCGGCGTGATTCGGGTCAACGATCGCGCTTTTGAGGATTATTTTCCTCGCCCAACATCTCGCATGCTGATCATGCAGCCGCTGGAGCTCACGAACACCGTTGGCCGTTTTGACATTCTCGTCAACGTTCACGGCGGTGGCGCTTCCGGACAAGCAGGAGCCGTGAAACACGGAATCACCCGTGCCCTCCTGGAAGTGGATCCTGGTTTCCGTCCAGTCTTGAAAAAAGCCGGACACGTTACCCGCGACCCCCGCGAAGTCGAGCGTAAGAAATACGGCTTGGCTGGTGCACGTCGCCGGTTCCAGTACTCGAAACGTTAATTATTCGAAAGCTTATCGCGACGTCCCGCACAGCGGGACCGCGACAAGCAGAACGAATATTCCTTACAAAGCCCTGCCCTTACCGGCGGGGCTTTTTTTTAAGCGGCGCTGGTTTTCTTCCCAGTCGCATCAGCCTCGTACGCAAGGGCCATGCATTCCACCGTTCGCCCATATTCATGGGCGGCCTTGATGCGCTCGGCACGAAGGAGCTCGTGTTTGTAGCCCTTTTCTTCAAGCTTCTTCAGATGCTTCCGTGCCCTCGTAAGATATTGAAGCATCGGAGCAGGAATCTGACCGTGACCGGACGGCACGTCCATGGAGAGCGAATCCAGAAGATCAGCGGTCGTGTCACTGTGCTCATGAAGATTGTATTCTTCAGCGGTGCCGCCCGCTAGATAAGGGATTTCCGCCTCGTGGGGTTCCAGATACGCGATTTTCGCCTCATGCCAGAATGCACGCGCCAGGTGCTTTGCCGTTCGCGACCATCGCTCAGCCGCAAGGCGCTCGCCCTTGCGGTAAGCATCGAACGCGCGATTGTAGAGGGCCAATACTTCCTCTGGATCCACATCGGGAATGGGGCGCCTGTTCCAGAGATGAGTCACACCCGCTTCTACGATGCAGTTGTACGCCTTCCGGAGCTCATATTCAGCGTTTTCAGGTCCGTGAGGTCTCTTGTGCGTTTCACCGGGTCTCATGATTGGCCCTCCGTCCATACGAAAACTGCAACCCGGGTACCACCGTCTTAACGCACTGAGCAAATCAAGCTGTGCTCATTTTTTTTATTTTCCAGGCATAATCAAACTATCCATGACCTCGAGGCTTGACGCATACAAACAGAAGATCGCAGTGCTCTCGGAGCAGCTTGTCGACATCCAACGGCCCATCCGCATCCTGGACGCCATCAAGTGGAGCCCGGCAATTGATCAGAAACTTCGAAAAAGCGGATTTCGCGAAATGCCCGCCGTCGACGCGAATTACTATGCATCGAACCCGCTTGGGTTTGATCCGGACCAGAAATTCCAGGAATTTGACGAATTCACATCTTTGGTGAAACGCGAACTGGGACAGCATGATGACATCGGTCAGATCCTGTTGACCTCCGCGAGAGAATACAAAGCGGTGATAGAAATGCTGCTGGCTCGGGGCACACCCGAGTTCTGGGCGAAGAGCCGGAGTCTGTATGGCTCTCCTAAAGACGGTTTTTTTGACAATACGACCACAATCCGAAGTCTCGGCGAACTCATCTACCCGATGCTTACGGCCCTGGACCGGCAAGTCCCGGACACAGAGCCAATGGATCTCGATGCGCACACAGTCGTCGACGAACTGAACGGTCGCTTCCTCGATTACTTTGGCCCGAATGCAACTGTTCACGCCCGCATCGCGGATGAAATCTGGGCGGACGCCGCGGCCGGCGGGGATACCGTGAAAATACGCCAGGGCGCGCGGTTCTCGCGGCGCGATGTGGACATTCTCGAGGTCCACGAGGGCTGGGTTCATCTCGGAACAACGCAAAATGGTCTGCAGCAATCCTGTGCCCGGTGGCTATCGAAAGGTCCACCCAGGTGTTCGGCGACGCAGGAAGGCCTTGCGATCATCATGGAAATTTTCACGTTCCGGTCCTACGCCAAACGTGCACGCCACATCAACGACCGCATCCTTGCCATTGATCGCGCCGAGGATGGAGCGAGCATTCTCGATATTATCGAATTTTTCAGAACAGAGGGCTACTCTGAGGACGATTGCCTCGCGAATGCGAAGCGGGTCTTCCGGGGCGGCGTGGTGGAAGGCGGTGCCCCGTTCACGAAGGATATCGCCTACTGCAAAGGGTATGTGGAAAACTACAATTTCATTCGGGCGGCGGTGCGCGCCGGGCATCCGGAACTGATCCCTTTCCTGTTCACAGGGAAGCTTCATATTGACGACATTCCGGTGCTTTATCGCAAGCACAAGGAAGGGATCGTCGATGCCCCGAGATACCTGCCCCCGCAATTCCAGGACGTCAGCGGCGTCGCCGTATGGATGAGTTTTTCCAACTTCCTGAACAGGGTGAATTTGCCTCGAATACAGGAACATTATGATAGACTGTTTGAAACATATCTGTAACGATATTCACGATATAGTTACGTTCTAAAGTCACACCTGGGGGTGAAATATGCACCGTCTATCAGTGAAGTTCTGTTTGATGTCCATTCTGTCGATCATTCTGACGAGTTCGCTGGCGTGGTCCGCCACGGAGCTCGCGAAGGTCAATGGTCGCGTGATTTCAGATGATGATCTCGCAACCGCCCTGGGTGGCTTGAACGAAGGTCAGCGCGACAAGCTTCTGAAAGATTCCAATACCCGTCGGCAGATCCTGAATGGCTTGATCGACCAGGAGATCCTGGTTCAGCAGGCTGAAAAAGAAAGACTCGATCAGGACAAGGATTTCCAGAACGCTGTTGCCGCTTTCCGCAAACAGTATCTGGCGAACCGCCTGCTCCAGAAGAGCTTGGGCGAAAAGCTTACGGACAAGGCCGCAAAACAATATTACGAGCGGAACAAACATCGTTTCACGACCGATCAGGTCCATGCCCAGCACATACTGGTTGAGACCGAAGCCCAGGCAAAGGATCTGATCAAGAAAGCGCGCGGCGGAGCCGACTTCCAGGCCCTCGCGGAGAAGCACTCGAAAGATCCTTCTGCCAAGAACAACCGGGGCGATCTTGGTTTCTTCGGCCGCGATCGGATGGTGCCGGAATTCACAGAGGCCGCTTTCGCTGGCAAGCCCAACGAGATCGTCGGACCGGTGAAGACGACCTATGGCTACCACATCATCAAGGTTCTCGAGAAGAAGCCCGGCAGTCAGCTTGAGTTCAACGATGTCGAACTGAAGGTACAGAACGATCTTCGTCAGGACCTCACGCAGTCTTACGTGGGCGGACTTCGCAAGTCAGCCAAGATTGACGTGAACGAGACGGCTCTCAATAAGTAAGAAGTCGCTCAGGAAAAAAATGAAAAGGCCCTGCCATTCGATTGGCGGGGCCTTTTTTTTCACCCAGATCCGCGTTTGCCCTAAAAAGAGACAACACCTGCGCTGTGTGGAGTTCCCGATTCATCCACCACATGCACATAATATGTGCCCGGCGGGAATGATCCCTTATTCAGCTGGAAGCGCACTTCCATATCAGACCAGAAGACAGGAACTTGAATTTCCCGGTGGGCTGCCAAACTGTAATCGGCATGATCCGATAGCTCGACGCGAGCGAAAGAATGATCGATGTAGATCGAATCGAGGTACGTCGTCACGGTGCTCGAAGGCCAGGGATAATCGTGAATTTTGGACCAATGATCGCTATCGCCGTCCGGAGGCGATGATGAACTCACGTCAGCGATGCACTGATACGCTTTGCCGGAATAATCGACTTTTGCGCCGACCTTGTACCCGCCTGTATGTGTTTCACTCCATACGTTGGATGCCCGTTTCTGGCTCCAGGTCCAGAATTCCAGGCAATCGTAGTTATCGTTGACGGCGACCTCTTTCCAGTTGCTGGGATCCAGGTCCGGAGGCGTGGCTGAAGTGAAACCCCGAAGCGCTTTATAGCGGCGCTTCACTCCATCGTTTCCGACATGAAAAACCGTGGAAGCTCCGACTACGACCATGTTCAGGGACCAGGTGGGTGATGATCCCACCACCTGCTTCAAGCCTGAATCGCGCAATCCATACTTGTCGTACCCTGGTCCGACCAGCCAGAGCTTTTCGCGTCCATTGGGCATATCCAATGTCCCTTGATCGAGTTCAACCTGAATATTGTGCCATCCAGCTCCTTTGAGCGTAGGGCGCGCGGAGGGACTGCTGGTGAACGTCGCCGGTCCTAATGTCTGAGTTCCTGTGGAATAGGTGCCCACCCCAAAGTAGCTCGTTCCAGGGTTGCTGAATTCCCACATGGATATACTGCGATAAGGCAGCGAAAGCCCCAGAGTTCCGCCATCCACAAAACACTGCGAGGCGAACTTCGAAAGTTTCACCTGGGTATCGATATTGTCATTCAACGGGCTATGTCCGAGATCAGTGTAGAGCCAGTAATTCACGTAGATCTTGTTTGTGGCGAGCCACCCGACACCATCCCGGAAAAACACCATCGAGTTGCTCGCCTCCGAGAACGGCGCCGCAGGAAAATTGCTCATGTCGAGAACGGGACGCCCCGGCACTCGGGCGACCGAAGTTGAAATCGCAGGACGCTCCGCGGGACGGTCATCGACGGTCCACCAACCGCCACTTGCCTCCGCGGGATTTTGTCCATCCACCGCTCCCGCGAAGGTTTCAAAACGGATCGGCGCAGGCGTGAGCTTGGTTCCAAATCCAGTACCTCTCACAGTGATGATCCCGTCAGGCACCGTAACATCATCGGCATCGCCAGGATCACCGGAAGGCACGATCGGGGAGTTCACGTCGGATTGAAGAATCGAGACTCCCCGGCAGCTCACCAGGAAGTTGGCTGAAAACAGGATCATGGTGAATGTCAGGATGCAGGCAGAACGCCGCATATGCCTCCTGCTCAGGGCAGATAGAATTTCTGCGCAATTGCGAGCCAATTCTCTGCATTGAGTGTCAATGGGATCTTACTGAAATCATAAACTTCCTCGCCGACTGTTTGCTTCCCATAGTCGCTCGTGATCGCCTCCTGATACCTGGTGAGCTTCATCGGAGTACCATCAGGCATATTTTGCTGCGTGATGACTTCTATATAGAACCGGTACTTGTTGCAGGCCCCGCCATCAAGCGCCGTCGGACAGACCGGATCGAATTTAACGGGATCGTACGCGCTCCAGCTGTAGTTCAGGCGATACAAATCACCCATGGAAGCCCGGAAATCAGGCAGAATCTCGGACATAAGCGCGTTCCCGATACTGTTGGTCCAGGTACCGAGTTTTATCCATTGCTCGGCTGACTCATCAGGGTTCCACTTGCTGATCGTAACGGTGCTTCCTTTTGAAAGAGGTGAAAAGAATCGCAGGTCTCGAATTTCAGAGCTCGTAAGCAGGACGTATTCGGATATCTCGTTCGGTAAGCCCGCGGATGGAACCAAAGTTGCGGCACGCCAGACCTTGGCATAGCGCACATCCCATCCCAGAATGCCTCTCAAGGTATCATCGTGCCGATAGGTGTGAAGAACGTCCTCAAACTCGCTGATCAGATCGGTCTCAGCTACGCCTGCGAGTATGAGATAGCCGAGAGCCTGCAACGCCGGCTCGATAACGGCATTATCATGGCTCTCCGCCTTTCGAAGAGACTCTAACGGGCTTTCTGCTCCATAATAATAGAACCTCCCGTCCGCTCGGAATTCCCGAACCAGATACCAGAGCAAGCCTTTCGCGAGGTTCAGGAAGTCCGGACGATTCGCGTGGTATCCGGCCTGAGCCGCTGCCATGGCCACCAGTGCTTGCACATTATCCACAGCGTCGCGGCCTTCATTTTCAATGCCGTCAATTTTGCCCGTAGGGCTGTACTCCGTCCAGAAGAACCGTCGATCAATTCCGCGGGAGTCAGTCCAGATACCCGTGTGAAAGCCGTATCTGGGAATTTGATGCTGAATGTACTCTGTTGCCGCGACAAGATAAGACGCGGCCAAATCCGGATGCGATTTTTTGAGTCGCTCGTAAGTTTTCAAGAGCCCACTTGCATTTAGGGAATTGACATGGTGATCGGGCTCATGAAGTTGCCACTTATATGAGAAAGAATCCGTCCATACCCAATCAAAAAGATAATCAAAACCGAACTTCCAATTTTGGTTTGAAGGAGGCGCTCCAAAATGAGCCTGTCCGAACCGTGATGTGCCATCGGCACCATACTGAGCGTACAAATTGAACGACGCGACGTCGATCATCCGACTTCGAAAAACCAGATTTCCTGTCACATCATAAGCTGATCTCAGCGAGCATGAGCTAGCCAGATCCGTGAGGTAATCGCACATGCGTCTCGGGTAGTATTTCCCGCTGTAGTTCGTATGCGCACGCATGGGCGGCATTCCCGGAATATCCTCCGCTAAAATGATGGGATCAGTAGTTGAAACCGCAGAACCGAGCTTCCCTGTCTGTTTGGGCAGCGACCAGGCGAACTCCGGGATGATCGCGGCGCATTTATGCGTGCGGCGTGGAATACTGTAGGCGAATTTAGGATTGAAACTCGTGTAACCGAATATGAATGAGCGCATCAGAGGCACCTTGATCGCACTCATGGGCACGGGAGTCGTTTTGGACGCGGATTGTTGAACTAGACTCCAGAATATATCTGGCTTAAGCGGTGCGCAGATGTTTTGGACGAGCTTCACCGGGATGCGATCCGGAGAGTTTGATCCTTCAGCCGTAACCAGTTCCAGCTTTGACGCGGAGAGGGGTCCGCACCGCGAAGAGTTTTGAAGTTCGTCGAGGTCAAGCCCCGTCAGGCTGATTGGCTGCGGGCCTTTTACTTCCTGAGTTTGTGACTGTGCATCAGGAAGCGATGGAGCCTGAGCGGGCGTGGGAACAGATGTCTGCTCACAACCGACGAGTATGCAAACAACCACCAATAGCGAGGCTGAACTCACGCCTGGGTGTTTTTTCATTCTTGCTCCCCAAGGAATAATTCTACGCGGGAGCAGTACGATTTGTCAGAGTGTCTCTTCGGACACTCGACTTTGAGGACGGCCCCATCCTGAACGTCAATACCACCTGGCGTACTGATAGTTTTTTGCAAGATTTCCTAAATATTGAAGCCGGTATGAGCCGGTTTTTCCTTTTGAAAAAAGAAGATCCATCAGTCTCTGAACATCGGAATTATAAACCCCAAGCTTGATCCAGCCGTCTGCCAGGTTAACCAGGCCATAGGAGTAGGGTTTCACTGTGCTGACTCCCCCATCAACGAAATCGCGCAACCATTTTTGCGTGTCAGTGGCGGTCTCGTCTCTGATGATCAGCAAAAGAGTGTTCACGAGTTTGTCCAGGTCGCTGGCATTGAACACCAGTTGGGTCTGAACCGCTTCCGCAACAATAAATGAAACCGTTCCGCTTGCATGACTGACATCGGAAACTCCGGAAATGCTGCTGTAATCTCTGATGATCGCCGCATTGTCTTTGTAAAGAATGTTCCACTCGTACGAATCGTTTTTCCCCGTCCTGAGCTGGGCTTTCACGCCACTAGCCACAGAGCTCAGGCCCTCCAATCCCATCAGGGATGAATCGGCGAGATAAAAATCCACCAGTATATCCCCCATATGGGCTACTCGATGGATCAGACCCTCTTTTTCATAATACATGGGCAGCGCCAGTACCTTGTTGGAATATTTATCAGACCACTTTTCCACCAGGTGCTTTCTGACAAAATCTGAATATCTCTGATAAGAGGTGGCGTACTTCGCCTTGAGCGATGAATCTGCGCCTAACACTCGCATCAGCCTGGCTATTGGCCGGAACCCACGCCAATCGTAAAGTTGAACATCGGGCTTGTTCAAAATGATTTTGCCGTCGCTCTCGTAATAGGTGTGATAATCAAGGTAGCCATCGCCGTTCAAGTCTTTGGCATCAGCGAGCATCTCGTCAGCATATTGCATCAGGTCCTGGAGATATGTTTCGTTTCCGGTTGCTTCAAATATTGAAATGAGACCCTCGAGATAATTGCTCAAATAGTAGTAGTTGAATCCTTCGCCCAAAGAAGCCCAATCTGAAATCGTCGTTTTTTTGGACCGATATTCTGCGTCGAAAGCTGCAGCAATGGTGGTGATCCGTTCATCCTGAATGTCCACAGTGTTTGTGCCAGCGGATATGCCTGACGGCGAGAACCCGAATTTGTCAGATGCGCCGAAGATTCCGCCGATTTTCAGTCTCGGATCATCGCCGAGGATGAGAGAGATTCCAGTTGAGGTTCTCTCAATCGAAGCGCCGCGTCCTAAAGAGTCGTCCTTGTTGCTCAGAGAAAGTCCGCTGATGCTGGGGTCGGCTGGAATTTCATCCGGCGCGCTGGCGACTAGCTGGATCGTGTCGCCTTTAGTGACGGAGAAGCTCGTGTCCATGTCTTTGAAATATGCAGCTGTGATTGAAACACGTTTAGTGACTGAAGGAGGGTCGGCTATCTCGACAAGCGTTCGACAGGATGTCGTGTAAGACAAAAGAGTGATGCCGAGAATGATGCTGTGAATTCGACCGGCAATCATTTTGGCTACTCCATCATCGCGCTAGAAATCTCAATTCTTGCTCCAAAGTAAATTGTATTGTTCTTGTTCACGAAGATGAAGATGTGTCAATTCGGACCTGGTCTCGTACGGAGTTCAATCAGATAGAAAGTCGAGCCTCTCGAATGTCCCGTTTGGGGACACTCGGAGGAGGCGAATCGAACTCGACCTGGACGAATGTCCCTGAAACGGTCACTCAGGGGGGCCGAATAGAACCCTTAAGAGTAATCGCGGGCGTTGATCCCGTATTTCTGAAGCTTCCGAAGAAGCGTCTTTTTCGGGATATTCGCGTGCAGGGCAGTCTGGTTGATCCGACCGCGGAAAGCGCTGAGCGCGCTGATCAGAAACTGGCGCTCGAACTCTTCCTTGTTGGCCTGGAAATCCAGACGATTGATGTCCAACTTGAAGCCGGTACCGCCGAGACCAAGCGGAGCCGCGCCCATGGCCGAGATACTGATCGCGGCATGCGGGGCTTCACCTTCTTCATCGTCATCGGTCGAATCGAGCAACTCATCGAGGCCGTCATCATCGGCCGCTTCCGCACCCGTACCCCACTTGCTATCGCCGCGAACGGAATCCGGGAGACTCGCGGGGGTCAGGACGTTTTCCGTTTCAATCACGAATGCGTGCTCGATGACATTCTCGAGTTCACGGATGTTGCCGGGCCATGAATGAGCCTTCAACAACGCCATGGCTTCTGGCGAAAGTGCCGAGATGTTTTTCCTGTGCTGCTGATTGAACTTCTCGATGAAATACGCCGAAAGGGCGTCAATGTCGTTTTTCCGCTCACGAAGCGCGGGCAACTGGACCGGGAGCACGTTCAGTCGATAGAAAAGGTCCTCACGGAACTCTCCTTTTTTCACCATCTCTTCCAGATTCCGATTGGTCGCCGCGACGATCCGGACGTTCACCTCAACCTCACGATTAGAACCGACCGGCGTAAAACGCTTCTCCTGCAGTACGCGGAGCAGTTTCACCTGCATGCCGGCAGAGATGTCGCCGATCTCATCC
>Ga0209518_1004135_pt1 | contig 11868 bp, 13 predicted proteins | sample RifGroB1_FD_183993 | JGI IMG/M metagenome (GOLD analysis project Ga0209518, IMG submission 183993) | Groundwater microbial communities from Rifle, Colorado, USA - Groundwater B1 (SPAdes) (version 2) | ecosystem: Environmental > Aquatic > Deep subsurface > Groundwater | place: Rifle, Colorado... | reverse complement strand
CCACATCCAAGATAGCCAAGAAGACCGGCTTTGACATCTACAAGGTGAGCCGCCTGAAGAAAGCTATCGCCGCTAAGATGGAGAAACACCTCAAGTGAAAATTTCTGTAGGCAGTTTTTTTGACGAGTTAGATAAAATAGCCGCCTGTACAAAACAAGCTGCTTGGTATCATCGCGTTGGGGCTAATGTTGTTGGCCTTGGCGGTCATGCCGCAGAGGCCGTAGGATCTCCAGCCGCGCGTAAAGCTTATGCTAAGGCCGCCAAGCTTTATAAGATAGATAGCACGCAGCTTGCTGGCAAAATTACTGCACGCGGCGGCAAGGCACCTAAGGTGGGTGAAGAGTATATGACTGCTACGCCAACCCATGTTCGGTGGGAAAAGTCTAAGGGAAAGCAGCAGGATTGGGCGGATAAGGCAGCAACGCATAAGCAATATGGGGGTAGTCCAATATGGGCTACAGACTAAGCATAGCTTCTTGTGTAGGAGCTTTTCTTGATGAACTCGAAAAGATCGCTGACATAGCTCCTGCCCATCCAAGAACATTGCTAGCTCGCAAAGAAGCCCCTAAAAAATCAGAGGCTATTACTGGGCCAAACGTAGAGTTGTACAGGGCTCAATCCCCCAGTAACCTCGTGGGCAGTGTAGTTAAGAAGTTTCCTATCCGCGGCGATGTAGGTAAGGACAAAGCGTACCTGTCCTACAAAGGAAGGTTCTAATGCGGATCGCCTGGCTTAGCTTCCTAGATGAGCTGATCAAGATCGCAGGTAAGGTCTCTACTCCTACGGTCAAAGGAGCTCCTAAGCCGCCTACGGTACGAAGCGGCAAGGGGGTTATCAAGACGCAGAAGCCTCCTAGCGGCATGGCCAAGAAGCCTTATGTTCCCAAGCCGCCTATTGTGAAGAGAAAGATGGCTGCGGCTGGAGGCCCCGTGGCTAAGAAAGCGCCCGCGGTATTGCTGCAGGTGCCAACGCCCCCCAAGGTCAAAGCGCTCAAGAAAACTGCCAGCAAGCCTAGCTTGCTAGGACCAAATGCTCCGGGTAGTAAATCAGACAACCTGACTCCGATTACACCACGCTCAAATGCTGCCAAGGCCGAGCAGGCCCCAGGGAAATGGCATACTGCTAGCGCGGGCAAAGAAGGGCACTCACAGGATTGGAAGCAGTCAGTTAGCCCGCGTAAACCTAGGCTGAGCGGTTATGCTGGGCCAGTGCCTACGGATACAAGAATAGTAGTCACCCCCCCAAACCCATTTGCCCCTGAAAGTATTACCCCAACGGCTCGAGGATTACGGGCGGTAACTCACCGCCTAAAGGCTGTAAAAGCTCCTGCTGAACCTAGCCTGATGAGCGAGTCCAGGCGGAAACTAACCCCGGGTTACGGGGGCAACGGATGAGTACAGACGGACGTAATCAGAAACTCGCGCAGCTCATCGTTGATCTTGGGGTGTGGGGGGCTAAAGAAAGATTGCGGCTCACCAAAGAAGCTACCTGGCTGAAGGTACTTCAAAAGACAATGGGCGTTAGTGCAGTTCAAGAGAGCAATAACCAGCTAGCAAAACCTGTCGTAGTTGACGAGATCAACGAGTTTCTAAGCTAGCAACTAGGTAGTCAGTTGCAACTTTCATAGGTAATCACCAGGTAAGGAAAAGCTGATCAGCGACCCTCTTACGGGGCGGTCAGCTCTTGTACATAGCCGGGTTTGACCCCGTGACTACGTACAGTAGGCAGTCCACAATTCTGTAGCGATTGAGGCGGGGATCACAGCGGACCTCCACCCCCAGGTTATTCCTGCAGGCAGAGCAGACCTGCGCGTGTGTCACGCAGGTCTGCTCCTCCTCCTCGGATAGCGTTCCATACGCCATCTCGAAGAGTTTTTCCAAGAACTCGAGGCAACGCATGGCGTACCCCCTTTCATCCTTCTTATCCCTAATACCGCCTGGGATTTGCTTGCCGTAAGCACCCAACAGGCCCTAAACTCCCCCCATGGCTGACCTCGAAGCTAAGCTGAGCCAACCCAAACGCTTCTTCTTCTTGCCGGCGACGCAAGATCTAGGGCTCGATGGTCTGCTAACCCTTTCGATCTATACCAACGCCGGGCAACTCCTAACGGGCTCGCCTTTTAGTGCGCAAGTGGTGGCTAGCCCCGCAGGGCTGAGCGGCGTTGGCATCTATCAAACCGAGGAGATTACTTTCCCACTTGCGGGTGCGTACTACACTCTCTGGGAATGCGATGACCCGGCAATCAAGGTGCCCGGACAAATTGTTGTCTTTGAGGAGCCTGTAGGGAACGTATCCGCAGGCCTTTCGCGCAAGTACCGGTACACGACGCCCTCTTTTGACAGCACTGATGACTTGATACTGCGGGTGTACACCCAGGCGGGTGTACAGGTGGGCGGTACTCATACGACGGCAGTTACTCCCATTCCAGGGGTTTATGAGACCTCGGATAGCTTCATGCTCAATGAGGCTGGGTACTACTTGTTTGTGTGGACGTCCGAAGATGGCGGATACACCTGGACGCAAATACAAGACGTTCAGGTTCTAGCGTCAACAACACGCACAGCGCGCGTCTTTGTAATTGATGTATCTATAGATCCACAAGTGCCCCAATCCGGGGCAGATGTGCTGATCTCTGAGGCTGACGGGACGCCGCTGTTTCAGTTACAGCTCAACGAGGACGGCTACGCCGATTTTGCCCTGCTAGACGGCAACTATGTAGCTACGGTTCGTAAGACGGGCGTGACCTACGGCAAGAATAACTTGGCGTTTACGGTAGCCCAAGTGTCCTCTACTAATGACAATGAGTTCTACCTGTTTGCTACCCCATTCTCAGCAACGTTTGATCCTACGCCACTGTTTACCTCGGCGGATAAGAGCAAGCTGCTGGTGGATCTCTCAGACATGCACGGTAGGCCTATTGTAGGGGCTACCCTACTCATCAGTAACCGGTATACCCCTGGTAAGCGTACCGGGCTCAGCGGAGGTCCTGTGGGTCTCCTGGGCGGGCCAGTAGAGATCACTACGGATGGTAACGGGCATGCAGAAACAATGCTTCTGCGGGGGGCTCTGGTTACAGTAGCTTTCGAGGGAACGTCCGTTCGCAGAACGATTACCGTGCCTGACCAGGCCAGCTTTGACTTGCTAGATCTTATTACGGGCGAGGATGATCCTTTTGACGTGATCATCCCGAACATAGCCACCGCGGAACGGAGAAGCTAATGCAGCCAGGACTAGATCTTAACGTGATGTTAGCCTCGTTCCACGATGAGCTGGAGAAAATAGCTGAGTCTTCCAGCACGTCTGACTGGACCGATAAGCTATTCAAAAAGAAGCCTGCTCCAAAGAAGGTCTTGGACGATGACGACGAGCCTTCTACTGAGCCTAAGAAGCGTCCCGCTGAACCCGAAAAGCAGGTTAACCCTGGTCGGCAGGGATCAAATGAACCAATGGCATACAATAGTTTACAGCTCTCTAAGGCTCGCAAAGGCAAGTGGGGGCTAGACGCTAAAGATGCACATCAGGCAGGTGCCCCTAAACCATCCAACATAGGTGCGGGAATGGGTGTGCCAGGCATAGGTAAAGAGCGGGCTTCTTCAGCTCCGGCACCCAAGTCCATGATTCAACGCATGCAGGACTACTCCAAGAAGCAGCTAGATACGTCTTCCGGCAAACTCGGAGCTAATTGGCGCAATAACCCGACCAATGGCACTCCTAATCAGCGAGCCATGTTTGACGCCCCCGATAAGAGCAGTGTCGTTACGCTGAAGCATCTACCCGAGAAGGGTAAGACGGATACTGTATCGCTGCCGAAACAGGGCAAGTAACCTATGGTACCTACTAACCGATCGGATCTCGGGGAACGCTATGAGCTTGGCGTACCCCTAGAGCAGCACATGCGGTGGCTGGAGAAATTGGGGGGGGAGCTAGCTAACATTACCCGAGCGGGGTCAAGAAAAGACAACAGTCCTGTAGTTAGGTATCTGGATAACTGGAGGGTACCGGACGGCGCTAGATCAGGAACCACCCAGTTTGCTGTCCCACCTCCGCGGGCAGGACCACCGCAAACTATGGATGCTGTTACAAAAAAGCTAAGGCCACTTACCACCGAGGAAACAACCAAGTACAACGCGAATAGCAAGACTACAGGCACCCCCCCTGTTGCACCGCCGAACTCGCTGCCTGTAAAAGATCAATACCAACAAATGGGTAGCAGAGTTACCGCGCTGGCTGGTCAGGTTGCTGCTAAGAGCAAAGAAGATAGCCCTAAGGCCCTTGGTAATCTTGCTAATGCGGCCAAGCTAGACTGGCAGGGCATCAAGGACAAGTTTACTGACCCCGCTGTTGTGGCAGGCAGAAAAGTTTCCGAGCAGCGAGCGGGTGCTGGGGTTGACGCTGTGTCTGGGGGTATACAGCGCGCCGGAAACGCCATTGCCGGCGGCATAAAGGGCGCCCGTGACTCGATTAAGGGCGCAGTTACCCGTGGAAACGATGTACTAACAAACCTGGGGGACAAGTTGGACAGCACCTCCAGGGACAGCGTTCGCGACGCCGATAGGGCAGCTAAGAGTAAGGACTTGGCTAAAGATACCCCGGCTAAAAAGACTCCCGCCTCAGGGCCCACTGCAACGTCTGCACCCTTAGGTGCCATGGCCTCAGGGCCCACTGCAACACCAGCTGCTGCGGTAGCTAAGAGTAACGTAGTTGGTTGGGGCCAGAAGCTAGACGACCCCTTTGCTAAGTCTGTTGGCTACGATAACGCCAAGGAGATGCGTACTGCCCTCGGTGGCAAGGGTCTTCAGGCAGGTTTCAACTACTCAAAAGGTGACGACGGTAAACTAGTAGCTACCCGCGCCACCGGGGACGCGCTAAAAACCGTTCGTAAAGACGCCGTTGCCAGCGGGTACAAGCCCCCGCCAACAGCTCAAGATAAGCGACTAGAGGCAGCCACGGCAACTGCTCGTCAAGGCGTCGCGGACGCCAGCAACACCAACTTTGAAGCGGGTCAACGTGCAGGGGGAGTAGCTCCTCCAGTTACCCAGCCAGCACAACCCGCTCGACCTGTAGATCCTAACCAGCCAGGACAAAACTATGCAGCTAGGCACCCTGGGGCCCGTGTAGGCCCCTCAGGTACTGCTATCCTAAGTCAACCTAACCCCCAACCCACCGGCGTGCTAGCGGACGCCCTGAAAGCCAAGCCAGTTCCGGTAGCTCCCACGCAGCCCGTTGCACAACCAGCAGTACAGCCTCCGGCTGTGCCGCCCACCAGACCTGCAGCACCAACACAGCCCCCAGCTCCCACGGGAGTTCCTGCCCAACCAGCCCCTAGGCCGCTAGCTCCAACAGCAGGCACTGTGCAACCAGCACCCAGTGCCCCAATGATGCCAACTAGACCTGCTGGTACCCAGCCGGCTCCTGGTCTACGGCCGGTAGCGCCAACCCCGGCACCTAGCGCGTTACCCACAGGTCCGTCAGGTCCTATGCCCACTGTAGGTACACCGCAGCCTATGCCGCCACCGGCCAGGGTTACTGCACCACCAGTTCAGCCTGCACAACCAACACCACAGCCAGCAGTGCCACTGGCTCAACCATTGCGCCCACAGGTACAACCTGTGCAGCCGCCGGCTAGAATGCCTGTAGTTCCTGCACCGCCGGTTGGCGGACCTAACCCGCGTGACGGTGGTGCGGGCAAGCAACCCTTGCGCCCCCAAGTTCTTGGGATGGAAAAGAAACTGTCTGTCCGGCCATCGATGATGGCCTATCAGCGTGAGCTAGAAGCTACCTACCGTCGGTTGCTGGGGTGATCTCTCGTGACTGATGTATTGATAGCCGCCAAGAATGCTGCCACACAAGATCCTGTAGACGAGGTTCTCGTCAGGATCTACAACAGCGACCTCGTGTTGATGACTCAGGGTACAACCGGGGAGGGCGGTAACGATCCTGGAGAACGGCTGTTCAACCTGGCGCAAGATACCTATTCGATGCGGCTCTCTATGGGTATTCCGGGTTATAGCGTTGTCAGTCCACAGAGCTTTACGGTTACTGGGGTTCCTGAAGACGATATCTTCGATGTTTCAGTTACATTGTTCTCTGCTCCGGTAGCCACCAATCCGAGTCTGTGCCGATGTTCCGGGTTCTTCCTGAACCCCGATGGCTCTCCGGCGGTAGGTATAAAAGTAGCCCTCCAGTACTTATCGGTCCCAGCCATGCTGGGGTCCTCGGCAGTGCTTTCTAAGAAGCTTTTCCTGACGACAGATTCCTCTGGGTATATCCAGACAGACCTGATCCGGGGGGCGGGCTACAGGATAGATATGGAAGGTTACTCAGACGTTTCGCTTGAAACGCGAGTGCCTAACGCCTCATCGGCCAACCTGCCCGATATCCTCTTGCCGATAGTGACTGAAGTTACCTTCTCGCCGTCAAGTGTGACACTGGCTGTCGGGGCAACGTATAACGCAAGCGCCACACTCATCTTCCGGAGTGGGCTGTCACTAGTACTCTCTGAGTTTACCTCGGCTCCGGTGACCTTCTCCTCAAGCGGTGCAGGGTTGTCTGTGAGCGTCTCTAACGGGCAGTTAGCTCTGACAGGCGTTACTGCAGGAACGTACACAGTGACTGCTTCTAGGGTTGTTCCTGACGTGGCTATACAGGCCTCACCCGATGCTGGGTTTTCCTCGGGGACTCTTACCGTTACGGTGACGTGATGGGGGCTGCTCAGGTGGTAGCCATTTGGTCTGTAGCAACTGAGCAGATTCCGGATGACGAAGAAGCTCGCCACAAGATCCTGTGGTCTTCAGTAATACGTAGAGCCATCATTGACTGGGTTCTCTACCGAGGAGCCAGAGATATCCGCAAGCGACGGCTATTTCAGGACGCCAATGCGTGGATCTTCGAAGATGACCGTGATCTCTTCGATGAGCATGGAACGACGTTCAAGGCAGCATGTGCTGTGCTTAACGTCGGGCCTGAAAGTATTCGTATCCGAGTTAGGTGCATAGAGCGGGAACAACTCATTGAGCTTCGCAGAGCGTACTCTGGTCACGAGGACAAGTGAGTTACACCGACACAGAAATCCAGGATGCATTACGGCTATCGGCGCCACAACCCTCCAGGTTCCAGCGGCCATCAGGTGCCCTACAATCAGAAGCGGAGTTTGACGTCTTGCGGGCGGCAGTCGCTGATGCACTGCTACTCGATTCCGATGGTATCTTGTATCTGCTGCGACTGTTGAAGGAGCGGATCATAGCTCAGGCATCTGAGGCCTGGGACGCAGGTAATGAACTTTACAACCTGCTTGGCGAGGTTACCCCGGATGCTCCAGAGCCTGAGATACCCATAGGAGCCCTAGATAGCCTTCACGGACATCTCAGAGCGCTCAGGGTAGAGTCAGGTGCAAGTGCTAAGCAACGGCGAGTTAGCCTCTTTGCTTCCGAAGCACAGGCCTTCTCCAAGGGGCTAGGTGTTACTCGGGGCGGCAGCCTAGTTAGGCACCCTGAGGAGGCAACGGTTTCAGGATCTGCTCTGTTGGATACCTTCCTATCGGGAGTACAGGCGACAGCAGATCTAGTAGCTCAGGTGCCTACCGTCTTGGAGGATTACAGCTCGGCAAGTATTCAAGAGAAGCCTTTAGCGGCTCAAACTCACCGTGGTGAGGAGATTGTTTCGTCTGTCTCCGCGCTGTTATCGCAATCCCCCAAAGCAGCGGCACGGGGTGCTTCGTTACACTTGCTTACTGTGTCCGGGCTGCTCAAGACGAGGATCAGCACTCGTAATCCACTAGCTGAGAAGTACACCGGCACCATGACCCCGCAGGTAGCCGAGGGTAAGTCTCTCCAGCTCTTACTCACCGCAGGAGTTTTGGCCGGGCTAGCCCCGCAGGTAAAGGTGGGGGACCAGGTAACCTTTGTCGGCGTGAGCTACAGTATCTGCCGAGTGCAGGGGGATATTCTCTGGGTCAAGACACCTCTCGAGGAGTTAACGGCGAGTACGGGAACCATTCTTCCCCTTGGCGCCGTGACCTATAGCTCGATGGTCAATAGCCTAGAGGATGCCCCACTAACTAGTAATCTCCCAAAACTCCGTGGCAGCGTGGCTAGGGCGCTCTCTAGCGATGAGGGTCCTGGGTTAGCGCGTGAGCAGGTGGCGGCTATACTCAACCAGCTGGTGATACTCCAGGCGGCGCTAAACCTGTACTCGGCAACGACGGTGTCCAGCGTTGCTCTGGCGCTAACATCGCTTCGGGAACGCAGGCTGGATCGGGCTGTTGACTTGTTGACCGGAGGTCAGCTAGAGGAGTTCTTCACAATCACAAGTGACGGAGCCTCATATCGTAGCCAGGCCATGACCTCGATAGCCTCCGCTGGGCAGGAGTTTCCTCCGCCAGAGGATATCCCGGCAGATTCTATTGAGAGATCACCTTCCAGGCCTCCTACCGTGGGTAACCTAGACACCCAGCGTGATTCCCCCATTGTGTTTGGAACCCACCCTGTCTATGAAGAGGATGACGAGGTCTCTTACTAATGCCCATGGACGTCGCCACCCTGAAGACGGTCAAAGCGCAGGTAGACGCGGCGCAGGGCATTACCTTAGAGGGGCTTGCAGGTAAGTACCTAGGTATTCTCAAACCCGAGCGTGCAAGCCGTCAGGTACGCCGATTTCTGGCAGAGGCCTACGGATTCTTGCGTGGAACGCAGTCTATAGGTGAGTTTGGATCCTATGGGTTGGAGCAAGCTATCGCTGCACGTATTGGGGAGATTGAAGGCACTCCTAGGAATCCGAGTAAGCCCAACCGGCTGCAACGCATAGATAGGTTGCTGGAAGCGACAGCACTGGTGGTAGCTGCTGCCCAGAAGCTTACTGAAGAGGACCTGGGCGTAGACGTTATCACCGGACTAGGAACATCCCATGTTTCCGCAGATGGGTTCTCCGGTAACTTGGGCAAGGCCCTTTCTACCGTGGACAAGATCCAGTCCGGTGTGAACAAGGTGAAGTCAGCCCCAGGGGAGCTAACCGATCAGATTGATACCTCCAAGGGCAAGGTAATGACCGGGGCGCAGACTAAGATACAGACGGCTCAGGATGCTCTGGAGAACAAGGTGACAACATGAAAGATCTCCAGATCCTGAAGCTGGTGGATCAAATCCCGGTCCGTAGGGTGGGGATGTCTCCCGATACTCCTGGGAACATACGGCTTGAGGGCAGCGGGTTTCTGTCAGCAGTCGAAGTCAGGCTCAATGGATTGCCAACAGCATCCTTATCTGTCCTTAGCGCCCAGATTCTCGAGGTAACTATCCCCGCTAAACTGGCTGGCGTTGTGATTGAGACTATCGAGGTGTTGTCGGATACGTTCACGGGTTCGGAATCCAGCCGCTTAGAGTACGAACTGGGACCGTTACCTAAAGCCGTATCTGGGTTACTTAAAGCAATCCAGCAGTTCATCTCCATACTACTGACCACATCGGGGAGTGACATCTTCCACAAGAGTTATGGCGGGAACCTCTTCGAGGTACTGAAGACACCCGTAGACGTCAACAAGCCAGGGACGTTTACGGGGCCTCTCCTAGCAGCTGTAGAACGCACTACCAAGCAGATCATCACCAGCCAGGTAACTCAGCGCATCTCCCTAGATGAGAAGCTCAAGCGGGTGGACGTTATCGGTATTAGCTTTGATAAGCAGGCTACGAGTATCAATGTTAGGCTTGGCTTCGAGGTGATGTCGGGTATTCATGCGTCCGCATCTTTGGGGCTGAGCTAAGAAGAGAGGGTAGCCGTAGCTTACTCTTCCGACGGCTCCCTGGAACTCTGTGCCGACTCATGTCGTACATGTTCCAAGCGCATGTTCTGCACTCGCGGCAAGTCAAGTGCTTGTCTCAGCTCTTGCCAAGTCATTCGCTTGTTGTCTTGCCGGTAGCGCCGTCGGAAGTTTTTCTTGCTGAGTACACTCATAGGTGGGGCCTCCTTTGACCCCCCTGAGCTACCCTCTCGTGTTTCTTATCCCCCAAAAGCCGTCGGTAATTGCAGGATTTGCCCAGAGCAGCGTAGACTCACGCTGCCATGCCTAATGCCGAGCTACAGCAATTTATCCTAGAGCGCCTTCAGGCTCTGGATCCCACAATGGATACCTCATTGGGCTCTCCTGCGTACCAGCAGGTAGTGGAGCCCATCCTAGCCAAGCTAGGGGAGGATCCATTCAGCGTAGACACCCGAACATTGCTTCTGGCGCGGATGGCTAAGGAGTACCCAGAGCTAGATGTCACTGGCGCGGGCAGCGCGCTGTCGTCGCTGCTCATTGCGCCCATGCAGCTCATGCTCGAGCCTTTCCGACGCGAGCTAACCCAAGTGCGCCTAGGGCAGAGCTTGGCGCAGCCTAACCTGCTGTCTGATGGGGATGCAGATGCGCTGCTGGCTAACGTCTTCGCCACTCGCCAAGACGGAGAGTTTGCTGAAGGCAGCATTCGGGTTTACTTTCCGGACAAACGTTCGTTCTCAGTAGACTCTACCGTTGTAGCTACCAGTGTTGACGGGCTTAGCTTCTACGTCTCTGAGTACCAGACGTTTTCGGCTATCGAGGTCGGGCAGAACGTAGAGGATGGACTCTACTACGTGGACCTGACAGTTCGCGCTGCCGAGGCGGGGGACGCCTACAACATTGGCAAAAACGAGATCCTGGGCATCTCGGGTATTGCTGGTGTCGTTCGAGTCACTAACAAGCTGGCCTTTGACGGGGGTATTCCTCGGGAGTCAACCATTGACTTTGTATCTAGAGCCAAGTCCGCGGTAGCAGAACGCAGCCCCAATACAGATGCCGGCGTTGCCAATAAGCTTATGGATCGCTACCCAAGCTTGAGGGCAGTCCGGGTTATTGGTTATGGCGACCCTGAGATGCAGCGGGATATCATCAGGGGCACTGTATCGGCCCCTAGTTTCGGGCTAGGCCCTCTTGTAGGCTCAGGTTCTGATGGAGCCAGCCTTGCGGTTGTCCTCGGACTACCTACGCTGACACTGCCTGACAAGACCAACAGAATGACGTCGGCTGGCGCTGACTTCACGGAGTTGGATCCTGGCGATGCTATTCATGTAAAGGACCTGGATCGAGGGATCTCAGAGATCTCTGGTCAGGTGGTTACCCTGGATGACTTCCAGGTCATTGCCACGGGTACCAGCGGGTACACAACTTACTACTCACCTATCGGCTCGGTGGGTGTCAAACTAATCTACACGGACTACCTGTACGACAATGGGGTTAATTTCTTGTCAGCAGGTGTCAGTGCGGGGGATTGGCTGCGTGTAGATGGTACTTGGGATCCCCCAACTATGCCTTCCCCAACTATGCCTCCCCCATCGGCCAATAAACCAGGCAACGTTGATGGTACCGGATACTTCCAGATCCTATCTGTGCAGGCAAATAAGGTAGCTATCACCCCGTGGCTATACTCAGAGTTATTGCTGGAGTCATTGCATATCAAGAACGGGTATACCGGAGCTGGCAACGCAGCGAGGGTGGAGTTAGCCACACTCAAGGTCACACTGGATGCCGGCGCTACTCCGGCAATTAATTTCACCTCTGGCTATGCTGCTCAAGCAGGTGACTTCATAAGCCTCTTTATGCCTGGGATGGTTGACCCACAGGAGTGGGAGATTGATACCCCGGTATTGCCGTATGAGCTAACACTGGTTGCCGGGTCATCACCCACCGACTATATGATTGACTTTCACGTTCGCTGGGCTATCCGTCGCGGACCCGCCAATGGTGGTGTGACTCAGGATAAGCTTCTGCTGGGCAGCACCGCTATGGTTGAATGGGCGGTAATACGGTATCGGTCTGACATTGTCGATCCTGACACCTATGACTTCCTGGAGCCCCCTGCGGCG
>Ga0209518_1004134_pt1 | contig 11869 bp, 12 predicted proteins | sample RifGroB1_FD_183993 | JGI IMG/M metagenome (GOLD analysis project Ga0209518, IMG submission 183993) | Groundwater microbial communities from Rifle, Colorado, USA - Groundwater B1 (SPAdes) (version 2) | ecosystem: Environmental > Aquatic > Deep subsurface > Groundwater | place: Rifle, Colorado... | reverse complement strand
ATTGGCTGCGGGACGAAGAGGGCGGCGCGCGGCGGATATTCCTCAAGTCCTTGGACGGCCAGAATACCGAGATAGGCGTAGTAGCCAACCCCGATGCCAACACCATTTTAGAGTCCACCGGCCGGCGTAATTCCTTTGGCAACTGGACCGTCCCCAAAGATGTGGCGCTCTCCCTTAAACAGGGCAAGCTGGGCTTCCCCGAGCACCTGGCCGCGCAGTACGCTTCGGGCGAGGCCGCGGTTCGCCGCGGCGAGGTCTTCTCCAGGGCACTCCGGGGCGAGACGTCCTTCGCGGACGCCGCGGCCTACGGCGACCTCGAACGCCAGAAGATGCTATCCAATGAGCGCCCCGACATAGCCTGGAAGGACGCCCCCTTCGGCCGCCTGGTGGCGGAGGCCCGCTGGGTGGCCGGCGCGGGCGTCGGTATACTCCCTTTCATGAAGGGCGCGGCAGCGGAGAGCGCGGGCGGTGCGGCGATCCTGGGCGGCGCCGCTCTGGCCATCGCGGGCACCGCGGGCGTGGCCGCCCCAGTGGCCGTCCCCCTGGTGGCGGGTATGATGAGCACCGGAGCGTCTTATAAGATTTTCAAGTACACAATGGATGTCGAGGGGGGTAACATCGCAGGGGATATGTACACCAAAGGCTTCCCCGAAAAGACCGTAAGGGAGTTCGCCCCGGCTGCCGGCGCCATAATCGGCGCTTTGGAACTGACGGGTATGCGCTTTCTTACTGCCCCGCTGAAGCGCCAGTTCGTGAAGAACGTCCTCGGCTCCGAGCCCGTCAAGAAGATAATGGCCAACTGGTTGGTGAACTACACCAAGGAACTCGGGGGCGAGGTGGGCGTCGAAGTGGCCCAGGAGACCGTCACCCAGATGACCAATCAGTTCGCGGCTATTGTGGATAAGCGCCCTGAGCTGATGAACTCCAAAGAGGACATCTGGAATGCTCTCGTCCAAACCGCGGCCGGCGCCGCTGCGGGCATGGCGGTCATAAAGTTACCAGGCGTCGCTATGGACTACGCGGGCTCCCGCCAGACCAAGGCCAACGTGCGCGCGGTCAAGACCGCCATAAGCGCCGGCGAACTGGACGCGAAGACCGCTTCGGTGGCCAAGATCGAGGGCGTCATAAACCCCGAAATCGACGCCACGAAGCTCAATGAAATTTTGAAGAATCCCGAGAAGGCCGAGGCCTTCGGCGAGAAGAACGCGGGCAACGAGGACGTCAAGGCCGCCCTCCACGCCAAGGCCGAAGCGCTGAAGATAAAGTACGTCGCGCTGACCGAGGGGGAGCCTGTCGTAGACCTTGACGACGCTACGCAGGCCGAGGTCATAAAGATTTCTGGCCAGATGGACGTTCTCAATACCATTGGTAAAGGTATGGACGCCTCGGTTGAGGTAGAGCCGATGGTGCCCGTGAAAGAGTCCAAGACCGTCATGGAGGCCGTCGAGCGCAAATACTCCGAGCAGTCCCTCGTCCTCAGAACTCTGGAGAAAGATACGAAGGCGCTCAATAATGAAATCACCGATTTGATAGAGGAGCGCGACGCGCGCTTGGAAGAAGGCAAGCCCGTCGTCGCCCTGAACGCGGCTATCAACAAACTGGCCAGCAAGATTTCCCGTAACGAAGAGATGGGCGCTGAAATCGTTATGACCCCGACGGGGGCTGAAGCAGCCCTCGGGCTGCACCTGGCTGAATCCGGCGCCGACGCCACTATCTCTGCCGCCGAACTGATACGGATGGAGCAGACTCTGGTGGACAAGGTCGCCGCGGCCAAACAGTCCTTCTTTAAACACGGAGAGGCTTACGCGAAGCGCGAGGTCCAGCGCGTCCAGACCTACATTCAGGAACTGGTCAAACGGTCCAATATCCCGGCCGAGGACAAGGCGAAGTTTACCTCTGTCCTCCGCAACACCCAGACGATAGAGCAGCTCGAAGCCAACTACCCCGAGATACGCGACCGCATCTTCGTGGCCGAAGAGAAGCGGCGGGCTAAGGCGTCCGAACAGATTTTAGCCGCGGCGCTGAAGGCCGGCAAGGTGAAGAAGACTGACGGCAAACTGACGGGTAAGTTTGGCGACGCAGACACGCAGGCCATCGTTACTGCGGTCAACGTGATGAATAAGATGACGCGCACCCAGGCGGACCTCGAAACCAACGCCGCGGAAACCGCGCTGACTGAGGCCGCGGACGTCGGTCATCCTGACTACTCTCCGCAGGCCCACGCCAAGGCGTATTACGCCCTCCAGGCCGCCCGCTTCCGGGCCGGGCAGATGTCTACGGACCAGGGCGCGGCCTTCGTGGCCGACCTGACCTCGATGCTCGATGGTAAACGCGCGGCGTTCCTTGAGCAGAAAATGGCAGAGCGCGAAGCCCGCTTGGCCGAGGAAGACGCTGGAATAACAAAGATGCTGGGCGACATAGTCCCGCCCGAGGGTTGGGAGAAGGCGCGGGTAGAGTCCGGCTCTTGGGTAAAGGGCCTCCGCGTCCCTCGTGCCCTCATCGGTCTTTATGAGAAGGGCCTGGGGTCTATCCACTCAATAGGGCATCTTCTGGGCTTCCGCACCGGGGAGAAACGCGGGCAGTCTTGGATAGAGAAGACACTGTCTGCCCAGAAAGAAGAGACGAATTTCGATGGGATGAAACAGATGTGGCATGACCGCCTGACCGAAACGGCCAAGAAGGCATACGGGCTGCTGTCTGAGTCCGCGACGCGCAAACTTCATCGCCAGCTCCTCGCCCCCAACGACCTCGGCTGGCACATGAACGCCAAAAAGCAGAAAGTCCAGCTCGTGTATACCCGCGACGAGGCCATAAAGTTCTACATGGAACTCCAGGACCCCACGTTGGCGGAGAACATCACGCACCCCGATGCGCTGGCATATACGCCGGCGATGATAGCCGAGGTGACGAAGACCCTTACTGACGGGGACAAGCGCTTCGCTCTCGGCCAGTTACAACTCTACCGGGAGTTGTACGCCGCGGTGAACAAGGTCTTCCGCGAAGTCCGTGGCGTGGACTTGCCTTTCAACAATTTCTACAGTCCCATCCAGGCGCTGCACCACGCTGAAAAGCCCGGCCAGGAGATGACCATAGAGAACGCCGCGGACCAGATACACGCCCGGTCTACGATGGGCAACTGGGCTATTTCGCGCGTCCGGCACCTCCGCCCCTTGGCCAAACAAAGCTCCCTGATGTCCTTCAATGACCACGTCTACGCGGTCACGCGTTACGTTGCTTATGAGAAGAAGGTGCGCCAGTGGAACTCGCTGCTGGCCAACCCGAAGTTCAAGGCCGCGGTCGTGGGCGTCTACGGCGACCAGGTCTACGACGCCCTCAAAATCATCGTTCAGCGCATAACCAAAGGCTCCCACGAGCGCGCCATGATGCGTGGCTTAGACCGTCTGATATCCAAACTCATCGTGGCCGAGATCATCGGCAAGCCCATCGCCATAGCAAAACAGTTCACGTCCATGCCAGCGTTCGCCAACTCGGTTCCAGCCGAGCACCTCCACCTCTTCGCCAAAGAACTCGCCGGCACCGTGAAGGATGGAAAGTTCGAGAAGGAATGGGCGGAGTCCGATTTCGTCAAGTCCCGGGGCATGAATCAGTCCCAGGACCTGAAGGCGATGATGGAGTACAGCAAAGAAGGCTCTCGCCTCGACAACCCCCGCATCATAGAGGCGCTGGGGGTATTCGTCAAGTTCGGGGACAAGGCCCCCATTATGGTAGGGGGAAACGCTCTCTACCGCTATCTGCGCTCTCAGGGCGTGTCCTCGGAAGAGGCCGTACAGATTACGTCCGAGACCGCCCGCGAGACCCAGTCCTCCGGCAGCATCATAGACCTTTCGCCCCTCCAAGGCGCCGGCGGACTCACCCGGCTCTTTACAGCCTACCTGAATCAACCTGTGCAGTTCATTCGCATAGAGATGCAAGCGTTGACTGACATGGCATCCAAGGGGTTCTTGAAAGGCGAAGGGCGCATCGGCCGCCTTGAAGCTATAAAGACCTTGGTCCTGTTCCATGTTATCCTCCCCTCCCTGTTCCAGATGGTCGCGGACATGGGCTGGGACGAGGAGAAACAGAAGCGCGCCGCCGTTCTCGGGCCTTTCAACTCCATCCCCCTTCTGGCTAATTTGATAACAAAATTGTACCATACCCTAGCTGACGAGGAGGGCGCGATGATGGGCGGAGGGTCCGTATGGGACTCCTGGCAGCGCGACCTCGACAAGGGGGTCCGCGCTCTCTATGAGGCCGAGGACCTGGAAGACTACGCCGAGGCCCTGGAGCTCCTGGCAAACCCAGCCTTTAAAGCCCTCTGGGGCATACCGACCAAGCCCTTCTTCAACGTTGCGCGCGGGGCTAAGACCCTAGCGGAAGGCGACAAAGAAGATTTCCTCGACGCCTTTAAACTGATAGCGGGGTATTCCCCCTATATGATAGAAGAACAGAACGCAAGGAGCGATTAACTATGGCCGTCACAAACCAAACCACCTATACCGCGGAACTCGGAAACGGGGCGAAGACCGCGTTCGACTTCGCATTCAAGATATTTGCGGAGACCGACCTCGTCGTCTATAAAGAGACCGCGGCCGGCGTCTATACTCAGCAGACCATAGTGGCCGACTGGGGCGGCGGGACCCCGGCGGCCAATACCTGTTGGGTCGAATTCGATACCACGGCGGAAACCGGTACGGTGCATTATTCTTCGGCGCCGGCCAATGGTCTGGCGTCCGTTATCTCCCGCGATACCGCGGAAACCCAAGGGTCCTCCCTGCCCCTGGAAGACGTCTGGTCCAAGAAGGTCGTAGAGAACGCCCTGGACAAACTGACACTTCTGGCCCAGGAGGTAAAGGAAACCCTGACGCGGGTGGTACTCCAGCCCTTTACTCCTGTAGCCCCGGACCCCATCGAAGTCCCCCTCCCTGTGGATGCCAAAGGGTTGAAGTGGCGATACGCTGCGGGAAAATGGTATATTGATAGCACTACGGTGGACGCTGAGGATATAATAGATCTTGCGTCCGCGAGTGCGAGCGCGGCGGCCATATCGGCTAACGCCGCATCGGCGTCAGCGGCGGCGGCTCTCGTAAGTCAAAATGCAGCGTCGGCGTCGGCGTCGGCTGCTCTCGTGAGCCAAAACGCAGCCGCGGTGTCAGCGGCGGCGGCTCTCGTAAGTCAAAATGCCGCGGCGGTGTCAGCGGCGGCGGCTGTCGAGATATCCTCGGGGCTCTACGCAGACAAGCCCCTCGCCCCGACGGAGAACATAAAGTATTACTCCACCGACCGCGAACAGCTTGAGCAGTATATCGTGGTGGCTGGTAAGTGGATTTTGGTTGGTTAGTATCAGAAAAATCAAGTAAGGAGAACACACAATGAAAAAGCAGTTAACCGTACTCGCAGTTCTTGTGGTCGTAGCGATACTGACCACCATAGCCCAGATGCCCGCCGCCGCCAGGACGCTGGGATGGGGCTACTTCGACGCTCTGGTAGTCGGGACGAACCCCGCTTCACCCACGGCGTCCATCACCGCGGCCGGCGCCATCACGGCGACGTCCATAGTGAATACCGGAAAACTCGTTCCGGCGGCCAAAACTCTGGCTGAATTGGCTGCGCTGACCCCCGGAGCTAAGGGCGAAGTCTATAGCGTGTCCAACGGTACGATGCAGATATGCGTGTCCTCGGGCACCGGGCGCGGCGCCTGGGCGTCCCCGATATCCTCGACCACGACCTGCTCGTAAGATGAAGACCATACTGGCCGTTCTTCTGGTGGTGGGGGCCGCAGCTGCGGCCTTCGCCGGTGCCAACAGCGCCGAGGTCCTCCCGGGGTCCAACGAGATATCGCCCACGGTGGCGGTGTCTACCGCGGTGACCCCTGTGGCCGTGGTCGTCTCGTCCTACGGGGCTGCCACGCGCGTCGACACGGTGCTTAACGCCGCCATTGTGACCGCCCTCGGGGCCAATGGCTATCGGGCCGGAGTCCAGGTGCAGAAGACCGCGGACTCCGCCGGGGTGTACTACGGATTCAACCCGGCCATGACCACAGCGTCGGGCTTTCTCATGCCCGCGTATCCTGAAGTTCTTTCCCTGAAACTTGGGAAGGGCATAGCGATATACACCATAGCGGACGGTTCCACGACCATTCGCGTGGGGGGATTCGGGTTCAAATAGGGATTAGCGGAGGGAGAAAACTATGACAAAAACCATACTACTGATTCTGGCGATGGGGGCTAATGTGATGGCGGGTCCGTATTACGACCTGGCCATGCACTCATCCAGCGCCACTATGAAATTGTCCGGCGATATAAAAGTCGCTGCGTCTTCTTCCTCCGCGAACTCTCCGACCATAGTTTTAAACGGCGCGGTGGGATCGTTCACGGGCTCGGGTCCGCTAACCCTCGCCGGTTCAACGCTGACCGTGACCGGGGCTTCCTCTGGCGGCTACGGCCTGACGGTTTCCAGCAACGTGCTACTCGCCGGGACAGTGTACACGCGCAACGGCAATATGGGGATAGGTATAAATCCGTTGGAAAAACTGCACATAGACGGGGTGGCTTCACCGGCTATACGTTTAGACAGTTCTGTAGGAAACGCGGTGAATATCTACCTCCGAGATACTGTCGCAAACTCATGGTTGATCCAGAAAAGTGGTTTGGAGGATTTGATTTTCTACGACTACCGTGGCACGCCGGGGAACAGGTTGCGGCTGGCCTCTCAGACCGGGCACGCCACTTTTTACGACGGCATAACCACCGTGGGTACCGTTACTGTTCAAGGCTCCGCGTTCAGCGTGGGCGGGAGTACGCTGTCGTGCTCCTCCGGGGTTTGCAGTTTTGGGAATACGATAACAGGTAGCATATCCGGAAACGCCGCCACGGCCACCACGGCCACCACGGCGTCTACCGCGACCTATTTAGCCACCGCGCCGGGGAACTGTACTGCCGGTCAGTATATCTCCGGCCTGACCTCCGACGGTACAAAGACGTGCGGTACCCCCTCGGGTTCGGGCGACGTTGTGCTTGCCGCCACCCAAACCTTCACCGGACAAAACACCTTTACAAAACTCGCGACTATATCCAGCACCGCGTATGTGTCGGGGAATTTGGGGGTGGGGGCTATACCTGAAACCCAATTCCATGTTCGGGGTGTGACTGGGGCCTCGCAAATAGCCATAGAATCTAACGATGGGAATGGCGGCCTTAATATATATTCCGGCGGGGGGACAGGCGACAACGTGGCTGTGTCGTACTTGCAGAATTTGAGAATAGGGACGGCGTCCGGTATAAGTCCTTTAGGGGGCTTTTCTGAAAAGGTGCGTATTGATTCTTCGGGCAACGTGGGCATAGGGACGACTAGCCCCGACGATATGCTGGATTTAGAATATGGCTCCCCCGGCCCACAAATGCGGCTTACCAACACATCAGCTGGTGGAAAGTCCTATAAATTAGCGTCAATGAATGATGGGACTATGCAGATAAAAGGGAACGATAATACTACTTACATTACCGTAGCGGACGGGGGTGCAGTATCTTTATTCTCATCGCTTTCCGTGGGGGTGATGATGTCATCAATCTCCGTGGTGAATATACCCAATGGGACTACCGGAGCAACTGCGGCGGGAATATGTCAAGCAACAGTTACAGTTACAGGCGTGACTAATTCGGCAATAGCCATTTACGGATACTCGCCAGTATCAAACAACACCGCCAATAGATTCGCCTACGCCTCTATTTTAAGAAATGGGGCGGTAGCACAATTAACGACTGTGGAATTTATAGACGTGGCCGCCAGCGTAAGGCAAGCCACCGCATTTTACATAGATACTAATCCAACTGTAGGGGTAAACAATTACTGTATTTCATTTTACACAAATGGGAACACATTAACCATAGACGGAGGATATGGCGCATCAAAACTGTACGCCGTAAGAATACGATAATATGCTCAAAACCTTTGCCACAATAATCGGCCTACTCGCCCTCTCCGCATTGGGCGTGATGTTCGCAAGCGGATTTTAATATGACAATACTCTGGCTCCCCCTAGCGGCAATAGCGGAACTGGTGAAGCGCGTCCTCTCGGCGTTGCTTTATCCGCTGGCGTATGCCCTGCGATTCTGCGCCAGAGAGGGGGTTATACTCTGGCCGGAGTACTTGTTCCATCCCGATAATGTCTTGATATGGGTGTTCCTTGATGATAGCGCGGCGTTGGAGTATGGCAAAGAGTACGCTAACAAGCCGAAGTATTTCCCAGACTTTATCTGGGACACAAACAGTGATTTCTTGAAAGCCTACTGGTGGGCCGCGATACGGAACTCCTGCGTAAACTGGAATAACTGGCGGGCCTTTAAGCTCGGCACTATGACTTCCGAAGAACCCCATACAGCCAAGAACTTCTGTGTCACCCGCACTTTCTCCTCTGGTGGCAAACGCCCGTACTGTGAGTTCTGGTTGTTCGGGAAGTGGAACCAGATAGGGTGGATAAAACGCGGGCGTTTTGAGATAGATGTTATGAAGTCGAGGACGTATCCGTGAAGATTATCAGATAAAATTTAGCATAAATCCAAGTATGAAGGACTAAAACCATACATATGACACCAGATTGGGACGGGAAAGAACGACGGGCACGCTCTGAATTCGAGCGTGAAGTCTGCGACTTCATGGCCACCATCATCCAACGCAATCAGGACAAGGATGTCCAAGGGGCGGCCCTCTACGAGACCGTAGTTAACCACGGAGAGAGGCTCCAGAGTATCGAACGCTGGCAGAGTTGGCTCACCGGGGCTTGGGTCGCGGCCTCGGGGCTGGTGGGCCTGTGGATAGGGATGGGGGGAAAAACTAAATGAGACTCACGGACCACTTCACCATAGAGGAGTTCGCCCATACGGATCTCCAGGACTTCAAAGAAAAGAACTTATCTGAAGCGCACAGCCATCTCGGGAACATCTTGAAAGTCTGCGACGAACTCGAAAAGATACGCAAGTTTTTCGGCGCCCCCGTGACCATCACTTCTGGGTTCCGTTTCCCTGAATTGAACACCGCAGTCAAAGGCTCCAAGACGTCCCAGCACACCAAAGGCGAAGCCGCGGACTTCTCTGTAGCCGGCCACGCGGACCGGAAGGGCCTAGAGTTCGTTTTTGAGTGGTGCCGGCATAACATTGTCTACGGCCAGCTCATACTCGAAACCCCAGAGAACAGGACTCCGTGGATACATTTCGGCCTGCCCCGGCCTAATCGTGTTCCTACGGCGCTACTCTGGGATGGTAAGGAGTACCGCGCTGCATGAGTCTTCGCAAAGCCCTCGCCTATGTCTGGGACCTTCGTAGTCGGAAGGAGAAGGCGCTGGAGGACGAAGCCCGCCATCCCTATGCAAAAATTCAGGATAAGGTGGAACGTGACCGTGTGGTCCGAAAAAGACGGGTGGTTCCCTTTCGCAAAGTCCATAAAGATGTGGTATAATAAACTGACAGATAGGAGGAAAAATAAATGACAGCTATACTCGCAATTCTCGGCAGCAAACTCGGTCTCCTCGGAATGGGGGCCCTAATCCCGATGGTCTTCGTGCTCGGCAAGAAGATGCTCCCGAAGTATTTTGGCGGCCTGGCCGCGAAACTCCTCGGGCAGGGCTTCTCGGAGATGGATAAAATAAAAGACCCCATCGAGAAGATTTTGGTCCAGAACATCGCCGTGGCGGTGGTGAAATGGGCCGAATACAAAATCCCAGACAAAGGCATGGGACACGCCCGCTACGACATGGCCGCGAAGAAACTCTGTGCGCTGCTGCCCTTCTTGGCCGGGCGCGATGAGGCCATTTCGGACATCATTGAAGCGGCTGTCGTGGCCGTGGACGCCCAGATGAAGAAGACGGCAGAGACACCCATCGTACAGCCGGGGATTCTCCCCGTTGACCGGCCCCCGAAGCCCTAATAGCAAACCCCCGGCGCCTCTGTCTCCGTCCGTGAACGGAGCAAGCGAAATTCCGGGGGTGTTTGATTTGACGGGGTTCACGCGATCCCCAGTAAAAACACCGCGTTTGCTCCCCCAACGCACAGTACAAAAAGCCCCCACGGCTAAAACCGTGGGGGCTCATAGTTTACTGCCTCTAATCCGACCCTCGCATCAACACCCTCCTCCCGTATTCAGCTATCAGAATACTGTCCGCGATGTCGTGGACGATGCCCCGCGGCCGCGCCGCGTGATACCGAGGGAACAACTTGATGGCCATGTTCTTGGTCACGTTCTTGTTGCCCCCTGAAGCGCAGCCCATAGTCGACTGCCACAGGAAGGGGTAGACATACCTCGGTTCCAGCCCCAGGCCGAGAACTATCCCGCGGAGGAGCCCGAACACGCTGCCGAACGTGAAGGACCCGCCGGCGCCGTCACCTCTTATGTACCCCACCTTCTCGATGAAGACGTGGGGGCGTATGTCCTCCAGGTGCGCCCACTTATCAAGCACGAAGGCCACCTCGCGCTCTTTAAGACCTGTCAGCGAGACGGTCTCTACCACCTCGCCGCGGTCCGTCAGGAGGCAGAGCCCGCCCTTGCAACCGGGGTCGATGCCTATTATCATATATCCCCTTCAGCGAATAGCCCTACCGCGATGGCTATCGCGGCCATCGCGGCCAGGGCACCCCATACCCAAGGGGTCATCGCGCCCTCCCTGTCCAGAAACAGGCGGCGCAGAAGCCCAGAAGAGCCCCCAACCACATAAGGAAGAAGGTCCTCATGCGTGACCCTCTTCGGCCACGCCGTCCAACTTCAGCGCCGGACCAGCCTTGCGGTCTTCCCAGACGTTTGATGTCTTTACAACAGCCCCGCAGGTCTTTTTTGGGCACTTGGCCTTCATGAAGCCTACGGAAGTGAAGAACACGCGCATATTGGTGTCGCAGAGAGGGCACGGTATCTTCTCCCGCTTCTCCTCCCATTTTCCTACCAGCGGGTCCGTCACCGCTATCTTTATCTCGTCCTTGTGACAGGCGAACACCTTTATTCCCCGTATCACGTCATACTCCAGCGCCATAGGCGCTAGGCACAAAGGGCACCGCGGCGGGGCCTTCATTAGTTTGTTGAAGTCTACATCCTGTTTCATTTTTTGTTTTTTCTCCTTTTATAACCTGGCAGTATCTCGAATTTTTTAGCTACCAAATCCATCCTAACGACCTCCACGACCCCTGACGCTTTCCGATACGTCTTGCTCGGAAATAACCTGCGGGCTAGGGTCTCTTTGCTGTGGGAGTAGTATACTTTTCCGTCGTAGCGATAATATTTCATTATTTTCGGTACCTCTTCCCAGTCCAGCCCTCGGCGGCGATGGGGCAACCTGCGGCCCATTGGGGGAGGGAGCACATCTCTTTTGCCAGCGCCTCCACCGCCCCTTTGTCGTCCCATATCTTGTTTTCAACATCGAGCTCTGTCACCAGTTCGTCGTGGACGGTGAGGACGACGCGGAACCCCGCAGCTTCAGCGTTCAGCATCCCGTTGGCCATAATGTCGCGGGCGGTCGCTTGGGTGATGTTCTCCACCAAGGAGCCCCCGTAGGTCTTGAACTGCTCCAGGCCGGTGTTACCGGCAGCCCAGTAGTGTATCTCCTCTTTCTCCCCGTAGGGGGTCTCTATGCTCTTTAACGAGGGTTTGAAGTACCTCAGATGACGCCCCGAGGGCAGTCGGCAGACCAGGAACTCCCTTTTAGGGTCCATGCCCCAGACTACCTTGCCGCAGGGGTGGACGGTGCCCGGAGAGCGCACAGCGGAGCGCGCAGCGGCCTCTTGGGCGTACCACATCTCTACGACCTTCTTATACTTCTTGCGATAGGCCTGGACGGCGGTCTTGGCCATCTCTTCGGTGACGTCTATGCCGTTGGCCTGACAGGTGGCGAGGA
>Ga0209518_1004132_pt1 | contig 11877 bp, 7 predicted proteins | sample RifGroB1_FD_183993 | JGI IMG/M metagenome (GOLD analysis project Ga0209518, IMG submission 183993) | Groundwater microbial communities from Rifle, Colorado, USA - Groundwater B1 (SPAdes) (version 2) | ecosystem: Environmental > Aquatic > Deep subsurface > Groundwater | place: Rifle, Colorado... | reverse complement strand
ATTGAAGCCGATGGTTTTGTGGATGATGTTCTGAAAAAAATGAATTTGCCCGGCGAGCATATGGCCGACCGCATGGAAAGACTGAGCCAGCAGGAACTGAAAACCGTCGAGCGGCTTTGGAGAGCCCATCGGATAAGAAACGATTTGGTTCACACGCCGGGTTTCGTTTTGTCGCCCGCGGACGCCAAAAATGTCCTCGGGGACTACGAGGCTTTTTTGAAAGAAATAGGACTCCTTACGTAAATGGCTAGAGCTGGGAAAATCCAAATAATCAGATACGCTCCTCCTCCGCCGGAGCTGCCTATTTACGGCAAGGTTGACCCCAAAGATGTTTCTTTCATCGGCCGGACCAATTACGCGACCGGTCTTGAGGAGAAAAAGTTCATCTTCGGTATGAAGAGGGTGGACCGGCGTCGCCACGTTTACATCATCGGCAAGAGCGGTGTCGGCAAGTCAAAAATGCTGGAGCTTTTCGTCCGTCAGGACGTCGCTTATAATCATGGTCTTTGTCTCATTGATCCTCACGGTGACGTTATCGAAGAAATTTTGGATTTTATTCCCAAGGAGAGAGTAGAAGACGTTGTTGTTATCGACCCGTCGGACAGGGATTATCCCGCTTCTTTCAACCCGCTCCAGAACGTTGACCCGGAGTTCAAGCATCAGCTTACCCAAGGGTTGATTGAAGTGATGGAAAGACAGTTCGGAGCGAATTGGACGCCCCGGCTTGAGCACGTTTTCCGTTTCACTTGTCTCGCGCTTCTCGATTATCCGCATGCTACGATGCGGGGAATGATATCCATGCTTACCGACCGCAATTATCGTCAGAAGGTCGTTGAGTACATCGAGGACGACATGGTCAAGCGCTTTTGGGCCATTGAATTTGCCGACTGGTCGGAGAAATTCGATACCGATGCCATTATTCCGCTTGTAAACAAGCTCGGCCAGTTTCTTTCCGACCCGATGCTCCGGAATATTTTCGGCCAGAAGGAGAATAAAATAAATCTTGAGGAACTGATGCAGGAGAAAAAAATAATCCTAATAAACCTCTCGAAGGGTAAACTTGGCGAGGAAAACTCCAGCTTCTTCGGTTCGATGTTCATTACCAAAATCAAACAAGCCGGCATGGCTCGGGCGAGAATGCCGGAAAAGGACAGGCACGACTTTTATCTTTATGTTGACGAGTTTCATAACCTGGTCACCGAAACCTTCGAAAACCTCCTTTCGGAAGCGCGAAAATACAGCCTGTGTCTCACTATGGCTCACCAGTATGTTGGCCAGTTGAGCGAACGAGTTCGGCTCGCCGTTTTGGGTAACGTCGGAACGATTATTGTCTTCCGGATAGGCGGCTCGGACGCCGTCATCTTGGAGCCCGACATGGCCCCGGTTTTCAAGACCAAGGATATGATAAACCTCGGAATGCAGGAGTTTTACACAAAAATGACGATTGACGGCGAAACTTACGACCCCTTTTCGGCCGAAACCCTGAAAATTCTTCCGACGCCGCACGGTTCGCTTAAAAAAGAAATCATTGAAACTTCGCGTCGTAAGTACTCCATTCCGGCCGATGCCGCCAAAAAGCTCATTGCCGAAGAAGAGGCGACGATTATAAGAAGCGCCCAGGAGAAAGCGATTATCGAAGGCAAGGGGAGAGGCGAAGCGGCGGAAGAGGCCGTAAAAATGGAGGAACCCTTGATATAAAGGTCGGTTAAATAGAATTTAGTTATGGTCCTTATTTACACGACTTGTCGGGATACCAAGGAGGCGGTTAATTTGGGTACGATGATTTTAAAAGAAAGACTGGCCTCATGCGTTAATCTTTGGCCGATTCAGACGATTTATCATGGTAAAAATGAAGGAGAGTTGAAAAATGAGTTGGAAGCGGTTCTTATGATTAAGACTATGGAAACGAAAATCGCCGATATCGAGGAACTCATTTCGAAACATCACTCTTATGCGATTCCCTATATCGGGGCTATCGATATCCGGCGGTTCAACCGGTCCTATCGCGAATGGATGACGACGGTGATCAAACAATGAGGTTAAGATGAGTTCCGAAATCAAAATTTGCCAAAACTGCAGGCGTGAGTTTGCGGTAGAGCCTGAGGACTTTGATTTTTACAAAAAAATCAGCGTCCCGCCACCCACCTGGTGCCCGGAGTGCCGTCTCAAAAGGCGGCTCGTTTGGTTCAATCTTTCCAATCTTTATAAAAGAAAGTGCGATCTCTGCGGCGAAGAAAAAATCTCAATGTACCCGCCGGAGGCTCCTTACCGGGTTTATTGTTTCAAGTGCTGGTGGTCGGATAATTGGGACCCGCTTAAATATGGCCGTGACTATGATTTTTCCAGACCGTTTTTCGAACAATTCAATGAACTTTTGCATGAAACGCCCCTTTTGGGACTGTCGCTCGATTTTTTTACCGGTGAGACCGTAAGTTTCAATAATTACGTCGGTCATCTCAAAAATTGTTACCTTCTCTTCTGGGCTGACTTTAACGAGGATTGCCACCACGGCTTCTATTTGTATCAAAACAAAAATCTGTTGGATTGTTCGCTTCTCATGTTCTGCGAATCTTCTTACGATCTAACCCACGCCTATAAGACAAATCGTTGTTTCAGTTCCAGAGATATACACGAATCGATCGATTGTTATTTTATGAGAGATTCCCGCAATTGCCAAAATTGTTTCGCTTCCGCCAATTTGCGCAATAAGAAATATCATATTTTCAACAAGCCGTATGCTAAGGAAGATTATTTCAAGGAAATCAAAAAATGGGACTTAGGTTCATATAGAACCTACGAAAAGGTCAAAAAACTGGCCGGAGAGCACTGGAAAAAATTTCCGCCTCAGCCGATATTCGACGATTTCGCGATAAACTGCACTGGTAATCGGATTTACAATTCGAAAAACTGCAAGGAGTGTTTCGAAATTCAGGAAACGGAAAATTCCAAATACCTCCTTATAATGATTGATCCGACAACTGAAGACTGTTACGACGTTTCCGGCTGGGGACAAAATTTAGCCTTGTCTTACGACTCCGGTGTAGTCGGCGGCGATTCTTCGGAAATTAAATTCTGTCACGATTCCGGTATTAACCTTTACCACGCTGAGTACTGCAAGGATTCATATGGAGGAAATCATCAGTTCGGTTGTGTCTCCGTCAAGAAAGCCAAGCATTGTATTTTGAACAAACTTTATGCTGAGGGCGAATTTTCGGAGTTGAGGGGGAAAATAATAAAGCATATGGATGAAATGCCTTATAAGGATAAGCAAGGGCGGATTTACCGCTACGGCGAGTTCTTTCCGGCGGAGTTCAGCCCTCACGCCTATAACGAAACCATGGCATTAAAATTTTTTCCCGTGTCGCGCGACGAGGCCGTCTCCGAAAATTACCGCTGGCGCGAGCCGGATGTTCGTGAATATGCCGTTACGAAAAAGGCGGCGGATTTGCCCGACCATATTAAAGACGCCGATAACGGCATCCTGCGGGAAATAATCGGTTGTATTGCTTGTTCTAGGGGTTTTAAAATGACCGGGTTTGAAATCAATTTTCTCCGGAAAATGAACCTGCCCTTGCCGCGCAAGTGCCCCTTCTGCCGCATCGGCGAAAAAATCGATTTATGGGTCAAGGGGTCAAAGTTGGTAAAGCGCACTTGCGGCAAGTGCGGAACCGAGTTTGAAACCCCGCACCGCGAAGAAGAAGTCAAATATATTCTCTGCAAAAAGTGCTATCTTGAGGAGGTGGTCTAATTTGTAAGGCCGCGCCTCTTCTGTTAAAATGCCTTCTACGGAGATATGAAGGTTAAAATCGTTCAAAAAATCAATAAAAATGCGGCCCCAGTCATTGTTTTGAGGGATGGGCGGAAACCCGATAGCCACCCGTTTTTTAAGCTTATTTCTGAGGGCGACCGGGCGAATCTTCGGGCTTTTGCCGGCCACGCCCATCGGGAGGACGGCTACGAGCACGTGCTTTTACTGTCGGGGGGCCGACGAGCGCTCATTTTCGGCGTTCCCGAAGGCTTCAATCACCGAAAATCAATCAAGCTTATGCGACGCGTCATTCAGCTTGCGAAAAAAGAAAGAATCGCCAAAGTCGCCGTCAATTTGGAAGATTTCAATCTATCGTCTCCGCGAATCCATAGATTGGAGGAATTGGCGGAGGTGCTTGCGACCCAGTTGGAAATCGCGAATTTCGAGTTCGTTAAGTATAAGGAAAAACCGAAAGGCGGTTGGTTTTTCGTCAAAGAAGCCCAAATTTATGAGTTACGGACTCGTAAGATTGTTGGGGAGATGTTGAAAAAAGGGAAAATAATCGGCGAAGAAATAAATCAAACCCGGATTCTTTCAAACACGCCGGGCGGGGACATGACACCGCAGAAATTGGCGGAGGCGGCGAAAAAGGCGGGTCGGCAAACCGGGTTCAGGGTGAAGATTTTGGAAGAGGGCGCCATTCGCAAGCTCAAAATGGGCGGCGTGCTCGGCGTTTCCCAGGGTTCGGACGAGAAGCCGAAGTTCATAATCATGGAATATTTGAAGGGTAAGCGCGGCGACAAGCCCGTGGTTTTGGTCGGCAAAGGCGTTACTTTCGATACCGGCGGTCTCAACGTGAAGGTGGGAGACCATATGTACGAAATGCACATGGATATGTCCGGCGGGGCGGCGGTAATTCATACGATTGCGGCACTTGCCCGGCTCAAAGTGAAGAAAAACATCATCGCTCTCGTGCCGGCGGTGGAGAATATGCCTTCCGGCGGCAGTTACCGGCCGGGAGATTTACTTCGCACGATGTCCGGCAAAACCATTGAAGTTTTGAATACCGATGCCGAAGGTCGGATAATTCTTGCCGATGCTCTGGAATACGCCAAGCGCTACAAGCCGCGGCTCGTAATCGATGTCGCGACCCTGACCGGCGCGGCGGTCGTCGCTTTGGGGCCGCACGCTTCGGCGATTTTTGCGACCGATTCGAAAATAAGCGGGAAGATGCAGGAAGCGGGGGAAGAAGTCGGCGATTTTATCTGGCCTCTTCCGCTCTGGGAAGAATACGAAGAAGACATTAAAGGCGTCTTCGGCGATGTGGCGAACGTTTCCGTAAAACAAGACCACACCGGCGGCGTGGGCACGAGCGCGGCGTTTCTACGGCAGTTCATAAAAGGAGAAACTTGGGTTCATTTGGATATTGCCCCGAGAATGACGGCAATCGATTCGGAAAACTTGGCCAAAGGCGCGTCCGGCGCGTCGGTGGCGCTCCTCACCCGGTTTTTGAGAGATTTTTGAAAATAGGGGGGTGGTATACTTGAGTATACCACCCCCCTCCTGAACTATTTAGACATGAATCGGGAAAATAAAATTTGTCGGGGTTGTAAGAAAAATTTTGTTGTTGAACCCGAAGACTTCGGGTTTTATAAAAAAATAAATGTTCCGTCTCCGACCCTTTGCCCGCAGTGCCGGATGCTTCGGCGCTGGATTTGGCGGAACGACCGCCGGCTTTTCAGGAGGAAAGACGCGGTTTCCGGCAAAGAAATTTTCTCCAATTTCCCGCCGCAGGTTGAGGCGAAAGTTGTAGATTTGGAGTATTGGAAGTCCGACGCTTGGGACCCGTTCTCCTACGGCCGGGATTACGATTTTTCGCGTCCGTTTTTCGAGCAATTCAGCGAACTCTTGCACGAGGTGCCTTGGCCGTCGAAAAGCGTCCAGCAAATGGTCAATTCCGATTATTGTGACCAGGCCGGTTATTTCAAGAACTGCTATCTTTGTTTCAACGGCGACGAAATGGAAGACTCGGCTTATTGTGTAAACGGTTTCTTCCTGAAAAACTGTTTTGACCTGCGGGAAGCCATCACAAACGAGCTTTGTTATGACAGTGTCATAGTCGGTTCTAATTACAGAACTTTCTTTTTGGTGGGCGTCGAAAGTTGTCGTGATTCCTGGCTTTTGAAAAACTGCAGCGGTTGTAACGACTGTTTCGGTTGCGTGAATTTGAAAAATAAGTCTTACCACATCTGGAACGAGCCCCATACGAAAGAAGATTATTTCCGGAAATTGAAAGAATTCAATCTTGGTTCTTACCGGTCGCTCATTGATTTAAGAAAGAAAACGGAAGAGTTTTGGCTGAAATTCCCGGTTAAATACCGGCGCGGCGTGAGGAACGTCAATTCTTTCGGTGAACTTGTCTACTACACCAAGAATGCGAAAAACTGCTACTCGGTTCTGGACGCTGAAAACCTTCGTTACTGCCAGTTTGTTTACCGGAAAGCGACCGATTCTTACGATTACTCGGCTTGGGGCAACGCCTCCTCCGAGATGTACGAATGCATGACCTGTGGTGAGCAATGTAACCGGGTAAGGTTTTCTTGGGAGGTTTGGCCCGGGTGCAACGACGTTGAATATTCGATGTTCTGCCGGTCGTCTTCCAATCTTTTCGGCTGCGTCGGTCTGAAGAAGAAACAATACTGCATTTTCAACAAGCCGTATTCAAAGGAAGAATACGCCCTCTTAAGAGAAAAAATTATAAAACAGATGACCGAGAACAGGGAGTACGGCGAATTTTTCCCGCCGGAATTTTCTCCTTTTGCTTATAACGAAACGATTTGTCAGGACTATTTTCCACTTACTAAAGAAGAGGCCCAAAAAAAAGGATACGTTTGGCGTGAGCCGGAACTGCGGGAGTTTGAGACATCGATGGACACCAAAGACCTGCCCGACCATATTAAGGACGTAAAAGACGACGTTTTGAAAGAAATAATCAAGTGTTCCGCTTGCGGCCGGGCTTACCGAATTATTGCGGCGGAACTTGATTTCTTGAGGCAGATGGGAATTCCTCTGCCGCGGCTTTGCGTCAATTGCCGTTACACCGAGAGATTTAAGTACGTTAATCCGCCCGAGTTTTGGCACCGCCGGTGCATGTGCGATTATAAGACGTATGAGAACTTTTCAAAGCACGAATGGCACCCGGAAGGCCGTTGTCCCAACGAATTTGAAACTCCCTATGCTCCCGAAAGGCCGGAGATTGTGTATTGCGAGGAATGTAATCAAAAGGAAGTAATATGACCGAAACCAGAACTTGCAAGAACTGTCGTCAAGAGTTCGTCATCGAACCGGACGACTTTGCGTTTTATGAAAAAATAGGCGTCCCTCCGCCGACCCTCTGCCCGGAGTGCCGGAAACAAAGACGTCTTGCTTGGCGGAACGATATGAATTTATATCCTCGTCCTTGCGACCTTTGCGGTAAAAACATACTTTCCATTTACTCACCGGAATCCAAACTCACGGTTTATTGCGTGAAATGCTGGTGGTCGGATAAATGGGATCCTTATGAATACGGCCGGGATTACGATTTTTCGCGTCCGTTTTTCGAGCAGTTCCGGGAACTGCAGCAGGAGGTGCCGATAATAGCCTTAGCGAACGACGACGGTTTGATTAGCGGCAGTATCAATTGTGAATATACCCAAGATTTTGCGCTGGCCAAAAATTGTTATATGGTTTTCGTCGGTTGGAAAATGCAGGATTGCATGTACAGCCACTATGTTTTGGAAGGTCGCGGGATGGTCGATTGTTTGGGTTGTTGGGAGGAATGCGATTATGTTTACGAGGGTATTTTGGCGGAAAAGTGCTACCACTCGAAATACGTTTATTACTCCTTAGCTCTTACCGACTGTGCTTTTTGTGTGGATTGTCGCGATTGTTCGAATTGCTTCTTGTCTTCCGGGCTTCGTCATAAAAAACACTATTTTAAAAATAAACAATATTCCAAAGAAGAATATGAGAAAATTCTGCAGGAATATCGTTTGGATACTCACCGAGGCGTAGAACGCGCCAAGAAAGAATTTGAATCTATTCTTTATGCAAAACCCCGCCGATTTGCGACTCTGCGCAATTCCACCAGGTCCGAAGGCGAGTATCTTAGTAATTGCAAGAACTGTCGCGACTGTTTCCTGATTCAAAGAGGCGAAGATTGCCGATATATAGATGGCGCCGATACGCCTAAAGATTCCTATGATTTAAGCACCGGCGGAGAGCTTTCTTTGGCTTATGAGGGGATTACGCCTGACCACACTTATCTCGGCCGGTTCGGGATTTTTTCCTGGAAAAACCGGGAATATTATTACCTTGATGGCTGTCATTCTTCGGAAAGAGTTTTCGGTTGTGTGGGATTGAAAAAGGGCCGATATTGCATTCTTAACAAGCGATACGCCAAAGACGAATACGAAAAGATGCTGCCTAAAATTATTGAGCACATGAACGCGATGCCCTACGTTGACAAAAACGGCGTCACTTACAAATTCGGCGAATTTTTCCCGGCAGAATTGTCTTATTTCGGCTACAACGAAAGTGTCGCTCAAGAACATTTTCCACTCACAAAAGAAGAAGCCGAAGCACGCCATTTTAGTTGGCGGGAAAAGCTTTCATTTACCGTTGGCAAAGAAACCATTGGTCCGGAGGAATTACCGGATCCCATTAAAGACGTCTCGGACGATATAACCAAGGAAACCTTGGTTTGCATGGAGTGCAAGAGAAATTACCGGATAGTTTTGCAGGAGCTGCAGTTTTACCGGCAAATGAATATTCCTCTTCCGCGTCGGTGCTTTTTCTGTCGCCATAAGGCCAGGTTTCGTTTCCGAAATCCGTTTTCGCTATGGCCCAGGCGTTGCCAATGCGCCGGTCGGAAATCCGAGAACGGCGTTTATTCCAATACTGCGGAGCATTTCCACGGAACAGGGAGTTGCCCCAACGAATTCAGGACTTCTTTCCCTCCGGACCGTCCGGAAATCGTCTACTGTGAGCAGTGCTACCAAGCCGAGGTGATATGACGCGTCATATTACCTAAAATTAAGATGATGGATAGAGAATCGAGAAAGTGTCAAAACTGCAAGCAGAGTTTTGTGATAGAACCGGAGGATTTCGATTTCTATAAGAAAATGGACGTCCCGGCCCCGACTTTCTGTTACGAGTGCCGGTTTCAACGGCGTTTGATGTTTCGGAACGAGCGGACATTTTATAAGCGCAACTGCGAACTTTGCGGGAAAAGTGTTATTTCACTCTTTGCTCCGGAGCGGGGGAGACGGGTTTATTGCCAGCCGTGCTGGTGGGGTGATGGTTGGGACGGCACCGATTACGGCATGAACTATGACCCCGGCCGCAATTTTTTCGAGCAATTAAAAGAACTTTCTCTAAAAACCCCCTACATGTCCCTTATTACCGATTACTCCACGCTCGTAAACAGCGATTACGTTAATCACGCTGGGACAATGAAGAATTGCTATCTTGTTTTTAATGCTGATTACTGCGAGAACGTAGCATACGCGGTTTTGTTGGATTATGTAAAGGATTCTCTTGACGCGAATATTCTTGGTGAGTCGGAGCTTTGCTACGAGGTCATTAATTGCGGTAAATGTTTTAGAACGTTTTTCTCCGAGGATTGTACGAGTTGTACCGACACTTACTTATCCAAAGATTGCGTTGGTTGCTCACACTGTTTCGGTTGCGTAGGTCTGCGGAACAAAAAATATCAATGGTTTAATGAGCCGACTAGTAAAGATGAATTTGATCGCCGTTTGACAACCGCGAAGCTGGATTCACGAAAATCATTAAACGAGATTATCGTGAAAGCTAGGGATTACTGGTTAAAGTTTCCTCGCAAGTTCTATCATGGTACCCATAATAAGAATGTTTCCGGTGATTATGTATATCAGTCAAAAAATGCTCATTACATGTATCAAACAAGGCACGTTGAAGATGGCAAGTACTGCCAGTTTATAGCACTTGCTCCAGCGAAGGATATTTATGATTTGACGGAGTGGGGGGCAGGTGCGGAGCTTATTTGTGACAGTATTACAGCGAGTGGCAACTCGCAGAATATTTGCTTTTGCTTTGCTTCTTGGTCAGGAGCGGTTAACACCCGGTACTGTATGTATACACCCTCCTGTCAAGATCTTTTCGGATGTGTGAATTTGCGTAAGAAGCAATATTGTATATTAAACAAACAATATAGTAAAGACGAATACGAAAAATTGCGGGAGAAAATTTTGGCCGACATAGAAAATCATCCTTACGTTGATAGCAAGGGTAGGGTTTGGAAGTATGGAGAGTTTTTGCCTTACGACTTGAGTCCGTTCGCTTATAATGAGTCTCATGCGATTCAGTATTGGCCACTTAGCAAGAAAGAAGTACTGGAGAGGGGTTGGGGGGTGGCAAGAGCCGGTCGTAAGCTCGCATAATGTTACAATTCCGCCAGACAAGATTCCTGACGGTATTGATGAAGTAGACGACTCCATTCTCAAAGAAGTTCTGGCTTGTGAAAAATGTGGAAAGGCTTTTCGGCTTATCTCGCTTGAATTTCAACTCCTCAAAAAATTTAAGTTTCCCGTCCCGAGGAAATGCCCTGATTGCCGGCATATGGAAAGAATGTCACGCATTAATCCGCCTCAATTGTGGGATAGACAATGTGCCAAGTGTGGGAAAGATATTCAAACTTCCTACGCCCCGGAGAGAAAAGAAATAGTTTATTGCGAAGAATGTTATCAAGCTGAAACAGTATGAACAAAACCTGTACCCAGTGCAAAAATCAATATGACGTAACCCCCGACGATTTGGGTTTTTACGAAAAAATGGGCGTGCCGGTGCCGGTCTTATGTCCCGATTGCCGGTTTAGGAGACGAGCGGTTTGGCGGAACGAGATGGTTTTCTATTCGAGAAAATGCGAACTCTGCGGCAAATCCATTGTTTCGATGTTCCATCCCAAATCGCCCTACACGGTTTATTGCGGTGATTGTTGGACTTCCGATAAATGGAATCCTTTTTCTTATGGCAGGGATTACGATTTTGACAGACCCTTTTTTGAACAGTTGGGCGAGCTTTTTAGAGATGTGCCTAAACCAGGGACATTCGCGAGCGCTGACACTGGGCCCAACATCAACAGTGATTGGACGAACTTTTCCGGCGGCAATAAAGATTGCTATCTCATTTTCAATTCCGGGCCTAATAATGAAAATTGCGCCTACTCCCGGGGTCTCCTCAGCGACAAAGATGTTTTCGATTCTTATTACGTAGATAAGGCAGAACGCGTTTATGAAGGTGTGAATGTCCAAAGTAGCAACGGCGCATGCTGGCTTCAAAATAGTTCTGATTGTATTGATTCCTGGTTCCTTTTAAATTGCGTTGGTTGTCAGAATTGTTTCGGCTGCGTTAATTTAAGACACAAATCTTATCATTTCTTTAATGAACTCCTCAATAAGGAAGAGTGGGAACAGAAGGTAAAAGAAATTTTGGGGAGTAATGAGAGAACCGAAGAAATGCGCCGGAAATTTGAGGAATTCTCCTTGAAATTTCCTCGTCGGGAGAACAGCAATTTAAAAAGCATCAATGTTTCTGGTGACTATATTTTCGAGTCCAAAAATTGTAAAAACTCCTTCGAGGTTTCTTTTTCTGAAGACTCTAGTAATCTTTTTTCGGTGAAGAGGACCAAAGATAGCCGTGATCTCATCGGTCATGGTAGGGAAGGCGAACTTTTGCTTGAAGGAGTAGCGGTGGGAACATCACGGAGGGTTATTGGCTCTTGGTGGGCGGTGTTAAGTCACGATATTGAGTATTCAATTGCTCCCCGTTCAAGTGAATATTGTTTCGGCTGCGACAGCGTAAAAAGTGCAAAATATGCGATTTTGAACAAGAGATATAGTGAGGAAGAATATAAGAAAATAAAAGAGCACATTGCTAATGAACTGAAAGAGAAAAACTTATATGGTCTTTATATGCCGCCGGAACTCGCTTTCTTTGCTTATAACGAAACAATCGCTCAAGACAATATGCCGCTCACCAAGGAGGAGGCGTTGAAACGGGGTTTTCGCTGGCAGGAAGATTTGCAGATGACAACCGGTAAAGAAACC
>Ga0209518_1004131_pt1 | contig 11877 bp, 16 predicted proteins | sample RifGroB1_FD_183993 | JGI IMG/M metagenome (GOLD analysis project Ga0209518, IMG submission 183993) | Groundwater microbial communities from Rifle, Colorado, USA - Groundwater B1 (SPAdes) (version 2) | ecosystem: Environmental > Aquatic > Deep subsurface > Groundwater | place: Rifle, Colorado... | reverse complement strand
AAGATAATCTTCTCCTGAAAAAATTACTTCGCCTGGAATTACTATTTTTCGTTCTGTCATTTTATTTTTATTTAAATTGAATTAATAAACCTATTCTTTCACTTCTTCTGTAAGGGCGCTTCCGTGCGTCACTGAATTTAATTGGTCGTAAAAATTCATTACAATTCCTGAAGGAACATTAACAACAACTCTCAAACTTCCGTCGTCAAGCCAGGTTTCATCTTTTTTATATTGCGCAACAATTCCATAAGCTTTTCCAGTATGCATTGCCGGAATAGTTATTTTGACTGTTTTTGTTTCAAGTCTTATCGGAAGAATTTTGCTTATCTCTGCAATTATTTCTTTTATCTGATTTTCAATAGGAACATTTTTTATATTTACATGAGATTGTTCCAACGCTGATTTGATTCTCTCTGCCGTATGCGGATTTCCGGTTTTGGGGTCAACTGAATTTACAGACAAGAAATCAACTGCCTGCTTGAATTTTTTATCCTGCTCAGCGCTTCTTTGCTCCTGTGTCACCAAAACCTCGCCTTTTTTTACAATCTCCGACGCAATTTTATTTACATCTGTTGTTCCAAAAGCTTCACTTAAGTCAGCTTCAGAAGCTTTTTCTCCTTTTTTTAAATCTTTAAAAATAAAACTGGTGTCTGCTTGAATAGAATTAATTTCTCCTTTCTTAAATTTCAAAGCATTTTCCATATTAACTAAAATTTCAAAAGGTTTGCCCGTTTTTTTTATTCTTGCAGTTGTTTGTGTCATTATATTTCCTTAATTCTCTCGCCCTCTATTCTTTCAATTTTTTTATTTTCAGAATTAATGTAAACAAGTTCAAATTTGCTTAAAGAAAATTTATTTCCTTTGATTTCTTTGAAGATTTCCAAAGCCAATTTTATTCCCTCTTTAATTTTTAAATTTTGTTTGTATTTTTCTCTTAATTTTTCCTTGAGTTTGTCGTCGTTCTCGCCGATGGCGTTAGCGTGGTATGAAAAATAATTTCCTGTAATATCACTTACAAATAATTCCGGTTTTTTTCCGTTAATGCCTGCAGTCATCATAGAAACCCCAAAAGGCCTTGCTCCGCCGTATTGAGTGAATTGCTGTTTCATGTTTGCGATTTCTTTTACAATTGATTCTGTTTCAATCTGTTGAGCTAATAATTGCGCGCGTTCAATTAGAACTCTTGCATCAGAAACAATTCCAGCGACACTCGCAACAATGTGTGAATCAATTTCATAAATTTTGCTTGCCGACTCTTTGACAATCAGCGCGTCTTCAATTCTTTTATCCGCGAGTATGAAAACTCCGTCTGAACAAACCATTCCAATGCTCGCGCTTCCAAGTCTGACAGTTTTTTCCGCATATTCAACCTGGAGCAAATGCCCGTCGGGAGAAAACATCGTCGCAGTTCTGTCATAACCCATTGCTTGATGCTGCATATCTGTTGACATATCCATTTTCTATTTTTAGAGAATTTTATAATGTTTATCTAATTTTATTTCTCTGTCTAAAAAAAGAAATTTTGAATATTTATAAATGTTTCTTATATAAAGAACTATCCTTCCAATAATATAATTATTTCTATAATTTATTTCTCTCTCAACCCTTTAATCGTCCCGCTCACTTTTTTCACGCTCATTTTTTCAGGCCAGACGCAAAGTGAAGCTCTTACTTTATCATTTCTCTGTTTATAGAAATTACAGAAAAATCTTTATCCGATTTAATAAAACTCAAAGAAGTTTTTGACATTCCAAGAACCCCGATAAAATCTTTAATTGCTTTTGGAATATTTTCTTTTAAGTTTTTTCCGCTGACTAAAAGATATCTTTTTCTTTCGCGCATTGAGGGCTTTAGGGGCTTCATTTTAATTTTTCCTGAAATTTAAATGAATGAGAATCTTTGATTCGCTTTCATAAAAAAATGCTATATTTTATTTGGAATGTAAGATAATTAATACTTTTTCTATTTTGTTCTATTAATAATTCATTTTCTCTTAAAACATATTTTCTTTTTTGCTCATTTATTTTCAAATCTATGTTTGAATTTTTTATCATTCTAATTGCATTTTCAAGTTTAGAATTTGCTTTCTTTAATTCTAAAACTGGATTATTTTTCATAAAAATAAACAGGTTAACTCCATTTATATTTTTATGGATAATCTTCTTTTAGAAACATTATTAAAACTATCTTCATAATCTCTCTTATAAAAAAGAGCAAAATCAAATATGGAAATCTGCACAATCGGCGGTTATGAAGAAGTAGGGAAAAATATGACTGCTGTAAAAATTGGCGACGATGTAATTATTTTTGATGCCGGAATTTATCTTCCTCCGTTGATTGATTTACAGGAGCAGGAATCTTTTGTTAAATATACCGAACATATGCTGAGAAAAATAAAAGCTATTCCAAATGATTTAGTTCTTGACGAGCTTGGCTGGACAGATAAAGTAAGAGCAATTGTAATTGGTCACGCGCATCTTGACCACGTCGGCGGACTTCCTTATTTAGCGCACAGATATCCCAAAGCAGAAATTATTGCAACGCATTTTACAATGGAAGTTTTAAATTCAATTTTAGAAGATGATAAATTAGTTTTGCATAATAAAAGAACAATTATCAAATCAAATTCAAAATTAAAATTAAAAGGAGAAAACGGAGAAATTGATTTAGAATTTATTCATACAACTCATTCAACAATTCAGTGTGTTTTTGTTGTTTGGCATTCAAAAGAAGGCGGAGTTTTTTATGCTCTTGATTTTAAATTTGACAAGCATCCAATTATTGGCGAGCCCCCAAATTATTCACGACTAAAAGAATTAGGAAGAAAAAAACAAATAAAATGTCTTATTGTTGATTCTCTTTATGCAGACACCGAAAGAAGAACAGCAAGCGAGAGAATTGCCAGAGACCTTTTAGAAGACGCGCTTTCTGTAATTCGTGACAGAAATTCCGCGCTTTTTATAACCACTTTCTCCTCGCATATTGCAAGATTAAAAAGCATTGTTGAATTTGGAAAAAAAACAGGAAGACAAATAGTTTTTATGGGAAGAAGCCTGATGAAATATGTCAATGCAGCAAAAAATGTCAGAGAGTGTTCATTTTATCATCAGATTAGAATAATGAAATACCGAAAACAAATAAATTCTTTTTTAAAAAAAGTTGAAGATGAAAGAGGAAAATATTTAGTTGTCTGTACTGGACATCAAGGTGAGAAAGGCGCGATTTTAGACAGAATAATAAATGACGAAACGCCATTTAAATTTCGCGCCGGCGACAATGTAATTTTTTCTTCAAGCATTATTCCTGTTCCTCAAAATATTAATGCCCGTGAAAAAATGGATAAAAAATTAAGAGCTAAAGGAGCAAGGATACAAACAGATATTCATGTTTCAGGACATGGTGGCCGCGAAGATTTAAGAGATTTAGTCAATATGTTGGAGCCTGAACATATAATTCCTGCGCACGGTTCAATGGAGCAGGAAATTCCAATGGTTGAATTAGCAAAAGAAATGGGATATAAATTTCAGGAAAATGTTCATTTATCGTCTAATGGAAAAGTTGTGAAAATATAAAATAATTTTTAGATTATCTCTTATTCAATATAAAAATGCCAAACCAAGAAATTTTAGGGGGATTGAGACACGCGCTTAATCGAGGAGAATCTTTAGAAAAAGTTATGCTCTCATTTTATAATGCAGGTTATAGAAAAGAAGAAATAGAAGAAGCTGCGAGATTTATTCAAAGCGGAGAGATTCCAGTTGCTCGGGAGACAAAATTAATTCCCGTGCAACTAAATCAACAGTCTAAAATTTCATCATACGGACAGGAAAAATTCAAAAAACCAAATTTAGCAAGAAAAACAGCGAGGGGATTGGTAATTTCTATAATCGTCGCTACCATTATCTTTGTCGGACTTTTAATTGCATTTTTAGTTACAACATAATTTTAAAATGTCTTCAATCTATCAACCAGCAGAAGATTCTTATTTGCTGTCTAAAGTTTTAGGAAAAGAGATTCCTAAATTGCTTAAAAAAAATCAGCATTTGCAATTTTTGGAAATCGGCTCCGGTTCCGGAATACTTTTGGAAACTGCAAAAAAATTAGGAATTAAAAGAGAACATATTCTTGGAGCAGAGATAAATCAGCAAGCAGTTAGCCATTGTAGTTCTTTGGGCTTTAATTGTATTTATTCAAATTTATTTGAAAATGTTGAAGGAAAATACGGCATTATTGTTTTTAATCCTCCATATTTGCCTAAAGATTCAAGAGAACCGACAGATTCTCAATTAGCGACAACGGGCGGACTTCATGGAAGCGAAATTATTAATGAATTTCTTAAAGAAGCAAAAAATTATTTAGAAGAAAAAGGAAAAATTTTTTTGCTGACTTCTTCACTGACAAAAAATATTAATTGGAATAATTATCATAAAAAACTTTTAGGAAAAGAGAAGTTATTTTTTGAGGAATTATTTGTTTGGGAATTAATAGTTTAAAATTATTTTACAAATATAATATTTGTTGAATCTAAATCGAGAATTTTTTCCTCAATTCCTTGCGCAGTTTGATATTTAATATAAAAATTATCTTCAAAATGTCGGGATAATTTTCCAGAATATGCGAATTTATCAAAAATCGCTAAAACTCTTTTATTTAATTCTTTTTCCAATCTTTCAATTTTTCCTTTATTATCTGGAGGTAGAACAACAATGCTGTAAATTTCAAGAGGAGGTATTTCAGCCATATGAATTTTGATTAATCGAATTATTTAATATTTATGGTGATTTAGAATCTGTGAAAAAATAATATTATATTTACTCTTCCTGAGAAACCCATTTGTCAAGTTCTTTAACATAAACTTTTATTTTGTCGCCTTGGTTATATTTTCCGTCGTTATTTAAGTCTTCCCAAATTTTTACGGGGTTTTCATTTTTTCCTTCATAAATATAATAAGTTTTGTTTATCTTTTTTTTATTTTCTCCAGGAGAATAGTCTCCAGTTTTTTTAATTTCAATCACTCTTCCCAATGAGTCATATTGATATTCGCTAATTACTATATAATCAAGAAATTTGTCAATTTGTTTTCTGTTTATAATATTTTTTGGCTCTTTTGGATCAGATGGTCTTCCAATTTCTTTTTCTTTAAAACTGTATCTTTTTTCAGTTTCTAACAAAACTTTTCCGTTTTTTTCTTCTGAACTTTTTTCAATAACATATTCTTTTTTTTCTAAAATTGCGCCGTCTTTTTTGGTTTTTTCTTCAATAATTGAAGAGGTTTTACTTGAAAAGATTGTATCGCTTTGAGCACTTGCATAATTATTAATTCCAAATGCGAATCCTGTAATCAGTAAAAGATTGTTTAAAGTTTTCATCTCTTTCCCAATTCCAAGAAGTATTTAAACTTTTCTATGTGTTGTAATTATAAAATTATTACATGTTTAGAAGACTTATTTAATTTTCTTTAGATTCTAACACAATCATTTTTAAAAACTCCTGAAGAATTTTATTTTCATGGTAAAATTTGCGCACATTGCCGATGTGCATTTAGGCGGGTGGAAGCACGAGCAAATGCAAAATTTAAATTTTGAATCTTTTAAAAAAGCAATTGATATCTGCCTTGCCTCTAAAGTGGAATTCATGCTTTTTGCAGGAGATTTATTTGACAGCGCATACCCGCCGATTGAAACCCTAAAAGAAACTTTTGCGCAATTCAAAAGATTAAAAGATGCAAAAATTCCGTGTTTTATCATCGCTGGTTCGCACGATTACAGCGTTTCAGGGAAAACTTTCTTAGATGTTTTGGAAAAAGCCGGCTTTTGCAAGAATGTTTTTAATGCAGAAGAAAGAGGAGATAAAATATTTCTTAATCCCCATGTCCATAAAAACTTAGCAATTTACGGCTATCCGGGAAAAAAATCCGGATTGGAAATTCCGGAATTGCGACGCGTAAAATTAAATGACGCTCCGGGAATGTTTAAAATTTTTATGCTCCATACAACTCTTAATTGTGTTGTTGGAAATTTGCCGATAGAATCACTTGAATCTGAAAAACTTCCCCAGGCAGATTATTATGCCCTTGGACATATTCATGTTTTATTTAATAAAAACAAAATAGTTTATCCTGGTCCATTGTTTCCAAATAATTTTAAAGAACTTGAAGACTTGAAACACGGAAGTTTTGCGCTTGTTGATACAGAATCAGCAGAGCAGGTTAAATTTATTAAACTTCCATTAAAAGAAACAGAATGCCTTGAATTAGAATTTGACGACGGTTTAGCGGCAACAGACAAAATTCTAGGCGAACTTTCAAAAAGAGATTTGAAAGATAAAATTATTTTATTAAGAATCAGCGGAGAATTAAAACGTGGAAAACCATCAGATATTAAATTTTTTCAAATCGAAGAATTTGCAAAAGAACATGGAGCATATTTTTTATTAAAAAATATTCATGACTTAAAAATAAAAGAAGTGGATATAAATTTAGAAATAAAAGAAGAAGGAGACATTGAACATGAAACAATTAAAATTTATTCGGATAAAAATAAATCAGATTTTAATTCTTTTGTGCCGGAATTGATGGACATTCTTTCTATAGAAAAACAGGAAGATGAAAAAGTAGAAACTTTTCAAAGCAGATTATTATCAGAATCAAAGAGGATTTTAAAATTTTAAATGATATTAAAAGAAATTCTATTAAATAATATACGAAGCTACGAAAATCAGAAAATAGAATTTAAAGAAGGATCTATTCTATTGTCCGGAGACATTGGTTCAGGAAAAACATCTATTCTTTTAGCGATTGAATTTGCATTATTTGGCTTGCAACCAGGGCAGAGAGGCTCTGCTCTTTTACGCAATGGCGAGAAAGAAGGAGGAGTTTCAATTCAATTTGAAATTGGCGGAAAAAATGTTTTAATTGAAAGAACTCTGAAAAAAGGAAAAACAATCTCTCAGGATTACGCGTCAATAACTGTTGACGGCGAGAAACAAGAAATATCTGTGACAGAATTAAAAAGCAAGGTTCTTGATTTATTAAATTATCCAAAAGAATTTTCAAAAAAACAAAATCTTTTATACAAATTTACTGTTTATACTCCGCAGGAAGAAATGAAAGAGATTATCCTGCAGGATTCTGAAACAAGAATAAATGCCCTTAGGCATATTTTTGGAATTGACAAATACAAAAGAATAATTGAAAACGCTTCAATTCTTGCTTTGAAAACTCGGGAAGAAAAAAGAATTAAAGAAGCAATGACTTCCACGCTTGAACAGGACAAATTAAATCTTTTATCAAAAAAAGATGAACTTAGCTCTAAATTTCAAGCTCTTTCTGTTGTTGAAGGCGAACTTATTATAAAAAAAGACATGACAAAAAAAATTCAGGAACAGCTTCAGGAAGTCTTAAAAAAAAGAGATGAAAAATTAAAATTCCAGCAGGAAATAGAAAAAACAAAAATTATGGCTTCAACAAAAAATTCTCTTATCTTAGAAAATAAAAAATTTATTGAACAATTAAAATTTCAAGTTTCCGAAGTTATGCATTCTAACAGGGACATTGACATTGCAAAGACAGAACAAATAATTAAAGAAATAGGCCTGCTAAAAAAAGAAAAAAAAGAATTTGAAAATAAAGTTTTAGAGATTAAGGCGCAGATTAATTCATTAACAATTAAAAACAATGAAGATGAAAAAATAAAAGACAGATTAACGCATATTGAAATATGCCCCACTTGCATGCAGGATATTAATGCAACTTATAAAAAAAATGTTTTAAATAAGATAAATGCAAACACGATTAAAAATATCCAACTAATTAACGAGTTTATTCTGCAGGAATCAAAAATATTCAACGAAATATCTGAGCTTGAAAAAAATATTTATTTAAACGAAAAACAAATGCAGGAAATTAATATTTTAAAAGTAAAAATGCAGGGAGTTGAAGAAAAACAAAAAAGAATTCAGGAAATTGAAAAATCAAATATTTTTTTAAACAAAGATTTAGAAATTTTAGACAAACAATTAACCCTCTTAAAAACTTCTATTTTAGAATTAAATAAATTTGATAATTTATACAGAGAAAAACAAATCCAGCTTGATGAAGCAATGAGGCAGGAAAAGCTGACTGAAATTAAAATAGCTGAATTAAAAAAAGAAATAGGTTTTTATTCTCAGCAAATTGATGAATTAACAGAGTAAATTATTTAACTGATTTAGAATCCTGGATTTCTAAAGAATTTATTTTGCTGGCTTCATCTATTGAAAAAAATATTATGAACAAACTTAAATCAGAATTTTCAAAACTTTTTTCAGAATGGTTCTCAATGTTGGTTTCTGACACTTTTAATGTAAGTTTAGACGACACTTTCACTCCCGTCGTGGAATTTCAGGATTATGTTATTGAATATAATTATCTTTCCGGAGGCGAAAGAACAGCAATTGCTCTGGCTTACAGGCTTGCATTAAATCAAGTTCTTAATTCTCTCTTAAGCAATATTAAAACAAAAGGATTCATAATTTTAGACGAACCGACAGACGGATTTTCAGACCAGCAGATTGACAAAATGAGAAATGTCTTTGCGCAATTAAATGCAGAGCAATTAATAATTGTCAGCCACGAGCAAAAAATTGAAAGTTTTGTGGAAAATGTAATCAAATGCAAAAAGGAAAAAGGAAAGAGCGTTGTTGAGTGACTTCGCGAGGTCACGAATTGAAATCTAACAGCCGAAAAGTTTATAAAACACTTTTTTTTAATCATTATATCTTAAGTGATTCTATAAATATTAAAATGGAACAAGAATTAAAAAACTCAATTTTGAAAACAGGAACTACAATCCTTGGAATTGTCTGCAAAGACGGAGTTGTAATGGCTTCTGACAGGCAATCAACTGCAGGAAATATTGTAATGAGTAAAAATTCTGAAAAAACTAAACAAATCAATGATTATCTTTTAATTTCAGGAACTGGGATGGTTTCAGATATACAAAGAATTGCTAAATTGCTTCCAGCAGAATTAAAATTAAAAGAACTTAAATCAAAATCAAGACCTTCTGTAAAACAATCCGCAAGTTTAATGGCAAACATACTTTATTCTGGAATAAGACAGCATTCAATGATTCCTATGCAGGCGGGATTTTTACTTAGCGGTTTTAATGAAGAAGGAACTTGCGAATTATATTCAATTGAACCTGCAGGAAGCGTTATTAAAGTTGAAGATTACGACGCAAATTTTGGTTCAGGTATGCCGTATGTTCTCGGACTTCTTGAAAGACAATACAAAAAAGGTTTAAGTGTTAAAGAAGGAATTGAATTAGCTAAAGAAGCAATAAAATCCTCAACGCAAAGAGATACTGGAAGCGGTTATGGCATTGATGTTTTTACAATAACAAAAGACGGAATTAAAAAAGCAGTTGACCAGGAAATTGTTTCAGAATACAAAGACAAAAGTTTTTAGAACTTTTATAGTGATTAATTATTAAAAATTTTGATATGAAAAAATTCTAAATTTCATACTCTAAAAAATTAAAATGGATATTTTAAACTTTATAACAGAAAAATTGCACGGAAAGATTACAGAAGCAAACTTTGAAGGAGCAAATATAGTTCTTTATACAAATAATGAATTATTTTTCAGAGAAGGCGAGCCGAAAATTAAAGAAATTGTTAATGAAATTAAAAAAAGAATTGAATTAAGAGCGGACCAAAAAATTCTCCCGGATAAAGAAACAGCCGAATCACAGATAAGAAAAAGCATACCGGAAGAAGCTGAAGTAACAAATATCATCTTTGATTATTATAGAAGTGTGGTGATTATTGAAGCTAAAAAACCAGGATTAGTTATTGGAAGACAGGGAAGTGTCTTGGATGAAATAAGAAAAACAACTTTGTGGACCCCGCAAGTGCAAAGAAGTTCTGTAATTAAAAGTCAGATTACTGAAAATGTAAGGAGTGTTCTTTATGCAAATAACACTTACAGAAGAAAATTTTTAAATGAAATTGGCAAAAAAATTTACAAAGAATGGTCTACAGAAAAATCAGACGGCTGGATTAGACTGACTTTTTTAGGAGGAGGAAGACAGGTTGGCAGAAGTTGTTTATTACTGCAGACTCCTAATTCAAATATTTTATTAGATTGTGGAATTGATGTAGCTTCTTCTGGGCAAAATAAATTTCCATATTTTAACGTTCCTGAATTTGACATTGCTAAATTAGATGCTGTAATTTTAAGTCATGCGCATCTTGACCACGTTGGATTAATCCCTTATTTATATAAAATGGGTTATAGAGGTCCGGTTTATATGACTCCTCCATCGAGAGATATTGCGGCATTATTATCTCTGGATTTTATTGGCGTCGCATATAAACAGGCAGTTGCTCCTTTATTTAGCTCAAAAGATGTAACAGAAATGGTTAAACACAGCATTTGCGCGGCAAACAATGAAGTTACCGACGTAACTTCTGATGTAAGACTTACTTTTTATAATTCGGGGCATTGTTTGGGAAGCTCAATGGTTCATTTAAATATTGGCAATGGAGCCCATAATTTGCTTTATTGCGCAGATTTTAAATATGATAAAACAAGATTGCTGGACCCTGCAATAAATGTTTTTCCAAGAGTTGAAACAGTTATAACGGAATCAACTTATGGCGCTAAAAACAATATTTTTCCTCCAAGACAAAAAGCAGAAGAAGAAATTATTGAACTTATTAAAAAAGCTATAGAAAGAAAAGGAAAAGTTTTAATTCCGGAACTTGGATTGGGAAGGGCGCAAGAAACAATGTTAGTTATAGAGGACGCTATAAGCTCGGGAAAATTGCCAAAAATCCCGGTTTATATTGATGGAATGATTTGGGACATTAATGCAATTCACACATCTTATCCGGATTTTTTAAGCAGAAGTGTAAGACAAGATATTTTTCAGGATAAAAATCCATTTGTTTCAGAAGTTTTCTCGCGTGTTGGTTCGCCCCAAGAAAGAAAAAAAGTTATTGAAGGAGGTCCGTGCGTTGTTCTTGCAACTTCGGGAATGCTCGTCGGCGGAGCATCAGTGGAATATTTCAGGGAATTTGCAGGAAATAAAAATAATTCAATTATATTTGTCTGCTATCAGGGCGTCGGCTCGCTGGGAAGACAGGTTCAGGAAGGGGTAAAAGAAACAAAAATAAATGTAGACGGAAAAGAAGAAAAAGTTGAAATAAATATGGAAATAAACACCATTGAAGGTTTTTCTGCGCATCCCGGAAGAAATGAATTAATTTCTTTTTTTAATAACATCTGGCCAAAACCAAAAAGAATTATAATAAATCACGGAGAAGTTTCACGGGCTCTTGATTTGTCGTCTGCTCTTTACAAACTTATGAGAGTTGAAACAAATGTTCCGAGAAATTTAGAAGGTTTGAGGTTGAAATAATTTAAAAACTCCATTATCTTTAAACCGACCACGCTTGGGCGGTTTTCTTTTTTTGAACCCGAAAAATATATAAATTAAAAATCTAATAATTTATTATGGAAAACGTAGAATTAATACAACTAAGAGAAGAAGTTAATAATTTAAAAGAGATAGTTGAAAGTTTAGCTATTTTAATGAATAAAAAATTAGTGCATGAATTATATGAAGAATACAAAAACATTGAATCAGGGGATTACTTAACTGAAGAACAGTTTGAGAAAAAAAATAAAGTTAAAATTCATTAATGTCTTTTGAATATCCGCCTTTTATGTAATTATCAGTCTCATTTTTATGTTTTATAGACAATAACCAAACTTCTCCTATATTTTTTTGCATTATATAAAATACGCGAAACATTTCTGCTTTAAATTGTCACAAAGTGGGTTTGGTATACATTAGGGGTTTTCCAACATTTTCTGGACTCGTTTTTAGT
>Ga0209518_1004127_pt1 | contig 11883 bp, 13 predicted proteins | sample RifGroB1_FD_183993 | JGI IMG/M metagenome (GOLD analysis project Ga0209518, IMG submission 183993) | Groundwater microbial communities from Rifle, Colorado, USA - Groundwater B1 (SPAdes) (version 2) | ecosystem: Environmental > Aquatic > Deep subsurface > Groundwater | place: Rifle, Colorado... | reverse complement strand
TTTTGTTAGAAAATACAATCTTGAGTATTCTCCGGAAACTTCTACCCTAGACTTGGTTTCGGAAATAGGAGAAGTGGCAAAGGAAATTCTCAAATCCACTGATTATGGAAAAGCTCCCCCAAAAATTCCTGAAGAAACAAAGACTGAAATTGGAGATGTTTTTTATTCCCTCATCGCCCTTGCTAATTCCTTAAACATAGATTTAGAGGAAGCTCTGGAACTTGTTCTCAAAAAGTACGAAAAGCGCATAAAGGAGAAAGGCTCCGCCGAAAGCGGCAGATAAATCTTTAATTCCTCCTAACCTCCTCGCCCCAGCCTCGGAAAAGTGAGAATAACCCACCTTTGGTGGTAAAATAAATCAGAATGGTTTCGGTGGAAAAACTCGAAGAAGAAATAAAGAAAATCAAAGAGAGAAACAGAAGAGTCGAAGCTGATAAGGGCTGGGAAACGAGCTGGACCAGAAGAATCTTTATAGGCGTCTCAACCTATCTTCTTATCAGTCTCTTTCTGGTAATTATCAAGGCCGAGAAACCGTTCCTTTCGGCAATAATCCCGGCTCTAGCTTATTTAATCTCCACCCTTTCTCTGGGACTTCTTCGCTCCTGGTGGCTGAAGCGCAAAGATAAAAATGGCTAGAAAGACCATCGACGTTTACTGCAAGAACGGTCACCTTCTTTTCGGCAAATATAATAAAATTAAATCGGGATTTTTGATGAAGTGCTATCTGGACATGATCGGGGAGGATTATGTAGGAGTTATCGGGCTTGCCAATGAGACAGACGTCTTCTGCCCGAAATGCAAGGTAAGAATTGGACGAATCGGCCTTAAACATGGCCGCCCTTCAGTAATCATAAATCACGGCGGAGTGAGGCAAATTAAAACCTAAATTAGTGCTAAAATAGGCCAATGTGGACTGGCTTATAGGCCGCATCGTTCTTCTTAAGGCCCGAATCCGAAAAAGGATTGTTCTTTTTTGGCAAAGATTCAAAAAGTATATTAAACACCTTCTTTTTCCCCTTTATCTTTTTCCGATAAAGATCGTGACCTATTCCGCCTACTATCTAATCAAGTTCTCCCTGAAGCTTATCTGGTACCTTATAAGCTGGCCTTTCAGAAAATGGACAAACTTCTTTAAAACAATCATCTGGGGTGTACTTACCGTTTATCTTCTTTTCTCTCTCCTTGTCATCGTGGATTATATCGCCAACAATTACGGCCACTATTCGAAGTTTTTTTGCGGGGCAGGACTTAAAGAGACCCTTAATCAAAGGATCGTGAGAATTGTCGGCGGATATTCCGAAGGTTCGGGTTTTTTCATCGATAATAATAAGGTCATTACAAGTTTCCATGTAATTGCGGACGAGCCGAGTCCCAAAATTATCTTCTCCGACGGTACTTTTATTACCCCCGTCGGGATAGTGGGAGATCAGTATTCCGACATTGCCATTCTTACGACAAAAGGGGGGTATCCCGATTTGGTACTGCAACTTATGGACCCAGTGGCCTTGTCGGAAGAAGAGCCCCTGGTTGCTGCAGGATATGCCTTGGGAACGGAATTGATTGGAGATATCACCATCGAAAAGGGGAACTTTGCCGACTTTAGACAGAGCAGGCAGTCTTATGCAACCTATATTCAAACGGATATCAATCTTGTTCCCGGAATGAGCGGAGGACCCCTGGTGGAAAAATGCGGGCAAGTCGTGGGGATAAACACCGAAGGACTGGCCGGCCTTTCCCTTTTCGTCTCCGCAGGTTCGATTAAGGCAGGAGTGCCTACCTATACCGACCTGGATATCAAGAAAATAAACGTGGACCCCTCAACTCCGGAGGGGGCCGTAGTTGCCTTTTATACTTACCTGAAGGCAAGAAGAATGGAAGAGGGATTTAATCTTTTGTCGGAGGAATACCTTAAAAAGACAAACTTCGGGGAGTGGACAAACAGATTTACGGATATTCTGGATGTTGACGTTATAGGAACAAGAATGGAGGACGAAAGAGCAAACACCGTATTTATTAAATTCTCAACAAGCAATTGGGTAGATGGGGAGAGGGAAGAGCATTACTACGAAGGCACCTGGCAGACGGTATTGGAGGATGCGGTGTATAAAATGTATAAAAGCAACATCAAAGAAATTTTCGAACCCGGCTGGGAGTGGTTTTACGAAATTTAGCTCGAGTCCGAAAAAATGATAAAATTGGGCAGAATGGCCAAAATCAAGAACTATAAAAAGGCGGCTAAAACAGAAGGAAAAGTTGTTACTTGGAAACATCCTGGGGGCAAAATGGAACGATTGGGCCCTGAAACGCTGACTGATTCTGAACTACTAGCTGTGATCATTTCGAGTGGTATTCCTGGTAAATCAGCCGAAAGGATTGCTGAAGATATCATTAATAAATTCGGTTCATTTAGGGGAATTGCTGGGCAACCTTATGAAAAATTTGAACAAGTTTATGGTTTAGGTAAAGTTAAAATTCACAGGCTTGCTGCGGCATTCGAAATTGCAACTAGAATAGTCGACGAAGTATTAAAAGAATACAATATTAAATTGAGGAGCAAAAAAACATGAGAAAGGTATTTATAGTTACAGCAAGCGGACCAGAGGCCTCCGAACATTACCAAGATACAATAAAGCGGAAAAGAAGCCTTTCAGAAATTCAGGATTTTATTTCCGACCATGAAGCCGGAGCTATAAACAAACTTTACCATGGTAATAATTTTGCAGTCTGGGGCGCGCTTCCAGGCCCAGGAAACACAAATACTTGGATGAAAATGGAAGAAGGGGATTATGTGGTTTTTTACCAACAAGGAAAATTTACTCTTATAGGGGAGGTTGGTTATAAACTTCGCAGCGAAAGAATGGCAAAATTTTTGTGGGGCACTAACAATAAAGGCGAAACTTGGGAAAACATTTATTTAATAATTAATGAGAAAGAAATTTCCGTACCTTTAGAGAAGTTTAATCAATTCTTAAAATACAAAGGGAATTATACTCCTCAAGGTTTTGCGGCAATAGAAGCAGAGAGACAAAAGGAATTTGAAAGAACTTATGGTGATTTTTATGGTCTAATGCTGAAAGTAAACGAGGGTAGGACTGATGAAATCCAGAAAATTAGTTCACTTATATCTGAACAACCAATAATAGTTCCCGATGAAAGACCGCCAAAAGAGCCAACAGAGCATGATGAAATTCAATGGAAGCTTATAAGGTTAGGGCGGGCATCCGGTAATGATGTATGGGTCCCTAAAAATAATCAAAACAAAAAATATGAAGGCTTCTGTTTTAGGGATTTTGTCTTAAAAGAATTTGAGCCGGGTTTAGACATTCCTAAACCTATCGAGAACATAGACTGTGTGTGGCGGTTTGGTTTTCAAATAAAGTCGGCTTTTGAAATTGAACATTCGACATCTATCTATTCAGGAATTCTGCGTTTATCCGATTTAAAAATTGTAGCACCAAATTCTAACTATCCTCTTTTTATTGTGGCTTCTCGCGAAAAAAGACCTCAGGTCTTTGAGCAAGTGAGAAGACCAACTTTTTCAAATCCTTATTTAAAGCTCAGGGAAGTGATAAGATTTTTATCTTACGACAATGTCAGGGATCTTGACGATAAGTTCTCCGATAAAAAATACGGTCTGACCACAGAAATGGTAGTTAATTCAGGGGAAGTTATTAACGGGCAAAACTGAAAACTTTTTAAAAAGTTTGACCTTTGGGAAATTAAACTATTATATTTATCGGAAATTCATGAATAGAAATACTATCGAAGATAAAATCAAAAGTTGTAGAGATAAACTTTATCGCGAAGATTCATATTTATTCGAAAGCAAAGTTTGCGAGAGATGCTTAATGTTTCGCCTAGCATACTATTTGCAAAAGAAGTTTCCAGGTTATTTTGTTGATTGTGAGTTTAACAAAATGGGGTTTAAAGATTATAAGTATATGAGTAAGGTTGAGCTAGCCAGCCATGGGGCAGAATTGAAAAAAATGTACGCTGACATCATTATTCATAAAAGAAACTCCAATACGAAAGGCAACTTCATTTGTCTAGAGATCAAAAGAACCAAAAGAGCTATAGATAATGATGTTAGGCGACTTAAGATGATGACAAAGTATATCGGTTTTTCATACGAGAACACGAATTATATATACAGATACGATTTTGGGGTTTTGGTTTATCTGCCCAAAGATAAAACTAAATCTGAGATAAGAATTTTTGAAAATGGCGCAGAGACATCAAATTGACCTATTGGGGTTTATAAGTTCTACTGCCTCACACCGCAGTGACTAAGCTTGATTATTTCGAGGAAATTATTAGTAGTGCGTATAATACTAAGTATGAATAAACAAACACAAGATTTAATCAAGGTAGTAACTGAATTATTCCCCAATTTCAAATCATCTCAGATTCAAGAGAAGAAAGGCAGCAATAACGGCATTCCTTTTTTAATTCAGGATGGAGAAAAAAAATACTGGTTGAAACTCGTTAACTCTTCAAAAATGGAAGACTCCCTTAAAGATGTTGAAAAACAGGCGTTGCAAGAAGTAAAAAGTCCCAATGTCATTGAATTAATCGATGTTAAAACTAAAGTTATTAATGGGCAGCGGTTTGATGGATTATTGTTTATCTTTATAGAGGGAGAGGATTTAGCCAGTATTTTTGCAAAAAAGAAAGCATCAAATACACCGTTTACGGAAGACGAGGCAAGAAAATTATTGAAAGATGTTGCCTCAGGAATCAAGGCAATGTCTTCAAAGGGGTGGGTTCATCAAGATATTAAACAAAAAAACATAAGATATGACAAAATTCATAACCGCTACGTTATTCTCGATCTCGGGATAGCTTATTATTCAAAAGATTTTCATTTGACAACAGGTAAACATAATAAGGATTATGCTTCTCCTGAGCAGGTTTATGCTTCTGTGGACAAGGATAAGATTCCTATTATCAGTTCAAAAAGTGACATCGCTCAGTTGGGACAGTTAGCTTATGAACTTTTAACGCTGAAAAATCCATTTAAAGATAGCGGACAGATTAAACTGAATTTTCAACGAATAATTGAAGGAAATTTTGTGCCCATTAAGAAAGTAAATAACTCAATCTCCAATCGGTTGGCAAACATAATTGATACCATGTTAAATCCCCATCCCGGATATCGATTCAGAAATCCAGATGATTTACTTTGCGCGTTGGATGGAAAAACATATAAACAAATATCCAACTTCGAAAAGGGTGTTTATTTACAGATTTGGAGGGGGCCGCAAGGGTTTAAGAAAAATATTCAACAGGTAGTTGATGAGATACAAGGAGTTGTTATTAGCGCAAGTCAGATGCCCGCCCAGCATTCAATTGATAAGGCAAGAAGAAAAGGACTGAAGCTAATCTTTGACCCTGAGACTTATTTATTAACTGAAGATATCGATCCATCTTGGCATGGTGGATTATCAGATTGGGATTGGTATAGCTATCCGCTAAAACCATCAGATTTTAATTTAAGAAGTAAAATCTCTACATTCGTCTCTCAAGTTGTTCAATCCCAGCTAGATTTGCGAGTCGATTATATAACTCCACCCTATTTTAGTATTAGCAATCCAGATTCAGAGTGGAGAAACTTAAACGGGCATTTTTACCACGAATGTTTGCAATATTGTAGGCGAATTTCATTAAACAAACCTGTTATTTGTCCTGTTGCAACTTCACAGTCTGTAGTCACCGTGGATCGATCACGAAAAGAATTGGTTGATTTTTATTCCCAACTACCAGACTTGAATGTATATTTTCTTCGTATTAACGCTAGAGAACATAACAACTCCATACCGGTAATACAAGCTACGTCTCTTCTTATTGAAGAGTTGGAACATCATTACCCAGTTCTTCTTTCAGATGCTGGAACAGTAGTTTTCGGATATTTTGCGAAAGGGCTATCTGCTTGTGTTACATCTCTGGTTGACAGTAAAAGAGAGCACGATCTTAGCTCAATGCAGGTTAATAAGAAGAAAGGTGGTAATTATAAGGAAAAGTATTTTATTCCCAAGATTTTTCATTTCGTAAAAGTAGTCGGTGAGTTACCGGCGTTAATTAAACTTCTAAAAGAAGATGCTTTATGTGAATGTAAAGTTTGTAAAAAGGCTGGGTTTAACGGTAGTTCTTTAGGACAGATTGAATCAGATACCTTTGTTTCAAAGTGGAACAAGATCGACAGAGGGAATCATTTTTTTGGGTGTGTTAATGAATGGCGGGAGAAAATGCGTTCCATTAATAACCCCGCATTAAGAATGAATGAGTACAAGAACAAAATTGACGAAGCTAGGTCGGTTTACGCAAAGTTCAGGGGAAATATTATTTTCTCTCAAATGATTAAACGAGAGGATTGTGCAAGCTGGGAGTCAGCTTTTTTCTCCAAATAATTAGCGAAGAGCCGTTCAAATGTTAATGAGGCAATTTCATTTGAGTATGGGGCTTGCTTTTTGGGATGAAAAATGAGATCAATTAGGTTATTATTAGTGTCAACTGTTATTAACCCCACATTGTGTTCCTTAAATAAGGTTAAGTTTTTAATTGCTGGCCGGGCATGTTTTTTTTGCAATGCAAGAAATGAATAATGTGAGAACCATTTATAACGATAGGCTTGATAAAAACCCCTTTTCCAATTGCTAATTTTTGCTTCAATTGCAAATAAATTACTCATACATGATTTGTAAATATTGTCACCAACCCAATAAGATTCACAACTGTTTATTGATTTATTGAGATAGTTATTCTGAAGGAGATATTTAATAACCTTGTTTTTAATGATTTCTTGATTAAATGGGAGGTTCGCCTGAAGAAAGGACAAAGTTATTTTCTTCTTACCCTGAATAAGCAATAGTGTTTTGATTATTTCCTTGGAGAGTACCGGTTGTAATTTATTCCGAATCCTTGTTTTGATAACATTGTCATCAAAATTATAAAAGAGTAGGTCTGGAATACCATACTGGGATCTGAATTCCTCACCAACGGAATACTTGTCAGATATTACTTTTTTATCAAAAACACTTAGGAGGAAATTATCCTTAAGTATCGGTATTAAACGTGCTTCGGGGTTGGCAGAAGAAAAGGTTCTCACAGTTTCATTGTAATCGACTTATAAACGGGGTGCAATAGAGTTTATTAAGAGGTTTTCCACCAGACGGATGGAATTATATTGGCACACTTCGGGTATTCGAAAACTTGACCCCACATCCTCAAAAATGACAATTGGAAAATCCTTCGATTGCACTCAGGACTATAGCAGGACTAAAATTTGACCCCATCATCCCAGGTTTAGTTCCAATACCGTTGTCATTACCCTATAGTCAATTTGATTTCCTGTATGAACTCTGCTATACTTCTCTTATAGTTAGCAGATTGAAGAAATAGATCTGCTTAATTCTGATTTTATTTTGAAGTTGGTAAGATAAAGGTACCCCAAAGTCTTTCGAATTTATTCGTATCTTTTCCCCCACATCATGATTTTCTCATTTAAGCAGTTTTATTTCTTTAAAAACCTATATGTATAGAGGCTTTAACCACCGCTCAAACGGACATTCCGGGGGAAGAAGGTTCCCCAATAGATTTCCTTCCAGAAACCAAAAAACTGACGCCGAAATCGTGAGAGCGATTCAGGCTGTCCAAATTATGGAAGCCCAGGAAGGCTATACGCCCCAGAGCACTTATTCCCCCAAAAACAGATTTGAAGATTTTGCCATCTGTCAGCAGCTTAAGAAAAACATTGCAGATAAAAGGTATCTAACTCCTACCCCGATTCAGGATCAGGTAATACCTGCAATATTGGAAGGTTCCGACATTATTGGAATTGCCAATACCGGTACGGGCAAAACCGCTGCATTTCTGATTCCTTTAATAGAAAAAGTCTGCAAAGACAGAGGCCAAAAGGTTCTTATAATTACTCCCACCCGGGAGCTTGCCTTGCAGGTTGGTGAGGAGCTTTATGGCTTTAGTTATGGTCTGGGAATTAATAAAGCACTTTGCATTGGGGGAATGAATGAAAAAAAACAAAGATATGAACTTTCTTCCAATCCCAACTTTGTAATAGGTACTCCCGGACGCTTAAGGGAATTTATTCAAGATGGGGCACTTGCCATCTCGAAGTTTAATAATATTGTTATTGACGAGGCAGACAGAATGGTGGATATAGGATTCATTGCGGATATTAAGTATTTTATTTCGCGTCTTCCCCAAGCTCGTCAGTCGCTTTTTTTCTCCGCAACTATTCCTCCTAAGGTAAAGCTTATTCTTGGTTCTTTTGTTCGAAATCCGATAACGATATCGGTAAAGGTAAAAGAAAGCATTGAAAATATTAAGCAGGATATTATTAAAGTAACCGATAGCCAGGGGAAAGTAGACCAGCTAGAGAACATCCTCTCCCAGGAAGGATTTAATAAGGTTCTTATTTTTGGACGTACAAAATGGGGAGTTCAGAAACTTTCGAATGAGCTTGCAAGACGCGGCTTTAGGGCGGGGGCCATACACGGGAACAAAAGCCAAAATCAAAGGCAGCGAGTTTTGAATGATTTTAAAAACAGTAGAATCTCTATTCTTCTGGCGACGGACGTAGCTTCCCGGGGACTGGATATTGAGGATGTAAGTCACGTAATAAACTACGATTTACCAAACACATTTGAGGATTATATTCACAGAATAGGAAGAACAGGCAGGGCAAACAAAAAAGGCGTTGCCTTAACATTCGTTTAAAAAATCTCCAAGTTAAAAATTTGATCCCACCCAAAATAGCCAACCGTGAAGGCTGTGTTTAATTCCCTGTTCTTCCCACTCTCGAAGTATTTTAAATTGACACTATTTTACTTTTATTGCTTTTCCGTAATAATCTTGAGGATTTTTGCCAGAGATGAAATTCGAAAGAACGGTATCTATTTCTTCGTTCGATAAGCCAGAATGCAACGCAAAAATTCCTGGAGCGTTTCTTCGTACAAGTTTTCTGAAATCTTTAAAGTCCATCGTTACGACAAACATACCATTTTTTACCGCAAGATTATAAATTTGTTCGTCCTCCGCTTGGCGGGATAAGTTAAAGTCATGGCGGATGTGTTTAACTACTGCCTTTTTCTTAAGTTTCTCAAAAGTTTCTGGTTTGGCGAAGGCGGAATCTAAAACAAGACGAAACTTGGGAGACTTTTTCTGTTTGGGTTTATTACCTCGCAAGTTGGGTTTGGTAGTAAGAGAGGATCTTCGAAATATCTTCTTTTTTTAACGTTTTGAGGTCTGGAAGCTCTCTTTTGATATTGGCAAGCGTATAGTTCATCCCAATGAGTGCCATTACCCGGGAGATTGGGATTCTTGTGCCCCTAATTACCGGTTGTCCACCCAAAACCTTTGGATTAGATTGAATAATTTCTGGCATTGTGTATTCAGAGTATATCTTTATCAAGTTCCGTGTCAAGCCGAATTTGTCCTACAATTTCATTTATGTATATTAAGCACAAACTTTCACCCTCCGACTAGAGAGCGAGAAAATTTGACCTCCGATGCTTGACTTTGCGGATACCCGGAATTATCATATCCACATAATGGTTTCAGAGTTAACTGAGAGACGTCCAACAGTACCCCCGGAAGAGGTCGGAAAGCCTTTGAGCCAAGAGGATATGTACGAGCTTCTTAATGCCCGGAAAGAAAACATGGTTTTATATCAGTGGTTCTTGTCTCATAGTAGGGCGAGAGAGGTATTTGAGGGAATAAGGTCCGACAATCAATTGATTGCGGCTGAAATTTTGGAAACAATTGAACAGCCGGACGCAAGTGAGATCAAGCTCGAGCTTAGATGGCCGGTAAAGTCAGGGGTGGTAGAGGGAAAACAGCTTCCTGGAAGAAGGGCAATAAAGACTAAGTCCTTCCCGGCTACCTACAACTATGTTACGGTTAACTTTCATCGAGTTCAGACAGAGTGGTCTCCGGATTACGGCACAGAGCCAGCTTGGGCGGTATCCATTGAAGGGGAAGGATTGGATTCAATTCTTTGGGCAGAGAGCCTTAGGCCCGTGGATATTGAAGCTGCTATCCAAAGATCTTTTTCAAACCCAAAGACAAAGGACTTCGAAACTCCTGAACAAAAATAAATAGTGAAAATTTGGCCCCATTTTTGTTTTGAGGTCCGGCCTCTCAATCCTATTCAAAAAAATAAAGTATAATTGGCTATGGGTTGGTTTGCGTTGGCATTATCTTCCGTCGTGTTCTTCACTACCCTAAATCTTTTGCAGCGCGTTCTTGCCGTAAAGAGTAGGGACCCCCGCGCCATGTCTTTGGTTTTCAATTTTATAGCCGCAATCCTTGCAACACTGATATTTTTTGTCACGGGATCACACAAGAATTTTAGTCTTCCAACGGGATATTCTGCCTGGATAACACTTGCTGTTGCCTGCCTCATGTACGGTCTTTACGAACGTGGCCGGTTTTACGCCGCTAAGTACCTGGAGGCTTCAACTCTTATCATCGTTCTGAATATCTCTGTGGTAGTTGCTTTTATAGGATCTCTCTTTCTTTATTCGGAACCACTAAGTCTTCGTAAATTAATTGGAGCTACACTGATCTTAATCGCGCTATCTTTGGTGAGTTATAACAAAAAAAGTTTCAAGAGGGGGAGTAGGGTATTAAAGGGCATTATGATCGGTTTTTTGATATCAATATTCTTGGGCATTGGCTGGATGCTTGATAAATTGGGGGCTGCCTACTTTAACGCCAATACATATAGCATTCTTGTGTGGACAATTCCTATCGCCATAATCTATTTTCCTTACATCAAGCTGGCTACTCTTAAGAATGAGTTGAAAGTCACTTCCTGGAAAATCGCTGTTTTGGCTTTACTAAATGTAATCGGCTATCTTTTGCAGTTAAAGGCCTTAGAGCTTCAGGAGGCAACTCGGGTAATCCCGATTGTACAGACGTCGACACTTACTACAGTTTTAGCAGGAGTTGTGCTCCTTAACGAAAAAGAGCATTTAGTAAAAAAGGTAATTGCAGGTTTTACCGCATTCGCAGGCGTATATTTCTTGATTTAATGTCGAGGGTTGATCCCTTGTAGGTTAAATTTTTTGGTAGAATTATCATTAATGGTTAGTCTTTCCGATATCGAAAATTCATTGCAAAAGAGCGGAAAGTTTTGGATTGCTTTTACCGGGGACTCCATTACTTCTTGCGAATGGGTTCACCCTAACTGGAGAGAAATCATCGAATATGTCGTCAAAAAAAAGTTAACAAAAGAGTTAAAAGGAGATTGGAAAACTTCGGAATGGGGAGTCAGATGTTTCAATTCTGGCTATGATGGCGCAACGACCAGAGATATCTTGGGTAAAATCGGCGACATTACTCTTATTGGGCCGGATTTGACGATTGGATTGATGGGAGGAAACGACCCTAGGTTTAATATTTCGGTTTCGGAACATGTTAAAAATATTGAAAAAATTACCGATAATTTAATTTCCTCTGGTTCGAAGGTTGTTTGGTGTAATTCTATACCAGCCGGCCGTGGTTCCAAGAAAAATACAGAGTACGAACCCTATGCTGAGGCGAGTATGAAAATTCAAGAAAAAGAAAATTTACAATTCGTTGACATGTTTAACCTTTACCGAAAATTTCCTTTGGGAAGAATTTTTACATTCAAATTGGAGGAAAATCCAATCGAGGGGATAAAAGAGGGAGAACCCGATCTCCAACACCCCAACCAGCTAGGTAACGCCTACATCGCACAGGTGATACTAAATGAGGTTTTCTCCCTTGAATTTGACCCCGAAAAATACATAAAAGACACACTTAAGGGCAGTAAATATCCAGCCTACTAAGTTCAGAAAATTTGACCCCATAATTTCTTCAAAACTACTGTATAAATTTTTA
>Ga0209518_1004125_pt1 | contig 11884 bp, 9 predicted proteins | sample RifGroB1_FD_183993 | JGI IMG/M metagenome (GOLD analysis project Ga0209518, IMG submission 183993) | Groundwater microbial communities from Rifle, Colorado, USA - Groundwater B1 (SPAdes) (version 2) | ecosystem: Environmental > Aquatic > Deep subsurface > Groundwater | place: Rifle, Colorado... | reverse complement strand
AAAGCAGATACTTTTGGATCGCTTGAGGCAATTCTTGAGGCACTCGCAGTAGACGTGGACATTGTGACAGCTGGTGTTGGTGATATTGCTGATCAAGATATACTTCTTGCTAAATCAACCGGCGCGTTTGTGATTGGATTTAACGTCAAACTTAAACAGGAAATTCAGAAACTTGCACAAATTGAAGGAGTGGTTACGCGAACATACACCATCATTTATGAACTTCTCGATGAGCTTCGTGATGTGATAGCTGGAGCAATGGAGGTTATAACGCAGGAACGGGAATTGGGAAAAGGAACCGTGATAGCGGAATTTCCTTTTGATGGAAAACGGATAGCAGGTACAAAAGTCACATCAGGAAGAATTGCCCGAGGAGATCAGGTAAAGATTATGCGCGCTGAAGTTGAAATCGGAAAAGTGAAAATTAAATCTGTACGAAAAGGGAAGTTAGAGGAAACAAAAGTTGAACCAGGAAATGATTGTGGTATTTTGTTTGACCGTGACGTTGCGTTTGCAATTGGTGATGATATAATCGCATTTACCAACCGCTAAGCCTGCCTCACAATACGTTTTATGGATGATGTATCAGAGATAAAAACTCTTATTGATCAAGCAAAAGATATCCTCATTGTCACACATATAAATCCAACCTATGACAGTATAGGAAGTGCGCTCTCTTTATATTTAGGACTGAAAGGAATAGGAAAAACAGTCACTGTTGCTTGTCCAACATCCATGATTGTTGAATACTCAAGTTTTGTTGGTGCCAATAAACTCCAAACGACAATAGCCAAAAAGAATTTTGTCATATCACTGGACTACGAGGATGGCTCCATTGAAAAAGTCAGTTATAATATCGAAGGGAAGAAATTTAACCTCATTATTGAGCCGAGACCAGGATTTGAAGAATTTTCCGAAAGTAAAGTCATGTATAGTCACGCAGGAACTGCAGTTGATACCATCATTACCGTTGATACGAAGCATTTAGGAGGATTGGGGACTGTGTACGAGGAAGATAAAGATCTTTTTGCAACCCATCCGATCATTAATATTGATAGTCACCTTGATAACGCAAAATACGGAAAGATTAACGTTGTGGGGACAGGAGGAACAACAGCAGAACTCATTGCACGATTTTTGACAGCTCTTGGAATTGTCTTAACAGAAGATATTGCAACAAACATTCTTCAAGCTCTCTACAAAACAACAGATTCATTTCAAAACCACGTCACAGCACAAACTTTTGAAGTGGCAGCACAGTGTATGAAAGCAGGAGGGAAACAGATAATGCCGCAACAGTCAATTCAAGAACATATTTCTCCTATATCACAACCGCAAGAGCAAATTGCTCCCCCAAAAACTCAGAATCCCCCGGAAGACTGGTTAAAACCAAAGATCTACAAAAGTTCAAATTTAGTCTAACATGTTTCATTCCTTGTAAAATCACTTCAAATAGTGTAAAATAGCCACATTGGAGCAAAGAATGCTGCTCCATTTTTATTAAATAGTTATGCCAAAAACAATCAAAAAGACAGTTAAGAAAGCTGAAAAAGTCGAGAAAAAAGCGGTAAAAATAGTCAAAAAACTAGAGAAAAAATCCGTGAAGAAGACTGTTAAAGCTTCCAAAAAGGTAGAAGAACCTATTGTAGCTCCCAGTGAAGATAAAGCACACATCATTTCTGAATATCAGGTAAAACCAGGAGATACCGGAAGTCCTGAAGTGCAGATTGCGCTTCTGACGAGCCGCATCGAAAAACTTGTTGGACATCTGAAAGCAAACCCATCTGATAATCATTCTCGTCGGGGACTTTTGGGAATTATTTCCAAACGCCGACGGCTCTTAAACTATCTTGAAAACAAAGAAAAGCCCCGGTATAAAGAAATAGCAAAAAAGTTGGGGTTAACAAAGTAATTTTTATCCTCCGCATACAAGCGAAGGTGAGAAGATCATTAGAAGTGTGATGTCTTGTTTTTTTGATCAATAATCGAAGATTCGAGTTGTCTCACTTCCAATACTTCTTCCCTCCGAGGTAGGCGAGAAAGATCATATGAAGCTAACACAAAAGTCCGTTGAAATCGGAAATTCAGTAATAACCTTAGAAGTAGGTAGATTTGCAGAACAAGCTTCTGCAGCGGTTGTTGCTCGTAGTGGCGATACTATGGTTTTAGCAGCAGTGACCGCATCAAGCAGGGAAACAACACTTGATTATTTCCCACTTTCCGTTGAATATGTTGAACGACTGTATGCTGGTGGACGCATTAAAGGATCCAGATGGGTGAAACGGGAAGGAAGACCAACAGATGATGCAGTCTTAGCAGGTCGTGTCATTGATCGGTCTATTCGGCCATTGTTTCCAAAAACATATAAACACGATGTGCAGGTCATCATTACCACCCTCTCAGTTGATGGTGAAAATGATCCAGATATCTTGGCGCTTGTTGCAGCATCAGCTGCTATTGCCATTTCTCCAATCCCATGGGAAGGACCAGTTGCAGCAGTTCGTGTCGGATGTATTAAAGAAAACGGAAATGAAAAAGGAACGATCATTATTAATCCAACTGCTCCACAACAAGAGTTAAGCGAATTTGATTTTATTGTTTCTTCAAACGCTGATCGTGTCATGATGCTTGAAGGAGGATTCTGCGAGACACCGGAAGACGTTGTGGTTGACGCAGTAAACCAAGCAAAAAAAGCCAATAAAAAAATCATTGATTGTATTAATGATTTAGCCCGCGAAGTTGGCAAGAAAAAGGTGGTTGTTGAGGAAAAGCCATCAACAGAGGAACTTGAAAAGAAACTTGCGAAAGATTACAAAAAAGAACTTGATGTTCAATTTAAAAAACAAACAGAAAAAGAAGGCGGCGATACAGGGATGGGGGATCTTGCCAAAGTAATTGCTGAAAAATATGAACAAGAACATACAATAGCTGATATCATGACTGCAATTGACCATATTTTTAAAAACCGGATTCGAGAAGATGTGCTTCTTCATGCGAAACGTGTTGACAACAGAAAAATTGATGAAGTACGAGAGCTCTCCATGGACGTTGGTCTTCTTCCTCGAACTCATGGAAGTGCCATGTTTAAACGAGGGCAAACACAGGTTCTCACTGTTGCAACTTTAGGATCACCAGATATGGCACAGCTCATCGAAAGCCCGATGGGTGAAGAATCCCGCAGGTATATTCACCACTATAGTATGCCTCCGTATTCAGTGGGAGAAACTGGACGAGTTGGCACTCCAAGCAGACGTGAAATCGGTCACGGAGCCTTAGCGGAACGGGCACTGATTTCCGTTATTCCTGATGAGTCTGAATTTCCATACACTATTCGATTGGTGTCTGAAATTATGTCATCCAACGGATCGACGTCTATGGCGTCGACCTGCGGATCAACACTGGCTCTCATGGATGCAGGAGTTCCCATCAAAGAGCCTGTTGCTGGAATTTCCGTCGGACTCATGACAAATCCAAAAAAGAAAAACGAATTTGTGCTTCTTACCGACATTGTTGGGGTAGAGGATTTCGGTGGAGACATGGACTTTAAGGTTGCAGGAACCAAAAATGGTATTACCGCTATACAACTAGATATGAAAGTTGATGGCATCGGTGATGAAATAGTTAAAGGTGCGCTTGATCGGGCAAAAGTAGCACGCGCTATGATCCTTGAAAAAATGCACGCAGTAATTGCTGCATCTCGACCAGCCTTATCGCAATATGCACCGAAAGTGCAAATGGTTAAAATTCCAGTTGAGCGTATTGGAGAAATCATCGGACCGGGTGGAAAAATAATCCGACAAATTCAGACAATTACAGGCGCTGTTGTTGATGTAAAAGATGATGGATCGGTATTTGTAACTTCCGTTAAACAAGAGGCAGTGGATAAGGCTGTTGCGTGGATAGAAGGAATTACCCATGAGGTTAAAGCTGGAGAAGAATATGAGGGAGAAGTAAAACGTATGATGGCGTTTGGCGCATTTGTTGAGATTCTTCCTGGTAAAGAAGGACTCGTACATGTATCACAGATGTCCACCGGATTTGTACAAAATCCTAGCGATGTTGTCGCTCTTGGCCAAAAAGTAAAAGTACGGGTTATTGAAATAGACGATCAAGGACGGGTTAATCTCTCTATGTTATTCGGTGATGATGCAGCAAAGGTGCCACCAAGAGAGCAAAGCGATCGACCACGACGACCATTTAACCGTGGACCAAGACGATATTAAATATTCATGGTATCATGAATATATGTCTCTCCTGTCTGATCGATTGTCTAGTTTACGTAAAAATCTCACTGATAAGCATATCCCGCCAGAGCTCGATTTGCGTGTGAAAAGCTACTTTGAAGAAATTGAACGGTTGCAGCAAGATATTGCAGCTCAGGTGCACATTGAACAACTATTTGACTACATTGATTGGATCGTGAATCTCCCATGGAACGAGCGGACACAGGATGCAATAGATTTGGTCCGCGCTAAAGACATGCTTGATCATAATCATTTCGGTATGCAGTCTGTGAAAGACAAAATTCTCGAGTATCTTTCGGTATTAAAATTACAACAACAAAAAGGAATTGAAGAAAAAGCATTGAAAAACGGTGAAACTGGACTCGTACACGGCATGCTTGCCCGAAGAGCCCCAATTCTTTGTCTTATTGGACTTGTCGGAACTGGGAAAACGACACTCGCTAAATCCATCGCTGATGCAATGGGACGAAAATTCATCCGCGTTGCATTTGGAGGATTATCTGATGCACTAGATCTTAGAGGTCAATCGCGGGTCAGGCCTGATGCGGAAATTGGCCTTATTCTTAAAGGTCTTCGCTATGCAGGAAGTAAAAATCCCGTGATGCTTCTTGACGAAGTCGATCGCGTTGCCGAACATGCGCGGGGAGACATCATGGGAGTACTTGTTGAGCTATTGGACCCGGAGCAAAATCAAGCATTTACCGATCATTATTTGGATTTTCCCTTTGATCTGTCTGAAGTATTGTTTGTCGCAACAGCCAATAACACTGCAAATATTTCAACAGCAGTGCTCGACAGATTAGAAGTAATTCAAATGCCGTCGTATTCAGATATGGAGAAGATAACAATTGCTAAAGACTATGTTATGCCGGAATTATTACGCGCCTCGGGACTCACAAAAGAAAATCTGACGATTGATGATACCATCTGGCCAAAACTCATTCGACCTCTTGGATATGACGCAGGTATCAGAAGTATCGAGCGGACAATCAATGATGTGTGCAGAAAAGTTGCACGGATGATTGTTGAAGGAAAAGGAACAACATTTCATATTACCGAAAGCAATATTAAGGAATTTGTAGAAAGTTATTAATGATTACCACACTTATTTTTGATATAGGTAGCGTTCTGCTTAAACATAAAACAATCATTACTCCTCAACTTCTTGCTGATACATTTAATATTCCTTTATCAGTAGCAGAAAAAGAATATGCGAAAATTCGTGACGATTGGCGGATAGGAAAAATTCATTATGAACAAGTATTTAAATTATTGAAATCTAAATATAATATTGATTTTTCTATTGAGGATTTGAAAGAGCAGTATATAAAAAAGTATGCACAGATAGCCATCATAGATGAACAGATGGTAGAAATAGTGAAACAATTAAGCAGCAGATATTCTGTAGTTGCTCTTACTAATACCATAGACATTCATAGCGATTTCAATTATGAGCGAGAGTTGTATACTATCTTTAGGAAAGCATATATTTCTAATCAAACTGGTCATAAGAAACCAGATAAAGAGGCTTTTCAAGATGTATTAGATGATATACATGTGACCCCACAAGAGTGTCTGTTAATAGATGATCGAAAAGATAATATTCAGACAGCTAAGGAGATGCATTTTAATACATATACCTTTCTATCATTAGAAAAATTTAGACAATTTATTAAGACTATTTAGAGAATATGAATAAACAATTTTATCAACAAAAACAACATGGTCAAAAAAAACCATGGGGTTATCGCGGAAACAAACCACCGAGAATAAATCCAAATACTCCAACAAAACAAGAGCCAGCACAAAAACAATCATTTATGAGCAAAGCGCAGCAATTTATTGGGTTTGGAAGGCCAAAAACAGGGAAAGAATCCATCCGTATTATTCCCATCGGAGGATCTGGTAACGTGACCAAAAACATGTTTGCCTATGAGCTTCGGTATGATGGACTCGTTCGTGATATTTTACTTGTTGATTGCGGCATCGGATTTCCTGATGCAGACATGTATGGAGTAGATCTGGTTATTCCTGATACGAGGTATTTAGCGGACAAAAAACAATACATCCGAGGACTTGTGTTTACGCATGGGCACGATGACCATATCGGAGCAATTCCGTATATCTATCCAAAACTGGGAAATATTCCGCTGCTTGCACCTCCCTTAGCAGCAGCATTTGCCAATGTGAAACTGAAAGAAGCAAAATTGCATGTACGCGTCAAGGCAATGCAATTTACGGACACCATTACCCTTGGACCGTTTAAAATATCATTTATCAGAATGACGCATTCTGTTCCTGATACGTCACACCTTGTCATTGAAACGCCGCTTGGTATTTTTTATCACGGGAGTGATTTCAAATTTGATTTTGATCCTCTTGACGGGAAAAAATCAGAAATAGAAAAAATAAACGCAGTGGGGAATCGGGGAGTTCTCTGTATGCTGACAGACTGTTTGGGAAGTGAGCGGATAGGGTTTACTCCATCAGAACAAAAAATCAGAGACGCAATTGAAAAGGAGCTTGCGATGTGTCCGGGGAAATTCTTGTTTACCACGCAATCCTCAAACATTTCCCGTATACAGCTTGCTATTGATATTGCACTCAAAAACAATCGAAAAATTGCATTTTTTGGAAGAAGCGTCAATAAAAATGTAGAAGAAGCAGTCAGTCTTGGATATATGAAATTTCCCCGCGACATGATAGTACGGGACCGTGATTTGAAAAAAATGCCCTCATCAAAAATGTTTCTCATTGTTGCAGGTGCCCAAGGACAGCCGGAATCAGCATTAACGAGAATGGCAAATGATAATCATATGTTTGTGACGATCGCTGAAGGAGATACAGTCATGTACAGCGCAGACCCAATTCCTGGAAACGAAAACAGCATGAATACGGTGATCGACCAGATTTATAGGACCGGAGCGCGTGTATCATATACCAATATCACGGAGGATTTACATGTATCAGGACACGGAAGTCAGGGAGATCAGATGCTACTTCTTTCTGCAATCGGTCCACAATATATTTTTCCGGTGGGAGGAACCTACCGTCACATGATGAATTACCGAACCATTGCCATGGAATGCGGATATAAAAAACAACAAATTCTTATGCCAGAAGAGGGGGACATACTTGAGTTTAAATTAGGAGTTCCTCCAAAAATAGCTCAGCACATTACGCTTGAAAATATCATGGTAGATGGGTTAGGGGTGGGGGATGTGGGAAGTGTTGTTCTTCGGGATAGACAAACCATTGCTAACGAAGGAATCGTTGTGGTTGTCGTCCCTGTTGAAAAATCAACCGGACGGGTAACCAGTGAACCGGATATTATCTCAAGGGGTTTTGTTTATATAAAAGAATCCGGAGAACTTCTTAAAAGAGCAAAGAAAGTAGTAAACGAATCACTTCGGGTACGGCATGGTCATCCAATGGATTGGCGTTTTATGCGTGAAAATATTGAAGATAATCTGCAGGGATTTCTTAAGAAAGAAACCGGCCGCCAACCCCTCATAGTCCCAGTTATATTAGAAGTGTAATCAAACTTTTGCATCAAGACCTCGACCGACACGGCTGCGTTCTTGGGAAGTTAAGAATTTTTTCCGAAGACGCAAAGAAAGAGGTGTAATTTCCAACAGTTCATCTTCTTCAACGAAATCCAAACATTGTTCAAGAGAAAACACTGTTGGTGGATCCAACTGAATGGCAATATCAGCATTTGCTGAATGAATATTTGTGAGTTTTTTAATTTTACAGACGTTAATTTCAATATCATCCTGTCTGGTATTGAGGCCAATAATCATCCCTGCATACACAGGAATTCCTGGGCCAACAAATGCTTTTCCCCGTTCTTGAACGGTCTGCAGCGCATACCCCGTTGATTTCCCTCCTTCAAATGCAACAAGTACACCGTTTCGAAGTTTTGGTACGTGAGGAGAAAGCGGGAAGTATCCGATAAAGTGAGTTGAAAAGATTCCGTTTCCGCGTGTTTTTGTCATGATATCTCCACGAAACCCCAAGAGATTTCGGCTTGATACTTTATATACCATGCGAGTTACACCGCGATCTGATGTGAATGTATCAAGCATCTCTGCTTTTCTCTTTCCTAATTCTTCGGAAATAACACCAACAAAGGTATTATCAATCTCAATGGTTATTTCTTCAAATGGTTCATGAGTTACTCCGTCAATTTCTTTAAGTATGACTTCTGGTTTTCCCACTTGCATCTCATATCCTTCTCTTCGGAGGTTTTCAAGAAGAATTGCTAAATGGAGTTCTCCGCGGCCAGCCACAATAAATCCTGTTCCCTGAGGATTTGATGTGATGTTAATACCGATATTTGTCTGTTTTTCTTTCAAAAGTCGTGCATGAATCTGTCTGGCTGTACAGAATTTTCCTTCTCGTCCTGCAAACGGACTCGTATTGGCTGAAACCAGAATTTTGAGTGTTGGTTCTTCAAGTTTTATGACTGGATATCCAGTTGGATCAGAAGGATCTGTGATGGTAAGACCGATTGCGATATCAGCAATTCCGGTAACTGCAATAATATCTCCAGTTTGTGCTTCATCTGTTTCAACACGTTTCAGTCCAACGCTCGTAAACACTTGTTCAATTCTATATTGGCCAATCTTTTTATTTTCTTCAAGAAGGAGTATGGACTGATGCGGTTTTATCGTTCCTTGCAACAGCTTTCCGATTGCGTATGTGCCTTTATAATCATCAAAGTCTAGTGTTGATACCAACATTTTAGTGGATTTTTCAGTGTCAGCTTTTGGTGGGGGAACAATTTTAAGAATTGCTTCAAAAAGCGGTGTTAAATCACCAGGAGCATTCATATCCTCTGGATATGGATCCCACGCTTTTCCCGTTCTTCCAATAGCATAGATAACTGGATACGTAAGATCATCATCATTGGTAGCAAGATGTAAAAAAAGTTCTTCTATTTCTCGTACCACCTCATCTACCCGTGCATCTTTCCGGTCAATTTTATTGACAACAACAATAAGTTTGAGTTGCTGCTCCAATGCTTTTTTCAAGACAAACTGTGTTTGCGGGAGCGGTCCTTCCGCTGCATCTACAACAAGCACAGCTCCATCAGCCATGTTGATGGTCCGTTCAACTTCCCCTGAAAAATCTGCATGACCCGGGGTATCAATAATGTTAATTTTTGTATCTTTGTACATGACGGAAGTATTTTTCGCAAGTATTGTGATACCTTTTTCCCGTTCCAGAGGATTACTATCTAGAATAGTGGTTTGTCCCATTTCAGCTTCGTTTTCCCTGAAGGTATGGGTTTGTTTGAGCATGCCATCCACGAGGGTTGTTTTCCCGTGATCAACATGGGCGATAATTGCGACATTTCTGATATCCATAAGACATCGTATTATAAGGCATGGATGGTATAATTACTACGTTTATGAAGGTGCCAAATGAAATTCGAGTCGCTATTACTCGTCCTCAGTACGATACACATCTCATCACTCCGCCTTTGGGCATTGGGTATCTAGCGTCGTATTTGAAAAGCAAGCATATTGAATGTACTATTGTTGACGGACTCAATTTAGGACTTGATAACAAAGAAATAGTCAAACAGGTGAAACATGTGCAGATTGTGGGCATTTCCGTTCTTTCGTATTACTTTCTAAAAGCCATTGACCTGTCAAAACGACTGAAAAAAGTAGGAAAAATAGTTATCATTGGTGGACCTCACGCCTCAACACTTCCAAAGTTAACACTGGTTAAAACCAATGCAGATTATATTGTTGTTGGAGAAGGAGAAGAAACGTTATTTAAGCTCGTTGAACTTATTTGCAAGGGAACATCAAAAAAAGATATTCAGATTCCAGGGGTTATCAGTAGATATACAAAAAAATTTATTGATGCTCCATTCGTTGCTGATCTTTCGTCAATTCCTATGCCCGATTGGGATCAAATAGACCCGCGATTTTATCAAAAAGCCCCGCATGGAGGAGTCGTCAAATATTTTCCTATTGCTCCCATTATGACAACCCGAGGATGCCCATATGAATGCAAATTTTGTGCATCACCACTTTTGTGGAAACGGCGACTTCGATATAGAAATCCAAAAGAGGTTGTTGATGAAATTGAATATCTCGTAAACGAGAAAGGAATTAAAGAAATTCAAATGGAAGATGATAACTTCACATTGAAACGAGATCACGCTGAAGGAGTATGTAAAGAAATTTTGCGAAGAAAAATTAACGTTGCATGGAGTACACCAAACGGAATTAGGGCTGATCGGGTAGATGAGAAACTTCTCAAACTTATGAAAAAAGCTGGTTGTTACGCTGTTGCATTTGGCATTGAATCAGGAAATCAAGAAATACTTGCAAATATCCATAAATTGGAGTCTCTTGAGACTATTGAAAAAGCAGTGCGACTCGCACATAAAGTCGGACTTGTGACGCAAGGGTTTTTCATCTTCGGTCTTCCTGGTGAAACAAAAGATACTATCCGCAATACTATTAATTTTGCAAAACGAATCCCTTTGGATAAAGCGCAATTTTTGACTCTCGATGTCATTCCAGGCTCTGCTTTATGGGATGAACTGAAGTTTAAAAATAAAGTAAATTGGCACATTCATTCCTATTTTGAAGTTTCATGGGTACCACCCACAATTGATAAAGAGACCCTTGCAAAAGCGCAGTCTCAAGCATTTCGAGAGTTTTTCTTTAGACCTCGACAAATACTAACGGTCCTACGGTTTATGAAACTAAACCAACTCTCGTATATATTTAGACGACTGAAAGATACAAAGGTTCTAAAGGTTCATTGAAATTCCTATGAATTATTATCTATTTAGAGGTATACTTTATATATGATAGAAGCTGTTGAACTAAATGCAGATTCCTTCTTTCGTGACCCTCCAAAAGAAATCAGTGTTTTAAAAGTACAGGAATGTATAGCGAAGACCGATGGAAGAGATATAGGATACCTCTCGTTAGCTGATAATGGACATCCAGGATTGGGATTAAGAATAAGAAGAGAACCAATGATCGAGGACAGTGAGCTGGGCGTAATAAATCTGATCAAAAATCAACCAGATTATTTAGGTAAGTATTTTGAATTAGCATTTATGAAAACCTCAAGAACGAGGACATTAATATCTGAAGTTTTGTCAGCTGGAATCCACGAACAGGCGGCCAATGGAGTAACAATCGAAACACCCAATTTATTTGGATACGCATTAATTAATCAATCCACCGGCGCAACTGAATATTTTCCTTTTTCATCCGGCGCAACTGCGCAAGCAAAATTAGTAGTGACAACAACAATGCTTGTTGAACAGGCAAAAAGAATGCAAAAGGATGAGCGTTGGATTCATGCGTCCATTGTTTCTCATGCTGAAGGAATTGATAATCCGACTATCTATCGTTCAATCGGAGATTGCTTTGATCCAGCAGGTTCATCACAAGGATATATTGAAGGAATAGATGCGCTTCAAAGTTCATCTCATCTTGTATGGGCATTAAAAAAGAGGGGGTTAATAAATCTTGATCCAGAAATCAATCATATAATGTATTCCCCTGATAAAAAAATGTGGTTTTGTTGATATTGGGTCTTTTGGCTTTACGAATGAAACCAGTAAACAAATTGCGCGGAATTTTATTCACCACCTT
>Ga0209518_1004123_pt1 | contig 11889 bp, 17 predicted proteins | sample RifGroB1_FD_183993 | JGI IMG/M metagenome (GOLD analysis project Ga0209518, IMG submission 183993) | Groundwater microbial communities from Rifle, Colorado, USA - Groundwater B1 (SPAdes) (version 2) | ecosystem: Environmental > Aquatic > Deep subsurface > Groundwater | place: Rifle, Colorado... | reverse complement strand
TCCAGATTTTCACCGGTCCGTTGATGTCGTGAGAGTCGGACATCGCTATGGTGGTGATGGATTCGGTACTCGACCCGAGAGGGGAGAGGGTGGTGTACCACAGGTTGCCAGCGGTGCTTTTAAGGTGGAATGGGGAAGCATTTTCGGCATTGACCTGGGAGACATGGACCGTGAGACGGGTGGTGCGATCGAAAATACCGTTCAGTACGCCGTTTCTCCAGCCATAGGCTTCCGTCCTGGCAGTCTCAAAGTCAAATGGAACCAGAGCAATGCCTTGCAGGCGGAGGTCAGCCTCGGCTACGGATTGGGGAAGGATCTCGATCAGCCCCTCGCTGCTCACCACGGCGACGCCGTAAATGTATGGGTAGCGGGCAAAGCCGGCCCGCTTGATCAGCGTGGTGACCGCCAGGTAGCGCCCATCTCCCTGTCGAACGTAAATAACATCCGAGAACTCAACAAAATACTCGTGCGAGCGGATCAGGCTTTTGGCGTGGTTCCAAAGGATCCCTTTTTCCGAGAAGGTAAAGGGTTGGATCGCCGGGGTGACGGAATAGTCGTTGTTCATAACGAAGATACCCTGGGTCGGGCGGTACAGCTGTACCCAGAAACTGTTCGGGTCAATACTTGCAGTCCAGCGGTCCTGGACGTAGTCCAAGTCGCCTGCGGCAGTGGTGCCGTCATACTTGGCGGTGGCAATGTTGGCTGCGGCGATGGCGTATGGATACGGCCGGATTTCGTTCTGGGTGACTAGGCTGACGTTTTGATCTTCGTACATTGTGTGATCGCTCAAAGCGGCCATCTTAATGGGATCTTGAATTCCCAGCCAGACAAACCAAACGATTCCTAGAACAACAGCCGCTATCGCAGGCGCGACCCAGGGACTTTCGTCGTAACCAGCGCCATCAGCTTTATAGAAGGAGATGAAAGTCATGACGAGGGTTGAGATAACCAAAAGCCAACTGATCTGGTGAACGTAAAGGATGTCGATGATCAAATCCGAAACCGTTGGGGTGGTCCGGAAAATCAAAAACAGGATCAGGCCAATAACAGCGACTGCCAAACAACCATATTTCTTCATATAGCCTCCAATGTGAATGTACTTACAGGAGATATTATCTCATAGAAATGCAATCATAAAAAAACCCGCTGGGAGGCGGGTTGAAGTACTGTGGGGCAGGCTGCTTATTGGGAAATCTTTGATTGGATTTCCTCAACGAACCGTTCCCAGGTGATATGAATCGTGATGGTGGGGGCGACATTGAAGAGATCGTTGAAGTTACCGATTTCAGTGTCCTTGTACACACTTCCGTTCATTTGTTCCTGTGTGAAGTTGAATTCAAAGGTTGGATTAACGTATTTTGCTTGATAATCCCAGAGAATGTTTCTGTATGGTACTTCTACTACTGTACTAAGTCCAGAAGGGACTACCCAACGAAATTGAACAACATCACCGGTTTGAACTTGTCCCTGAAAAGTACCACCCCCAAAGACCAGAAAAAAGGATCCGCCGCCGGAGACTTGGCCACTTAGCTCGTTCCCGGATGGATCGAGGACAGCCATATCATGTTCTCCCAGTACGCCATACTTTGCGTATAAATCGGAATAGGATATGTAGGATTCGTCCACGCTTTTGAAAAATGACAACATTCCTATCAGGATGACAACGATGAAAACAATTGATAGAACTAAACCTACCAGTGGCTGAACAACGTTCTCATAATAAGTCCGATTCATGTAATACTCCTGTTAACGTAAGATTTTGATGTATTCTATCTGTATTATGGGATTTAGTCAACAGGAGTGGTCTGAAGTCGGGTAAAATAGACGGAATGTCTATTGAAGAATTGGTGCGAAGGGATGGGGAAAAAATCACTCCTGAAAATTTGGAGGAATACCGTCGCAGCTGGGCGAAGGTTTTGGGTCGGATGCCCAAGAACTCGGAGATCTGGCCATTTATCGAGGATGAGGAAATAAAAGAAATGTACAAGACCAGAAGTGTGCGGACGGAGTCTGGAGTGGCCCCCTTTGCGGTCATGATGAAACCTCACTATTGCCCAGGCAACTGCGTTTATTGTCCTTTGGAGCAGGGGATGCCGAAGTCGTATCTTTCGGATGAGCCGGCTGCGCAGCGGGCAAAGAAACTTAAGTTTGATAGCCGTCTACAGGTGGAAATGCGGTTGAAACAACTGGAGGAAACGGGGCATGTGACCGACAAAATAGATTTGATTGTGATTGGCGGCACCTTTTCGGCTTATCCTGACGATTACAAATTGGAATTTTTTAAAGGGATGTTTGACGGAGTGAATGGATTTGTTTCTGATAGTTTGGAGTCGGCACAGAAATTTAATGAATCCGGAAAGAGACGGATCGTCGGTATCTCGGTAGAGACCAGACCGGATTGGGTGACGGAGCAAGAAATTATTTTATGGAGAAAGATGGGGGTGACCAAAGTGCAGCTTGGGGTACAGGCTTTTGACGAGCAGATTTTGAGAAAAATCGAAAGAGGCCACGACTTGGATGCTGTTGGGGAGGCCACCAGAATGTGCCGCAATGCCGGAATTAAGATCTGCTATCACTTTATGCCAAATCTACCGGGGAGCAGTCCCGAAAAAGATATGGAGATGGCTAGGGTGATGTTTGCAGATCCCAGATTCCAGCCTGATTATTTGAAGGTTTACCCGGCCATGGTCATTCCCGATACTGAATTGTTTAATATGTGGAAAAGGGGAGAATATGAGAGTTATACCGAAGAGGATTTGAAAAAGGTGCTAAAAGAGGTAAAGAGATTAACTCCGAAGTGGTGCAGGATCGATAGACTAGTGCGCGACATCAGTAAACAGTGGGTTAGTTCTGGGACCTTGAGGACAAATATGAGACAGCAATTGCAGGAGGAATTAAAGAAAGAAGGTAAAAAATGCCTATGTATCCGTTGCCGGGAAGTGAGGGCGGGGATTTATGATGCAAAGGTAGAGTTGAAAATGGATGAAAGAGAGACCTTGGGAGGTAAGGAGCTGTTTATGTCTTACGAAAATGACGAAAATTTATTCTCGATGCTTAGACTTCGTTTGCCGGACAAGGGAGAGAAAATGCTTTTTCCCGAGCTTGTAGGCGCCGCCATTATCCGTGAAGTGCACACCTATGGCCAAGTTAAGGATCTGCAAGGCCAGGCCTTGCAGGAGGGGAAGTCACAGCATAGGGGGTTGGGTAAGAGGCTGATGGCCAAGGCAGAGGAGATTGCAAAAGAAAGGGGGTACGAGAAAATGGCGGTGATATCTGCAATAGGCACAAGAGAGTACTATAAAAAACTGGGATATGCGCTAGAGGGCGAATATATGGTAATAGATCTAAGTGAGTAACTGTATAATATAAGTCATCTTAGGAAATTGACAAAGGAGACCGTAATGATTATTTTACTTATTCTATCGATCGTGTTGGGGGTGTTTGGTGGCAGTCTGTTAAGGGTGATTGTCACTGGGAGGGATCGGTCGATGATGACTTTTATCTCACTTTGCGTATATGGTGGGCTTTCTACATTTTGTCTTTTTGGGTTTGTCTCACAAACATTTTTGCTGTCACCGATCCTGATTTTACTTTGGACCCTGGGTGGGTCCGCTGCGATACATGGTTTGATCGCAGCTTCGCCGTTTCGGTTATTTTAAAGGAGGTGCCGATGTGTTGGTTCATGTTGAAGGACGAGTATAAGCCTGCGGTTGCTTTGGGAGGGGTGGTGGGTTTAATCATCATTATTTTTGCCTGTGTCTATACAGGTATTGAAACAAACAAGTTCGATCAAGGTTTTTCTCGGGGTGAAGTCAACCTTCCAGCCAAGGAAATCGGCCTAAATCAAGAAGGCCATCCTGTTCACACTGACATTGACCTGATTGACATTCCGTCGGGCTATTCTTTGCAGTATTATCCTAGGGTTTTTGAAATTGACGGCTATGAAGAATTTGACCTACCAGAAGGTGCAACAGTACTGATGGTTGCCGCCCCGGCGATTGAGGATCAAATTCTCATCACAATGCCGGAATCTTCTGGGGGAAAGGTGAGAGTAACTACCCCTGACGTATTGGAGAGTGTTCCGGTGATAATGTGGGTTAAATAACTTTTTTCGCCTGGTGTAACAGCCAGGTTTTTTGTGTTAAGGGTTGACATATGATGAGTTGGTGATATGATGAGGTTATGCAAACCCAACAATATATCCGCTCGACCGTAAATTTACCCTTAGACCTTCATAAAAAGCTTAAAATGGAAGCAATCAATAGACAAGTTACATTTTCGGAGGTTGTTGTGAGCCGGTTGATCGGTAAAAGTGGACAAACAGAGAGCCTTGGAAGCGTGCTGTCATTTTTTAAAAAAATAAGACAAAGCGGTCCTTCTTTTGATGGAGCGGAAGCGATTAGAAGAAACCGTGATACCGGTAATATATGACGGAGATAGTTGTAGATGCTTCAGTTTTTGTGAGTTTGTTTGACAGGGAAACCGAGAACACTAAACTAGCCGAAAAACTGATAGATTTAATGAACCAGGGAGAGATTTTGGTGACTTGTCCGGATTTAATACTGTTGGAACTTACTAACGTGCTGGTTAAAACGAAGAGGCTTGAGGTAAAAGACGTAGTGAAGTTCGCAAGAATACTTGAATCAATGGGGGTGGAATTTATGCAGCTCTTGCCTGGGGATGTTGAAGAGGTGGCTAAATACATGAAGAAATATAGCCTGACAGCCTACGACGCCTGTTACTTGCAGCTTGCTGAGATGTCTGAGACGCTACTTATTACGGAAGACAAGGAGCTGTTGAAAGTAAAACGGTGCGTAACATTGAGCCAGTTTTTTGCCGTTTAAGGACATTGTGGTGCAAATTTTGTTGTATCATTTAGATATGAAAAAGTTTTTATTTGGTAGTTTGGTTTCGACCTTATTATTCGTAATAGTGCTGTTTTTTCCAAAAGGTGCGTCAGCCAACGAGGGAATCATCAATCTTAGGGGAGCTGGTACTTTTGGGTCTTGTTTTGCGGCCTCGGTTTTTGTCGATGGCACATATAAAATACTCATGACTTGCCGGGATCTCAGAATTGCCCTAACCTCGGAAAAGAACATTTATGTAGCTTGGGTGGAAGACGATGCCGCAAAGCAAAAGAGGCTGGGTGAGATCGTTAATGGAAAAATGTCGACGCTTACCGATATCAAATTCGTCAGAATTTTTATTACAGCCGAGACAAGTGGTTATGGCAACAAACCCTCCGAAGATGTTTTGCTTACAGGTTTTGTGGAGCCAATCAATTTTGGACCCGGAATTGCATCGACCCCTATTTTGACACCGACACCAATACCTTCTCGATCTGAAACTGTTTTGACTCCAAAGGTAACCAAAACTACTGAGCCAGGTAATTCTGGTCTGGGGAGTGCCCTTTCTACGGTTTTTAAAATCGCCTTGTTAGGCTTTGGCGTTTTGCTCTTGGTAGTTGGTGTGTTTAGCTTCCTTTCCCGAAGGAGGAGCTTATAGGGACTAGGGGATGAGAAGGTTGGAGAGAAACTCGATGGGTGGGATGATGATCGAGTAGATGGGTGCGTCACCGCCAAAAATGGGGAAGATAAGTAGGATTAGAATCAGGACGCCATAACGGTTCATGATAGCCTGGAATTCGTAGGCTAAGTTTCTGGGTAGCAGGGCGAAGATGATCTTTTGGCCATCTAGCGGGCCGACAGGTACGAGGTTAAAAATGGCAAGGCTGATATTGGTCATAATTAGAGGGATGAGGAAGAAGGAATATACATGAGGGAGTAGCCTGATGAGCATGGCGACTGCGGTGGCCAGGAGTAGGTTACTTATGGGTCCGGCTATGGAAATGATGCCAGCGTCTCTCCTCGGGTTTTTTAGATTGAAGGGGTCAAAGGGGGTGGGTTTTCCCCAGCCGAAGACAAAATTGGTGCCAGAAATACTGGAAAAGATGATTAGACTAAGGGGGAGAAGCACCGTGCCTATCGGATCGATGTGGGCGAAGGGGTTGAGGGTTAGCCTGCCTGCAGCACGGGGGGTGGGGTCGCCCAACCTATCTGCGGCAAAGGCGTGTGCGAACTCGTGAAGGCTAATGGAGATAATGAGATAGACGATGTAAAGAAGGAAGATAAAGATCATGTAAGTTATTATACGTGAGATTAGACGAAAGTAATTGTGGTAAAATTACGATCATGGAAAAAGAATATTATGGCTGCATCATCTGTGGCAAAGGAGTCCAGAACTCCAATTTAGTCAGTTTCTCAAAGAGAAAGATCAAACACATCCGAAGACCAAATCTTCATACTCACCATTTGGTGATTGAGGGTTCAAAGGTAAAAGTGAAGGTTTGTACTACTTGCAAAAGATCACTCCGTGAAGGAGACAGAAAAGAGCAGGCTACAGCCAGTGTCTAATATTGATCTGAATAGATTTCTTGGATACCCAAAAATTACGAATGAATCCGGCGGTTCCCTTTCGGCCAAGGCAGTGGATGGTGAGACGGATGTAGCTTTAACGAGGTTGGGTGAGTTTGTATGTAAAATCTCAGATGACGACAACTTTGCGGTCAATTTTCCCGAAATTGGTCTGATTTGTATATATCAAGAAGATGGAAGTGTAGGCTTGTTGTCACTGGATTTGACGACTTTTTTGGATTCCCAGCTTAGTCGAAAAGCTTTTTTGTCGGACGGAGAGAAAGATATTGCTTTGCTGATGAGTTTCTTAAAGGACCAAAAACAAACTTTGATGATTTCGGCTTTTCCTGATCAATTTATGTTGACTGTAGAGATCCTGGGTTCTAAAGGACAACGGCTAAACTTTCAGGAATTTGAGCAGGTTGATTTTTCGAAAGGGACGCATGGGGACTTAGAGTTGTTTGGTGTCAGTGTCGGATACCAGTTTGTTGTAACGAGCGATGAGATGACGGTAGCGGCAGGGGATAGTGACCCCGACAGAAAGCTGTTGGCACTGGCTGTAAGTAATAAAGTGGATTTTGTTGAGGACTATTTTTCTGAAGACCCAAAAAGGTTTCAAAAATTGGCGGCGAAGGTGTTGCTGAATTAGATTTTGTGGCCGGAAAGAAACTGTTTCCAGGAGATGGGGTTTTTGCCGGGAAGCTGGACGGTTTCGAGGACCAGTCTGCCCGCAACTAATGATGTTTTGAAGATTTTAACCTCGAGGTCAACACGGTTTGTTTTGCCGGAAGGAACATTGATCGAGGTCCACGCGCCTGGTTCCGGATTGAGTGATCGGATAAGTGCATGAACAATGGGAGAGTCAATACCGGTTAGGGCTTCAATGATTTTGTTGGAAGGGATAAAGGCCGACTGATGGGTGAGAGTTTTATGGCTTGGAGTGAAAGTGGCTAGGGCTTCGTCTTGGGGGGTATAAACGAAATTTTGAGCACAGATTTCGGGTAACTTATGTCTTAATATTTCAGTGGCAGCTTGAGTAAGTTTTGTGGTCAAACTAGCAACATCGTCGTTTACAACGATGGTAACTTTGGCTTGAGAAATAATTGGGCCATGGTCGAGCTTTTCATCCATCACCATCAAGGTGACACCTGTCTCATTATCTTGGTTCTTGATGGCTTCAGAGATGCAGAGAGCTCCGCGGTACTTGGGCAGTAGGGAAAAATGGATATTAAAAGTGCCGATCGCAGGCAAGTCAAGCCACTGCTTGGGGATTATCTTTCCATAAGAAACGACCAGAAAGATATCGGGTTTGAGAAGTTTGATATGGGCTAGGTTGGCTTCGTCAAGTTTGGTTGGTTTATATGTGGGTAGATCGAGCTTTTGCGCCAGCTGCCCCACCGGCGAGGCGGTAAGGGTTTGTTTGCGTCCTTGAGGCATGTCGGGGGTTGTGACCACGCCGACAATATTGATTAACTTGGTGTCGATAATTGACTCTAGAATTTCGGCCGAGAACTCAGGTGAACCGAAATAGACAAGATTTTTGAGCATAGTTTGATTATATTCCAGAAATACGATCCTGATCCGGTACTGGTAGAATATACGAAACCGAACATTGAAAGGAAAAGTAATATGCACATAGTTGTTTTTGCAGAGATGATATTGAGTATCGCGTTGGTTGTAATCATTTCTCTGGGAATTGTTTCCTTGTGGCCGGCTTCAACGATTCCGGTGGCGATTATTACGATGGTGGTGATTCTGTGGCTAATTTATCACGGAGGTTTCTAATGAACAAACGGTTTATTATCTGGTTTGTCGTGGGTTTGTTTCTGGCCGGGTTGGTTGTTACGGGTGTGTTGCTTGCTCTGCGTACCTGGGATGTGGCAGCTGCTCCAGAGGCCGGTCCGGCTACGTTGGTGGTGGATGAAACTTCGAGCGAGTCGGCAGAGTCCCGGGAAATCCGCCTTGACTCTCAGGGGACGGGATATGTCTACGTTGACGAGAATACCTTGGCAACCACTGAGCCGAGCGATCAGATGTACGTTTTGGAGATCGTGGGGACCTTTCCCAAGATCACCGCTGTCGAGGTTATGTATATGTGGCAGAAAAACGAGGGGGCAGAGAGAATGGTTTGCATGGAGGTTCCGGAAATGTCAGACGGAGCAAATCAGGTCTTTTACTGTGAAGTTCCCGATCTTGACTAAATATTTTTCCCCGCTTGAGGCGGGGAATTTTATTGACTCCTAGGTGTGGGGGATTTACAATATATGGGATATTTGATCTTTGAAAAGGAGAAGAGAATGACAGGGAAAAAAGTATTACTGGGACTGCTGGCTTTTGAGTTTGTTAATATCTTTGCCACCTATCACGGTCTGGTCGACTTGTTTGGTTCTTTTCTGGGGATTGGACTGGTTGTGGGGACGGCCCGTTTTGTTGTTCCTTGGGTGGCGATCTTGGCTTTTGGTTACGCTGGGATCGACTATGTGGGTCTGTCCAGGATATTTACTATCAAGAAAGTGTGGGAGGAGTCATACCGTTATTGGTGCTTGGTTGGAGCGTGGATTGTGGCCGCGGTAATAAACACCGTGCTGGTCTACTCCGCTTTTACGGTTTTCACAATCGGAACTTTCTCTTTCGCTCCGCTTGCGCTGCCGATCGCCGTACTTATGTTTGTGGTCCGGTGTCTTCTGATAGGGTCACTCATTGTTAAGGGCGGAGAGCTTTTTGACTAATAGCTCGGATGTCCGGGCTAGTAAATTGAAACTGGAGGTTCAAAATGAAACGTTTTTTCGTTGGTTTGTTGATTTTGATTTGTTTGGGAATGTTGATTGGTTGTGCCCCTGTCGCACAGGAAGAGGTTTTGCCAGCAGCCGAATATGTGCGTGAAATTCCGAACCCCGTAGGATATGTTTATGTATATTCTGATCACTATGAGACTACTGGTGAGGTTCACGTTGATAGCTGGCAAAACGGATATCCTGTAGCTTCTTACATCGGAGCACTGCAAGAATCCGAAAAATACCTACGCTGTGATGTTGATTCAGAGTTGTCAACGAGCACAGTTAAGGTTTATCGCTGCAGTCGTTAATTTAGAAAAACCCCGCTCTACTGGCGGGGGTTTCACGGAAGATCTGGCCGCCTTGTTTTAGGATATGGTCGGTGAACAGGATACCATCTAAATGGTCGTTTTCGTGAAGGACATAGGCGGACTCCGCATCTTCAAATTTTCGATGGCGGGGGACAAGCTTGCCTTCGTGAGGGGTTTGATATTCGATTTCAATAGAGTATGGTCTGTCGACGAAACCCCAGATGCCGGGAAGGGAGAGACAGCCTTCGAGCCAGCGGTCCTTCTTTTTGGGGTGTACTTCCGAGAGCATGGCTTTACTTTGATTGGTGATTGTGGGGTTGATGAAGACTTCCGGTTTGCCGCTTAGGGTGACGATGAAGAGGCGCCTATTGATTCCCACCTGAGTGGCGGCTAACCCGACGCCTTCAGGGTCTTTGGCACTTTTGAGGGTCTTGATCATCTCGGAGATTTGTTTCTCCAGCTTCTTGTCGTACACCACGACAGACTTTGCCGTGAGGCGGAGGAATTTGTCTGGTGTAACAAGGATTTTCATAGGAATATTGATATATTGTATCACAGGCCTATAAGGTTTATTTGGCCAGTTTCATGGTATACTCGAGGGGCTCGTTAACTTCGTTCATATTTCTTATAGTGGAGGGTTGATGTCCAATCAACAAAGATTTTGGACTCTGATTACTTTTTCATTCTATTGGGCACTTAATCTTTGGTTCATCTGGCTGGCGGCAGTGTTAGTCTCAATTCCCGCGTGGATCGGCGCTCCCTTGTGGTTTCTGTTAGCTGGTGTCGATTTTTTTGTTATTCGGTACTCACTCACCTATGCGGGTGGAGATCCCAGAGTGACCAAGAAGTTGGTTCTTGATTTATGGTTTTATTGTCAGATGATATCTTGGTTATTAATATGTGGGTTCACACTGGCTTATCTGCCGGCCAGGATCTTTACTGCGTTGGCTGCGCTTTTTGTGTGGGGTATACTTCGCTGGTCAGCGGCCTACAACCTCGTAAACTGGGAATGAATGGATTACGTACCTATTGCTAATTCTAGGATATGATACGGTATCTTAGATAAACTAGGAGGTTAGCATGTTTAAAACGAAGGCCATGTTATTACCGTTGGCATTGGTGATTTTTGCTCTCGTCTATGGTTTTGTTTACCTGGATGCCAAGACAATCGAATCTGGGTATGTGAACCAGATATTGAGTACGCAGCATGAGGGGGTGAAAATGGGTGAAAGAACAAATGTCTATTTGCATGATCTGTCCTCTCCTTGTGGGAGATATGACATTGTTTCTTTTACCTTTACTTCGATCGTGAATGGCCATGAAGTAACGGCGGTGGCCTGTGTCCAGATGTGGACACATAAAGTTACCGTGGTCCCCTCTCAGTGAGGGGATCTTTTTTATTTCAGCAAATTTAGCCTGTCCTTGGCGGCTTGGTAGTCTGGCTTTAGTTCAATGGCTTTTTGGAAGGCCAATTTGGCTTCGTCGTTTTTGTCGATACTGGTGTAGAGAATACCGATGTTGTAGTAGTTGGAGGCTTCGGTAGGAGAAAGCTCTGTGAGCTTTAACATAGTTTGAATGGCCTCTAGATTGTACTTTGGGTCGAGGGAGGCGAGTGTCAGTTCTGTCCGGGCCTTGGTTTTTAGAAGATTTAGATTGAATTTATTCATGGATACCGCCTTGTTGACATTTTCTAAGGCATCTTTGGTGTACTGGGTAAGGTAGGAGTTTGCTTTTTCCCTTAGATCGGCGGAAGTTGAGGCCGTCATTTCTTTTATTTGTGGGTCGATGATTTGGGTGGCGACCATAGCCTGAATGTTGCCGAGTTGGGCAAGGTAGAGTGGCTCTTTGGGGTTAAGTTTGACGGCTAATAAGTCTTTAGAAAGATTACTCCGTCCTCCAGTGTAGGCCAGGTCGGCGAGCCACATCCGACGGACTCCCAGAAAAAGCCACAAGGCAGTACCTAAAACGAGCAAAATACCTAAACTCTGGTTTAGATTTATTTTTTTAGAAATAATTTTGTTTGTTCCTAGATGAGAAAGAAAGATGGCGGGAAAAAGAAAGAAGAATAGGGCGACATTGACCACGGAAAAGCCGAAGTAATTGGTGATGAGGATACTGATGAAACCTAATATTAAAGGAGATCGTAAATCTGTCATCGCGAGCGAAGCGTGGCGATCCAGAAGGGATGGATTGGCCGAAAGTTTTTCGGCACTTAGCTCTGCTGAGAAGCGCTTGGGGAGGTTTGAGTACAAAACTCGCAATGACGAGAAGATAAGAAACAAGTAAGCAAATAAACCGAGGAAGCCGGTGGTGGCCAGAAAGTTTAAGTATTCATTGTGGGCTTTGTTGTAGAGGAAGTCGGCCTCCGAAGTCAGATTGTGAGCGGCGGGG
>Ga0209518_1004121_pt1 | contig 11894 bp, 10 predicted proteins | sample RifGroB1_FD_183993 | JGI IMG/M metagenome (GOLD analysis project Ga0209518, IMG submission 183993) | Groundwater microbial communities from Rifle, Colorado, USA - Groundwater B1 (SPAdes) (version 2) | ecosystem: Environmental > Aquatic > Deep subsurface > Groundwater | place: Rifle, Colorado... | reverse complement strand
TCCCATAATTCTTCTGGAGTCATTTCCTCCACAGCCTGCATTTTTGGGTCTTCTCCCATAACTCCTGTTTCTTTCATAATTCTAATCAAATTACTTTTTATCAATCCAGGCCGTTTCATCTGAATCTTTAAATCGCTTTTTGTATATCCCCTGTTATTTAAATACCGTATCCACTGTGGATAATAATCATAATGAATCGTACCTGCTATCTTGGACAAAATGGCATCTACCGCTTCGGCTTCCACAAAACAACCCTGCGATTCCAACTCATTGGCAATCTTATGTAAATAAACGGTCAAAGACATGGTTCAATCCTCGTTATTGACCTAAACCGGATAACTGCCCCGCTTCCATTCCAGCATCAGGCGTAGGCATTTCTTCTTTCTGTTTAACTTCACCACGCAATTGTTTTTCAGCACGCACAGCAGCCTTTTCAATCCCATCCATGATAGAACTTACATCACCAAGACTCTGCAACGTAATATTTCCTGGAACCTGTTTCCTCTGAATCAAATCAATAAGAATGGCCTTTGCCTTCAAGGATGTTGCATATATCTGGCTTATCATGGACAGCACTTCTGCTACACCACTGGATGCTTCGCCAGTACCAGTCTGTTCTGGTTGACTACCCATTCGGGCGCGCACAGCATCTTCAACACCTGTGTTCTGTGCTAGAACTTCACGATAAACCTTGTCCATTACATCCGCCTCGGCAAACTTGCCAAGTTTTTCCAAATCGTCTGCGGCTGTCTTGATTTCAGATGCCAATTTTTTCATATCCATAGCCTTTCACCCTCCAGTTCAATCTATAAAAGTTTCAATCATGTCCAGCATTTTATCTACAATTTGCTGATCTTTTGTTGATATAATATCGCACGAAGCCAAATGTCTCATATATCTTCCGTTCTCTTGGAATATTGGGTTTCTTGAATCAATCAATATTTGTGCTATCTTAGACAACTTTTCATGCAATTGACCAGACAAAGCATCGGACGCAACAATTTCTTTAATAATTGCTTCTCTGTCTGCGCCATCAGTTACAAAAGACAGTTCAAAAAATTCTACGCCAAAATTAGATTCATAAATCCCATATTCACCCATGCTCTTTTTATGAACAGGACAATGCTTCTGACCCTTGTATTTCTTAACGCAATCACAATAATCTGTTTCAGTATGCGCCTTATTGCCGCAGCATGAACACACTGAATATTCAACACGACAATTATGAACTGCCATTCTATTTGCTATAAAAGATTCTTCTATATCTGATTCTATGTTATATGCAAAGCCCTCAAAATATTCAGTTCTAATACCAACCACAGGAGACATTAAATAATTCTTATAAATAAACTTTCTATCGCTTTTCATAGATGTTACAACAGGAGTAATCTTACTATATTTTGCAATATCCTTTGCATAATAAGCACCAATACTAATTTGATATTCAATAGATTCTAAACCAGTTTCTACTACACTATTTTCATTTGCAACATGAACTAATTTTTCTACATTAGAAATAATACCCAAACGACTTAAAATAATTTGTATTTGGTAAGACAACCCCTCGGAAGCGGTTGACATACACGCAATACCATCACGGCCCTGTTGAAAACCATCGCCATTAATATAAGCGCCTATAAATTCTTTTTGCATTTCATAATCCCATAAAATAACACTACCATCAAGAATCTTGTTTTTGGCGTGCTTTCCGCCCAACGTAGAAAGTTTGGAATGTAACCCTTCATCCCAAACAGTTATATAACAACCATTTCTATCCAAGAAATAATCAACGCTAATATTAACATCCTGGCCTAATATACTTTTAATTAAAAATTGCACTTCATCAATATATTCAGATTCATCAGCACTCAAACAAAATTGAATCATATTTTCATTTCTTGTTTCTTTGCCCCTCACCCAACCCTCGGCAACATAATACCCTAACAATCTGGCAAATTCTTTTGTAACATATTCAGGGGTTACTTCTTCTGCTGGAAACGGTAATGCCACATAATCACCAACACGCAAACTTTCAGCCTCAACGAATTCCATAACATAAGTTTTTACATCCTCGATAGTACAAGTTTGCGTTTGACAAGATTTATTAATAGACTTATTATTTGGAAAACATTTTGCTTTAGAATTCCATTCATTATCACAATTTAATTGATCTTTAGGAATTATATAAACAGGATGTTCATGTGTAATGCCCAATTCATTATTAATCCCCAATACTTTAACTTTGTATATTTCACCGCTATATGGAACTATCTGCATATTTCTAATGCCAGAAACATTGCCAGAATAAGTTCTGATTTTATCATTCTTCATATCCATATCTTCAATATTCTTTATAGAATAATTCTCTAACATAATAGACGTTCCGCTAATTACAGCGCCCATGGAAACATCGGTTATATAACCTTTTTCTACTCCTCTGACTAATTCAGGATCCTTCTTTTTGTCTATCTTCAACAGACACTCGACGTATGGATGTTCTTTATCGTTTGGATTTTCAACCCACAATACATCTACAATCTGGCCAACAGCATTTGTCACATCTTCGCTTTTATGATTTTTGAAAACTCTTTGGTCAATAAACGTATGAAACTTAGCACTCAGTTCCTCTATTTCAAAAAGGTCGCCATTATTATTCGGAATACCAGCTGTGACAGCACGAACTCTAATATATAAAAACTCAGGGTCATAATCCGTCAACTTATCAAAATCACTTTTGTCCTTATCGCCAGCCGCATACTTTTTCATCAAGTTAAATCCAGTAGCAAACCTCGTCATACCTTTATGGTCAGAAAGTTTTTTACCGTCACAATGATCAATAACTCTGCCACTGAAATTCATTAATTTAACTTGTGTCATAATATGCTCCAAGTTATAATCATTCAAAGATTAAAATATTGTTATTCTTAACTTTTTTAACGCCAGAATAGAAAAAAACAATTACATGCCAGTTTCTACTTCGGGGGCAGCATCGGGTTTTGTTGATTTATCGTCGCTAATCTTTTGTAAATCATACATTTCTTCAACTTGCGTAAATGAAACTTTCCCCGTCTGTAGCCCACGGAAAGCACGTGCAATAGAATTTTTAAAACGGTCACTATAAAAATATTGGCTTTTAAATTGAATACCAGATTTATAGAGTTTCCCATCATGACTAACAGTCATAATACCATCTTGTATTTTTACCAATATAGGATTTGTGCCTTCTTCTTCTTCGCCACGGCTTACGTTCAACGCCCAATCATTCTCCTTTAAAGAACTGTTTTGAATCTCCCAATCTTTATAATCAATCTTTTCGCCAGCTATCTTTTCAACTATTCTGTCTGCAATCTTGTCCAGCCCATCTGATATGTCATGCAGTCCATCCTTGTCCATATCGTCAGCAAGTTTAACCATGTTGTTCAAAACTTCGGCTATTTTTTTAATGTCTGCCATTATTGTTCACCGCCTGTTAATAATCTCCAATTCTGAACAAACTTAAAAGTCTTGCCCTGATCATGGGATAATCGGGCAATACATAATCTAAAATAGAATTACAATGCGAACATTTTACGTGAACGTTCAAATCGTTGCCCCTTGAGTTTGAAAAAGAACACGAACCACCGTTCCTTTGTCCTAACACTTGAAAATTAACAATACCATCTATAATAACGCTATCCATACCGTGTCCACATGTAGGACAACCATCTTTTGATTTTCCGTCTTTAGTGAGTAATGGTGTAAAACAAAAAGGGCATTCTTCTACTTCAATACCTTTTTGTTTTTGTTCGTAAGCGAATGCCACTAAATTAGCATGACAATGTGTACATGTAATCTGATGTTCTGCCAAATCAGCAATGCGTATATCGCGCCTACAAGCAGGACAATCATCAGTTTCAATATCACGCTTGATATAGTCTATAAAATCGTAACCGCAAAAGGGGCATTTTTCACGCATGATTTAATTATATTGCCATAGGTGGCGGTGCAACAGGGCCGGGTGCCGGTGGTGCAGATGCCGTGGGTGCCGCAGCTTCATTTCCACCCGTTGATTGCTGCTGTATTTTCTGTTTCATTTCCTCATTATATTTTTGTACTGCGCCTTTGATGCTTTCAACATAGTTTTCCAAATCTTTAACGAATTCATCTTCCTGACTATCCTCTTTCAAACCATTCTTTTTGGAATCAAAACTTAACACAAATTCTGATATGGGTTTTTTCCACTCATTAATACCAAAATCTTCACATTTAAACCCCTCCTGCTTGTTGCTCACCTTTTCAATACCAACAAGATATTTATTAGCCTTGCCCTGATTTAACAAGTTTGCAACATACCCACTATCCATTTTCATCATGTGACCGCCTACATTAGCGGGACTGTCCTGAATCATATCTATATTCGTAGGCTCAAATATTAACTTGTACACAGCTAATCTATATTGTTCTTTTGTGCGGTCTTCCTTTAACAATTCAAACATATATGGCAATGTTTTATTGTCGGGATTAGCTTTATTACTCTCGTCTTTAATATCAGCGGCTAATTTACTATCTGGATCCCCGTTAACAATGTACGATTCACTATTTACATTTCTCTCAGACTTAGGCGTGGAATAACTTCGCAACAACGACATAATATCAGGCATTTCATCATCTTCTGCCTTCAACATAAAATGTGCCAACTTAGTCTTAAAAATAGATGGCAAAAGACTTTTAGCCAGTTTGGTTTTCATGTATTCACACCTTAAAAAATAAATTACAATACTTCGTCTTTATCTTTACTGCTTCCGTTACTTTTCTCTTCTTCCATAACTTCTCCCACAATGTTCTCGACATGGGCAAGTTTCTTGTTTTCAGCAACCTTCACAAACTTGCCGACCTTAAAGCCCATTCTCTTTCTTCGCGTCATAGATACCGCCGTCTTAACCAATCTGTAAGACTCCACATGTGCCTTGATAATCTTATCCATTTCTTCCTTGGCTATCTCATCTAAAATCTCTTTTTTCATTATCTCAGCGTCTTTAGGCGTAATCAGTTTGGCATCAACTTGTGACTTCAACTGCTCATCAATGTTCTTTATAGTTTCCACAAATATTCCAGCCCCCGGTATTTCATAATCCTTGGCTACATCTTTCATAACGTCGTATTTAACTTCCATTGCCTGTTCCGCAGTCATGTCACCACTCGACAATGATTTTTGCAGTTCCTTCATAACGGCATTTTCAATCTGCGTAATAATGGATTCACTGACCCCAACCGTAACTTCATCAATAATATCACGTCTTGCCTTATCTGCTTCTTCTTGTGAAATGGCACCGGCTTTTACACCTTCTTTCAATTCTTCATCCACCATGTATATAACATAGTCTTTCCACTTAGACTGAACGCCCAATCTCTCTTTGTCCTTACCCTCGGCATAAGATGGTATGGATGGCAACTGTGGTCTGACTGCCTCGGCATTCTTTATTGCCTTAACGCCAGGATTAAATATAGTCATCATTTCTTCTTCAAGATTCTGCTTTTCCGTTTCATAATCCATATCAAACAGTTTCAATACGGTCTTGATTGATACGTCACCCTTTGCCCTCAACTGCCCAACAACCATCTGTTTTTGCTGTTGATCGTCCCGTACATTCATCTTCGACCATTTTACTCTTGGATACAGAAGATATTCTTCGCCACTTATCGGGTCTTTCTTATAAAACCCCTGTGCCTCGGCAACGGGTTTGTAAATCTTATATGATATATAATTACCAAGCAATTCCCTAAAAATAACATATCTGTTAATCAATGCCTCCAATGCTATCAATGGCTGCGCAAATGAACCACCCTCACCGGTAATGATATTTTCAGACAGCCCCAACCCGAACAACATTTCCTTGTTAATATAGTCAAATTCAGTGTTTAACGGCATTACCTGGCCACTTGAACCAACTACTTGATAATCAATGTAATGACCATAAACTATAGCAGCATTTCTATCGGAATAAACTTTGTTTAATAATTCAGAAAAATAATTCATATCCTCCTGATTTACTTCATTGCCCTTCTCACCAAGTTTCCACAACTGAATTGGCGTAATGTGTCTTTCTGCAATGGCGAACTGTGCTTCTCTTAATCTATCCTTATACATCAATATCTTGAATAAACGGAACATGATAGGTGTTCCATATTCATCATAGGTATTAATCTTGTGTGCTATGTGTGCCACATGGTCAGGGCTTAATGGTATTTTCTCTCCACGTGTTACTTTGGCTATTAACTCAGGCGGCAACTGATTAAATATATGTCTTGGTTCTCTCGAGTTTACTATTTTTTCCAATCTTGAATCAGGCGTTAATTGCAATTGTGGTTCGCCAGCAAGTGGATTAGATTGTATATGAACGTAGTCAGGATTCAATAATATAATTCGTGACCACTTCCCCTCATCGTTATCCCACTCTGCAAATGGAAAACAGTTTCCTAAAACCCAATATTCATGACTGATATACAGCATCAGTTCTTTCAATCTAAGTTCATCAAAAGCCATCTCGTCAAAAAATTTCTGAATGTATGGATCTGACTCAGGCATTTCATTGTAAAATGCCGTGATTGGAAATTGAGAATGGAAATCTAAACCAGTGGCTATGATAGGGTCGGTTCTATAGAAGTGTCTGCTCCACATATTTATTTCCCGGGGTTCCCTCGGGAGCTGAATGTTGGTTTCTTCAAACAACGGATTATAATATTGCGAAGGTAATCTTGAAACGCTTGGCCCCACTGATGCATACTTATTTATACCTTTTCTGGGGCGTGCCTGCCGACCCTTCATTCTCCCAGAAAAAGAACCCCCACTCTGCATAGAAGTTGTTTTAACAAACCCTATGTCTTTACTTAAAGATGGTGACGACGCTACTATTTTACCACCAGATGGATTTTGGTTCTTATTGTCTGCCATAAGGACAGCCCCCATTTATTTAACAATATACTTAATTATACCGTCCCCGGTGCAAAAACGTCCTTATTTAATTCAGAATCTTTATCAATGTCTTCTTTCTGTTTTTCACCAATTTCCTGCACAACGCCATCATTTGGCTCCCCTTGTTCCTTTCCACTCTGAAAATTCATCATAATATCTTGAATCACCATGTCTTTTTGCACATCATCCAAAGACAACCCTAGATCTTGTTCTACACTTTGAATGGCGTCGTTCTTTAATTTTTCCAAAGCTTCTTGAGTCTTACTTGGGTCAATTTTACTAAAAATAGAATCATAACCTATGCTATAGGCACGATCTGTAAACTTCTGTGGAACATCTATTTTTTCAGCCAAAGAACTATATGCAATTTTTTTAGCCACAATATCTAACTCGTCAGCTTGTTTAAACATTCCACAAGAATCGAAAAAATCAGATACTACGGCTAGTTCTTCAAGAATAGCCTTCTTGTCAATCGCCATGGCTACACCCCGTCAGAATTAATCCTGTGTAAAGGGAAAATCTATTTGACTCTTATCCACTTCTGGAACAGCTGTTTCTTCGTTCAATTTTGAAACATCAAAACTCTCAACGCTCTGAACTCCCGATGGGTTCACACCACACCCATCTGTTCCCTCTGTGAACATTCTGTTAAAATGAGAATATCTTTCATCCGTTTTCAATGAACCGTCCTGTATGGACTGATTCAATCTGTCAAATAATTCACTTTCTTCTGCAATTTTTTCAAACATGGTTTTATCTCCTTCTCCCGTTTTTAAGCTGGTGACATTTGTTGTTGCCCATTCTGCAACATAGAAGTAGCTTTATTTATCGCAGGCATTACATAATCACGTACAATACCCCTGACTGGCCCCACCCATTGTGGAACATTCCCAACGCCTTGCATTAATGCAGACACGGGATTAATTGCATCCTGTAAATAAGATGATACCCTTTTAACTATCTCATCCCCGCCAACTAATTTCAACTTTTCCAGTAAACCAGATTTAAAATTTGGTATTACTTTTACTATGTCGCCAATAGATAAACTCGCTGCTGTTTTTGTAAGTCCCCAAAATTCACAAGCTTGTACGTACATTGATTCATCATTATCTTCATTTAAATACATGGCAGCAATCTTATGCATAATTTCATCTAAAGAATCTGCTTGTGATGTTAAACCAAGTCTATCCATTTCATTAGCAGTATCAACAATTTCTTCAATCAACGAAGCAATTTTCATCATCTTGGATTCATTAAACGCCGCAACCATCATAACATTCTGCGGTATAACATTACCGCCAAGTTGTTGATTTAGCATGTTTGTAGCCTCCATCCATGCTTTTATAGAACCAGATGCCGCACCACCAGCGCCCTGTGCTTTCTCATTGGCTATTCTTCGTTGAACTAAAGACAATTGGTTTTTAAGGGTTTGTTCCAATATTTGCTTTGCCGCTTGCTGTTGACTTTCAGGGGTTTGTCCTTGCCCTGTTCCGGTTTTGCCCTGCACCCAATTTTTAATGCCTTCAATAGTAGGTTGTTTACTTACAGATTGTAAAGCTCTTACCACCATGTTATAAAATTGTTGTGTCAATGCAGGTTGAGCTTCTTTGGTAAAAGTCATAACCCGCACACTCCTTCGTTAATAAAAATCCCTCGCCCTACATCGTGTAGGACGAGGGCTGATGTAGTTCCTTCTAAAACCCAATATCACTCTGCTCAACCCCACAAATGTGGGATAATCCCTCATTATTTCTTTTTCTTCACAGCCTCACGCACGTTGGAAATTGCCTGTTCCAACTGTTTAATCACGTCAGCCTGTGGTGCATCAACAATAGAATTGCGTGTCAGTTCAGAAGAGTTCCAATCAGGATCCCCTACTTTTGTTGAATCTGGTTCTTTAACTGGTTCGCCATAAGCCTGGGCAGTCTTAGTTAAATCACCTTCGGTAGCAGCTACAATAGGTGTTTTCTTTATAGCATCCTGTACGGCTGCTTCAATGTCTGCTTCTTTTGCATCAGGCTTTCCCTGTAAGAAACTAGCAATGAGATTTTGCACGGCAGGGTTCTTAATGGCCTGTAATGCAACTGGGCCTAGCTTTGTGGCAACATTAGTAATCATGGGCAACAGCGCTGCTAATCCAGCCTCCTTCTCCATCCCATCACCCTCAGCAACCTTTACTGTATCATCTTCAATACCAGCAATCTTATGTCTCAAAGCACGACGGCTTTCAACTGTTTCTGCCTTCTTTTCAGACTTGCCACCCTTCGGCTCTGCCACTAAAGATGCAGCATAACTAGAATCGCCGTAAGCATCTGCATAATATCCCTTCAGATTCTTTTCAGAACCCGCTTCGCCAACCGCTGCGGATGCAATGGCTTCACGTTTCAGATGTCTTTCCGTCAACCATGCCTTCTTGGTCGCCTTGCCTTCAAATACCGGAATAGCATCCATGTGGGTTTCTTTCTTACCATCGCCAAGAATCTGATATTCTTTTTTTATGAAAGCCTCAGACTTCTTAACTTGGTCAATCCACCATGTTCTCAAGAATGTATCACGGCCCGTGTCCTGCTGTTCTGGTGCCGTCGGGCCATCATCATCCATGCCCTGTGTTCTGTTGTTATAATGTGCTTCCTTCTTCAACTGTTCTGAAGATGCCTTGTGGGTTTCACCTAATTCACTTGAATAATTTTCTTCATCACCCTTCATATAAGATTCACTTTCAATATCCTTAACAACTTCTGCGTTTTCGTCAAACACTTCACCGACTTTAAAATCGCCAAGTGAACCATCAGCCTTCGGGTCATCACCAAAATCCAGCCCAACATTAGCAGCGGCTTCCTTTTCCACACCGGCTTCAACTTCGGCTTCTCTTACATTACCAACGTTGGTCTTATCGCCAACAATTTCATCGTACCAAGACTTATTAAACTTAACTTTATTGTCCTGCTTGCTATACTCCTCAGAGGCTTTTGCCGCAACCTTTTCCAACAGTTGCTTGCGTCTGTAAGCACGAACAGCCAACTTGGTTTCTAAATCTTCGGCAGATACTTCAGGCGCTTCTTCGGTAGACGATTCTTTCTTTTCTTCTTCCTTCTTTTCCTTTTCTTCTTCCTTCTTTTCCTTTTCTTCTTCCTTCTTTTCCTTTTCTTCTTCCTTCTTTTCCTTTTCTTCTTCCTTCTTTTCCTTTTCTTCTTCCTTCTTGTCTTCGTCTTCAGCTTTCTTCACAACCTTCTTCACGACGCCAGCTTCTTTCTTTGTATCCTTTGCTGCGTCCCAAATCATGTTGCGTTCTGTACCAGTTTCTTTATCTAACCTCTGCTCAGTAGCACTGGCTTCGGCTTCAAACTTGGATTCCTCGGCTTCTCTTACCTTGTCACCATCGTTCACAACGTCGCCTTCAGCTTTCTTACGATCTTCCGGCGTATCACCAGCCCAATGTGCTGCGATCTTTTCCTGTGCTTGTTCAGAATATGGTCTTACCAAAGCATCCATTCGTGGAAGAGCAGGTGTTGCCACCTCTTCTTCGGCTTCTTTCTCCAGCCGCGACAATCTGTCATTAGCTAAAAGGATTTGTTCAATATCTTCCTTTGCCAAATCCAATTGTGGTTCGACGGGTGCTTCAATAATGTGTTCTTCCGTACTCGCCTTTTTAACCACTTTCGCTGTGCTAAAAATTCCATCCAGCCAAGATGGGATGTGCGGGGAAGCCGATGTACCAAGTTTCTTTGTGAAATCCATTGTATTTCCCTCCTAAACTATAGTTGTCACACAAACTTCCAAAAAATATACCAACGCTTATTTTCTAATGTTAAATTAAACCGTGTTCCGTTTTTTTTTATACATATCCGAAAAAAATTATATTCTCCTAGTTAAAACAGGCCTAACTTTCTTGGGTACAGCTTTGAATTTTGATGCATATCCAGCCAAAACATCACTGTTGGCAGCATCAGTTCCACGATCACTATTACCTGCATGTATTTTCTTGTTCACTCCTCCAGTCTCTTCACTTTCAATGTCTTCCCACTGCATATATGCTATTCTCATATCTTCGTTATCATTATACGTTCTTGGGTAAAACCAATTATTTTTCTGTAATTCGAAATGAAACTCTTCATACATACTATTCTTAAAGTTCTTTTGGGCGGCAGGATCTTTCGCTTGAAACAAAATTCCTTCAACCGGCAACCCTGCTGACTTCATATGATCAACTACTGGTTTACCAACATTTCCTATATCAACCATTATCTTTCTTATTGTATTGAACTTGCCAGTTCTTGGGTGAAATAAATCTGTAAAATACTGTATTTGTTCAACCCAATCCATTTCCAACGGTAAAAATTTCTGAAACACTTTTTGTTTTGCGCCACTCGGCACAACACGAACAACAGATATAGACGTATGCGATTCCGGTTTTTCCTCTGCCCCAGCAACGTCCTCTTCATAATCATCGTCGGTCCCTAAATTACCAGTACAGTCAATACCAGCATAATAAATTTCACCAGCCTTACCAGCTTCCAACATTTCAAAATCACCAGTTCCCAATCTCTCCCATTCAATTTTTGATATATATGAATCCACATCGGTTAACCAATGCAACATATACTGTGTTCTAAAACGTCTTACAGACATACCCTTACTGCCAGATAAAGGAACATCCCATATGTGCATTGTTTTGTTTTCAAATGAAACCAATGGGTTATCTGGGAAAACCTCTTTTCTCAATATAAGCGGCATTCTTTTTAAAACATATGTTGAATATGGTTTGCTATTAACCAACACAGCGCCCTTGGCCCACAATCTTGGGCATTGTGTCCAATCATGTTGAATGGTTATATAATCATTATTTGGATTGGCAAACACATTGTAAAAATGATTTTTTCTGCGTGGCGTCCCTATTTGTACAATCTTAGCATTCGTCGCGCCGCCCATAGGTTCAATGGCT
>Ga0209518_1004117_pt1 | contig 11896 bp, 12 predicted proteins | sample RifGroB1_FD_183993 | JGI IMG/M metagenome (GOLD analysis project Ga0209518, IMG submission 183993) | Groundwater microbial communities from Rifle, Colorado, USA - Groundwater B1 (SPAdes) (version 2) | ecosystem: Environmental > Aquatic > Deep subsurface > Groundwater | place: Rifle, Colorado... | reverse complement strand
TAGTCATTAAATTTAATTTTTGATTCCTAATTTTTATATCTTTTTTGTCTCTCATTCGCGCGAATGAGGGCATACGAACTGTGCACCAGGCGCGACTGGCGGCAAAAAGCCGGAATATTGATAAAAAATAATTTTTTTGGTATTATGAAATAATAGTACTTTTCAAAATTTTAATAGGGGGTTACCACTGATGAAAATAGAGCGCCAAGGGAAAAAGTTTAATCTTAGTCTTGATTTGGCGGAAAGTTTAGTACTGCTTTGCCTTGTAGCAGAGGAAAAAATCTCAATTAATATAAACGTTTTTAATTTTAAAGAACCTGAAAAAATTAAGAAAATTTTAGCCGAATTTCATCGTAATGCTTATGAGCTTGCCAAATTGAAGGTACCCGAAGAAAAAGATGTCAAATTTTTTAAGCAATAAACAACATATACCGTCTGGCCCGTCCAGCGGTTTTTTTATTGAAAAAAGTATGTTTTTATGTTAAATAATTACTTATAATGTCTAATAAAAACAACAAAATTTATCTTGATTATGCAGCAACGACGCCGGTTGATAAGGAAGTATTAAAGGCGATGATGCCGTATTTTAGCGATAAGTTTGGCAATGCTTCTTCAGTGCATTCTTTCGGGCAAGAAGCGATAGCGGCTATTGATCAGGCGAGAGAGAAAATCGCCGAGCTTTTAAATTGTAATTTTAATGAAATCATTTTTACCGGTTCGGCGACCGAAGCGAATAACCTTGCAATTCAGGGAATTGCGAGGAATTTTCAATTTTCAATTTCCAATTTTCAAACAAATCTCAAATCGCAAAGTTCAAATTCCAAACTGCATATAATTTCTACCAACATTGAGCATGAATCGGTGTACGAACCGCTTAAAGAACTTGAAAAAGCCGGACACGAAATCACATATCTAAAAGTCGATAAAAACGGGTTTATAAATGTTTCAAATTTAGAAAAAAGCATTAAAAACAATACGGTTTTGGTAAGCGTTATATACGCAAACAACGAAATCGGGACAATTCAGCCAATAAAAGAAATCAGTCGCTTATTAGAAAAAATAAATAAAAAAAGGCGAGAAAACGGGCTTTCAAAAATATATTTTCATACCGATGCCGTTCAGGCATTCCAATTTCTGGAATGCCGGCCCGATTGGCTCAAGGTTGATTTGATGACTTTTTCCGGGCACAAAATTTATGGGCCAAAGGGAATTGGCGCTTTGTATATAAGACAAATAGGTCCCATGGGTCTTATAGGACCTATTATTTCCGGCGGCGGCCAGGAATTTGGATTAAGGTCCGGCACGGAAAATGTCCCAAGCATAATAGGTTTGGCTAAAGCGGTTGAACTTGTCTTTAAAAACAAGGAAGCGCGTTTTAAAAAAGTCCTTAATTTGCGAAACCAATTACTAAATTATATAATTAAAGATAATAAAAGCATTAATTTAAACGGTTCAATTGAGAACCGCCTTCCGAATAACTTAAATATAAGGTTTCCCAATGTAAGCAATGAAACGCTCCTTGTTGCTTTAGACCAAAAAGAAGTGGCAGTTTCCGCCGGTTCGGCTTGTTCGGCTCGCGCCTCTAAAGCGTCTTTTGTTTTAACCGCTCTGGGGCTAACCGAAAAACAAGCGAAAGAAAGCATTCGTATTACCTTAGGAAAGGACACAGTGGGAGAAGAGATAAAAAAAGTGGCGGAGATAATAAATAAGGCGCTTCTTGATTTAAAAAATTATAAAGGAAAAATTGTAACGCCTTGATGAAAATTTCTTCCCAAACGCTTTTTGTAATTTCTTCGGTCTTTATATTTTTAGTATCCAGTTTTATTTGGTATTTAATTTTATATCAAGCCATCAGTTTTTTTATCGGACTGATAATTTTAAGTTTTTTTATTTTTTTAGCGTTTTGGAAAAATTTTTTAACTTTCAGACGAGCCGGAGAACTGATAGGATTAAAAAGCAAAAAACAAATTTTTATAATTTCTATTATTTTTGTTTTAGGTTTTAGCGAACTCGTCTGGAGCATTTCTTTTATGCCATTTCCTTTTTTTATTTTAGGCGGGATATTGGCGGTGATTTTTGGGGTAACGCTTGATATTTATAAGGAATATTTCAGGAAGCCGGCAAGTGATAATTTATCTGCCCTTGGCCTCAAAATAAAAAAGGTTATAATAAAAGATGTTATTGCCGGAATTATTTTAATTATAATTTTTATTTTTATAAGTCCATGGCTTCCTCCAAAGGCATATTAAGAAGCGTCATTGTTTTATTATCTATTTTATCTGTTGGGTTTTTAGGCCTATGGTTTTTGAGCGGTCCAAAAATTAACATCAACAATAAAAATAATCTTCCCGCTAAGGCCCCGATAAATAAAGATATTGCCGACGGATTTTCCGATTTTGGCGGGAAAACGCCGCAAGAAACTTTGAAATTATTAATTTCGGCTTTAGAAAAAAATGATTTAACTTTGGCGGCCAAATATTTTATTCCGGAAAATAGGGAAATCGTATCGGAAGATTTGGAAAGGCTTAATAACACTAATCTGCTGAGAGATTTAATAAATGATTTAAAAAATATTAAATTAGGTAAATCCTCGAACGAAACTCATTATTATTTTGAAATTGTTGATGAGACCGGCCAAACCGCGGCAGCGCTGGAACTTATAAAAAATCAAAAAGGCCTTTGGAAGATTATTTCTCTTTAAATTTATTATTGGTTTATTAAGTTCAACAAGTAAGTGCAACACTTCTAGTAAAATAGGAGTGTATGAAATACAAACATTTGTCGGTTGAGGAAAGAGAGAAAATACAGGAATTGCTCTGGCAAAAATCCTCAATCAGAAACATCGCCGGAACATTAGGTCGAAGCCCGTCGTCGGTATTGAGGGAGATTAATCGCAATATACCGCTTCAGCGCAGATACACGCCTCGTCTGGCAAACGAGCGAGCTCTGAAAAAGAGAACCTGTCGCGGAAGAAAACTCCGCCTAAAAAGCGGCTTCATTCGCTGCTATGTGGTTTCCGGCTTGAAATCAGGCCTGTCTCCGGCACAAATAGCGGGCAGGCTTTCTTTTGAGTATCCGGCAGAGTCAATTTCTCATGAAGCCATTTATCAATATATCTACAGTCTAGCGCATCGAAACGGCTGGGGCGAAATGAAGCCGTACTATCATGACTTGCGGCCCTACCTTAAGCGGCGGCATAAACGTCGGGGACAAAAAGGAATGCGCTCGGTTCAAAGAGTGTTTAGGTTAAAAGGTCTGTCAATCGATGACAGACCAAAAGAAATCGAAACTCGCCAAGCGATCGGTCATTGGGAGGGCGATTCTGTCATCTCAAAGAAAAGCAAAGTCGGACTGAATACCTTGGTTGAAAGAAAGACCGGCTTAGTATTCATCACCAAGATTGCGAATCGAACCGCACGCTCTACCAAAGACGCAGTAATTCAGAAATTGTCTGTACTGCCAAAACACGTTCGCAAAACACTCACCTCTGACAATGGCGTTGAAAACTTTTTGTATGATGAAGTTGAGAAACAGTTGGATATTCTATGGTTTTTTGCTCACCCATATCATTCATGGGAGAGAGGTACAAACGAAAATACCAATGGTTTAATCCGTTGGTACTTTCCAAAAGGCACAGACTTTGCGACAATTAGCAATGAAGATATCAAGGCTGTGGAAATATCACTAAACAACCGTCCAAGAAAGCGTTTAGGTTGGAGAACCCCATTAGAAGTTTTTAATGAGAGTGTTGCACTTCAAGGTTGAATGTACCTCCGATAGGGTTGACCGTAACAAATAGTTGTGTTAAATTCAATCAAACGTGTTTCTGGTTATTCCCGAGAGGAGTTTGCAGATGTTCTTTCAAAATGTAAAAAAAGCGGTGTTTATAGGCGCTCATACCGATGATGAAATAATTTGCGCTGGCACATTGAGAAAACTGGTTAAAAATGGCGTTGAAGTTAAAGTGATCGCGTTTTCCTGCGCCCCGATTCCCGGAGCGTCGTTTGAAAAGACGCAAGAAATTTTATGCTCGGAATTTTCAAAATCAATGGAAGTAATCGGAGTTTTGCAGGGGAAGGTATTAAATTATGGTGCGCGAATGCTGTCAACTCATCACGATAAAATCCGCCAATTTCTTTATGATTTTACCGTTGATGAAAAGCCCGATCTTGCTTTTATTTTGTCTTCCGAAGACGATCATCAGGATCACTCCATTGTAGGAAAATCAGCCGAAAGGGTTATGAAAAATAGGGTTCCATTTGTCATTCGTTGCCATTATCCTTGGAACTTTATAAACCCCGGACGCAGTAATTTATTTGTTAAACTCAGTCTCGATGAATTTGAAGTGAAGCGCGCTGTTATTAGAGCGTATCAATCTCAGCATTTCCGTTACGATTATGAAAATCTTTTTACTGCGCTTACGCGGGCAAATGGCTTAGCTACCAAGAATGAACTTGCGGAAGCTTTTGAAATCGCATATTTAATCACCGGATAGAGGGCAACAATGGACAGAGTAGTCGCCGGAGAAATCGCAGATTTTTTAAAAGCCAGAATTTCAGGAAGTGTCAGAAGAGGCGCAGTAGAAATTGCAAATATTTTGCCGGGAAAACCTGGTGCCTTGTCTTTTTGTAAATATGAAGATAAGACAGCAATTGGAATAATTTGGCGTTCTGCATCATCAGTAATTATCTGTTCGAAAAAACTAATAGCTGACCCGCTACCAGCAACTAAAACCTTAATTTACGTTTCAAAACCGCGATTGGCTTTTTCTAAAGTCGCCAACAAATTTTTTGTTCAAAAAAATTTTATTTCCGGCGTTCATATGACGGCAATCGTCTGTTCATTGGCCAAAGTAGCCAAAACCGCATCTATCGGTCCTCATTGCGTCATTTCCGGCAATGTGGAAATCGGGGAAAGCTCCGTTATTTACGGAAATGTTTCTATTTACGGAAACGTAAAAATCGGGGCGAATGTGATTATTAATTCCGGCGCGGTAATCGGCGCCGAAGGATTCGGCTACGAACCCGATGAAGATGGAACACTTGTCCAGTTTCCTAACATCGGCGGCGTGATTATTGAAGATAGTGTTGAAATTGGCGCCAATGTTTGCATAGATCGGGGTGCCTTGGGCGACACAATTATCCGCAAAGGCGCCAAGATAGACAATTTGGTCCACGTGGCGCATAACGTTGTAATCGGTAAAAATTGCCGAATAATTTGCTTAGTTGGGATCGGCGGAAGCGTTGAAATAGGCGACAGTTCATTTGTCGGTATTTCTGCAAGCATCAAGAATCAGAAAAAAATAGGAAAAAACGTTGTTGTCGGCATGGGAGCGGTGGTAACAAAAGATGTACCAGATAATACCATTGTTATTGGCAATCCGGCGCGTCATTTTGCAACCGAGTTCCCAATTGGAAACTCCGGTGGCAATGAAAAGTAGAATATTTATAGAAACGCGGCTACAGTAGCGCGCGTTTTACCGAGTAGTGAAACTTTGACAAGGCCGCCTACGGCGGCCTAAACGCCAAAGGCGGTCAAAGTTCTACTACCCGGTTTTATTTTTGACGATAAGCCAAAATCGTGTTATTTTAATCAAGTAAATATGAGAATTTGTTTCTTAGTTAACGATTTAAACATTAAAGCCGGATGGGGCCGGATGGCTTTTGACTTGATTCACGCTGCAAAGGAACGAGGCGCCGACACTCGAGTAATTTCACGTGAAGAAGGTCTTTTAAAGAGGCCATTTTTTAATTTTTTCAGAATCAGAAAAATAATAAGCGACTGCGATATTATTCACGCTTTTGATGTTTGGCCGTTTGGCTTTTTAGCATCGGTTTATGCTATTAGTTTGGGGAAAAAAATAATTATTTCGGCAATCGGCACATATTCAATCGCGCCGCTTTATAATTTTTTTTTGAAAATCCTTTCGCTATGGGCATATAAGCGCGCGGATAAAATCACCGCGATAAGCGATTACACCGCCAAAGAAATAAAAAAAATTATTCCCGATTTAAATATTGATGTTTTGCCTAACGGGGTTGATTTTGAAAAGTGGTCTAATAAAACCGATGTATTTCCGGAAGTTTTTGAGTTAAAACCGTATATTTTGGGAGTGGGCGGCGTTAAACAAAGAAAGGGATATCACAATTCAATTTCGGCGTTTGCCGAAATAACTCTGCGATTTCCTGAATTAAAATATATTATTGTCGGGCAAACTAACGATGAAAGTTATTTTAATAAATTAAAAAATATTATCAGCAGACGCAATTTGGAAGATAAAGTCATCTTTCTTAGCGGCATTTCCGATGAAAAACTGGCTGCTCTTTATAAAAACGCGGAATTTTTTATTTTGACTCCCGAAGAACACGATCATCAGTTTGAAGGTTTCGGTCTTGTATATTTAGAAGCGGCCGCATGTGGTCTGCCAAGCATAGGCAGTCGGCAAAGCGGAGCCGAAACGGCGATTAAAGAAGGAGTAAGCGGCGTTTTGGTAAGTCAGGACAATGTTCATGAAACTGCTTTGATGATCGAAAAAATTTTAAGCGATGAGAATTTTAAAAATAAACTTGGAAATGGGGCAATTGACTGGGCGCGGCAAAACACTTGGCAGAAAGCTGTCTCGCGATATTTAGAAATCTACGAAAAAATCTTTCAAAAAAATAAGAAAGTCATAGTCACAACCAGCTGGGATGATGGTGATGCTTTAGACGTTAAACTGGCAGCACTTCTTGATAAATACGGCGTTAAGGGAACATTTTATATCGCGCCGGGCAGACAAAATCGGTTAAGCGACGATGAAATTATCGCTATTTCAAGAAATCACGAAATTGGCGCTCACACTATGAGTCATCTTCTACTCACGGAAATTACGGCAGAAGAAGCCGAAAAACAAATTTCCGAGTCAAAAAATTATCTGGAAAAAATTACAGGAAAACAAATCAAAATGTTTGCTTATCCAGTCGGCGATTATAATACTTCGATTATTGATATTGTTAAATCCATTGGCTTTAAAGGCGCGCGAACAACTGAAGATTGGTTTTGGGATTTGCCGGAAAACGCTTTTGAAATGCCGACTTCTTTGCATGTTTATCCATATCCTTTAAGATTCGACGTTTCAAGCGTAAGAGCATGGATAAAACCTCTATTTTATAATTTTCCTAAAATTATCCACCATCGGTTACGGCCGGCGGCGATATTTTCCTGGCGTAATCTTGCCATGGCGATGTTTGATCGCGCTTATGCCGAAGGCGGTATTTTTCATATCTGGGGGCATTCTTGGGAAATTGAAAAATATAAAATGTGGGAAGATTTAGAAAAAGTATTAAAATATATAAGTTCCCGTGAAGGCGTGGAATTTAAAACTAACGGAGAAGTTATATGAGATTAAGCACTACCCGGGAAGTTATAAATAAATTTTTGCCTTATGTAGAAGGCCGGGTTTTGGATTTGGGCGCCGGAAGCGCGAAGTATAAAGAAATGATTTTACAAAAGGCCTCGGAGTATTGCTCTTGCGATGCTGCAAAAAATATAAACATTGATGATGTTTGCGATGTTTTAAATCTGCAATATCCTCCCGAAAGTTTTGAAACGGTAATTTCAACTCAAGTCATTGAGCATGTAAACAATCCGTATAAAATGGCTGAACAAATTTTCAAAGTTTTAAAACCCGGCGGCAAGGTTATCGTTACGGCGCCATTTTTAATTCCGATGCATTCCGATCCGGACGATTATTTCCGATTTACCCCAAGCGGCCTTTCGGAGATTTTTAAGCAATCTGGGTTTGTTATTATTGAATCGGGCCATTACGGCGGATTTTTTATGGTGCTTTCAGAAACGATTCATTTTTCTTGGTTTAATCCCTATAAATATAAATCAAGTCGTTTGATGACTTTAATTGAAAAGACCGCTAAATTTTTTGATAAAATTTTCAATTCAAAAAATATTTATGCAAATTCTTTTGTGATTGCTCAAAAACCGCTAAATACTAAATACTAAATATTATGATTTTTCAGCCCGACAGATATTTATTAAAAAAACAAGTCAAAGAATTAAGCCATTTTATCAAGGGTCATGTTTTAGACATCGGTTCTGGGCCTAATGGCGGGCGATATAAAAATTTTTTCTCCGGGAATGATTATATAACGCTTGATATTAATCCGGATTACAGTCCCGATATCGTCGGTTCGGCTCTAAAAATTCCGGCAGCCAACGATAGTTTTGACGGCGTTGTTTGTTTCCAAGTTCTTGATGACTTAAAAAATCCGGCGCAAGCCGTAGAAGAAATGCGCCGCGTTTTAAAACCGGGCGGTCACGGCCTTATTTCTGTTCCACAATCAAACGAACTTCACGATGAGCCGCATGACTATTGGCGTTTTACCAAATACGGCATCGAGGTTCTTTTATCTGAAGCGGAGCTTGAAATTATTAAAATTTTGCCGCGTGGCGGTTTCTGGACTTTAAGAGCTCAAAATACAGCGCGATATTTTATTGATTTACTGGGACTTTACAGGCACAAAATTCTTGGCCGATTGCTTAATCCATTTTTTTTAATTTGCGGCTTAATCTCGATATGGTTAGATACAACAGACAAAAGCAAGGCCAATCGAAAACATACACTCGGCTGGATTGTTTTATTTAAAAAACCAATATGAGAATACTCATTCTTTCCGATTCTTATCCGGTCGGCGGCGGCGCGGCGCAAATTGCCCGTCTAATGGCCGAAGGATTAAAAAATCGCGGTCATAATGTAATGGTTATTGCGTCTGCGCAAAATAAAACTAACACTTCCGGTATGCCAGTTTATTATATTTATTCTGATTACAATTTATTTTGGCGCGCTTACAGGGGCCTATATAATCCACCGGCGATAAAAAAGATAAAAAAAATAATCAATAATTTTAAGCCCGATATTGTCCAAGCGCACAATATCCATTCTTATCTTTCATACCACGTTTTAAAAATCGCCAAGAAATCCGGAGCAAAAGTTTTTTTAACGGCTCATGATGTTCAGCTTTTTCATTACGGCAAACTGGTTGAATTTATAAACCCAAGTGATTTATCTTGTCCGGAAAAATTCAACTATAAAATAAATGCCTTACAGCAAATAAAAAGATACGGCAAAACTTACAATCCTTTAAGAAATATTATCATTCGTTATTATCTAAAATATGTTGATAAGATATTTGCCGTTTCAAACGCTTTAAAAGAAGCGCTTATCCAAAATGAAATAATCAATGTTGCCGTAATTCACAATGGCATTGATTCGGGCGAATGGCAATCGGATAAAAATGATATAGGTGAATTTAAGAAAAAATACAGTTTGGTCGGAAAGAAAATTATCCTTTTCGGCGGCCGTTTGAGTGAAACGAAAGGAGGTAGAGAAATTGTTTTAGCAATGGAAAGAATTGCTAAAGAAGTTCCCGATGCGCGGCTAATGGTTCTGGGCGAGGTTGATGATTACGCGAATAACATGATTGATTTAGCCGCCAAAATGGGGATACAGGATAAGCTGATTTTTACCGGCTGGCTTACGGGCGATTTGCTAAAATTGGCTTTTAACGTTTGCGATATAGTCACGGTTCCGTCAATTTGCTTCGACTCTTTCCCAACAATAAATTTGGAAGCAATGGTTTGCTATAAACCGGTTGTTGCCACTTGCTTTGGCGGCAGCAGAGAAGCGGTTTTAGATGGAGAAACCGGCTATATCGTGAATCCTTACGATATAAATAATCTTGCCTCAAAAATTATTTATTTGCTAAAAAATCCATCCGAAGCATCAAGATTTGGCGAGAATGGTTATAAAATGGCGACATCCGAGTTTAATTTGGATAAAATGATTGATAATTATTTAAAATTTTATGAATAGTTACTCTTACGCGTTTTCCCACACTAAACGATTCAATGATTTAATACTTAACGATCGCACTTTGCGCGATAAATTTGTTCTGGGTGAATACAACTTTTTGCAAATTTATCAGGTGCTCATTTTTAATGATTTTAAGTTCTTATACGACGAAAAAAAATCTCCGGATTCTTATTCACTATCTCGTGGCGGTATTAATTTCAAAGCGACATTAAAAAGATTAGTGTCGGTTTTAGTGTCGGCTTGGGGATATGCGTTTTTGATATTAAGCCGCCGCCGGATTTTGGTTTACGCGTCTGATAAAATAAGCGACTTAAAATACCGATGCGATTTTAGAATGGCGAATTTATACAAGCAATTATTTTTAAAAAACATTAAATTTATTGAAATATTGCACACGGCTTATGATGAAAATTTTTACGATTATGTTATTAAAAGGCGGCGGCCGGCTTTATATTTGGAATCGGCCGACTTGTTTTATAAAATTTTTAGTAAATTTAATTTTAAAAAATCGAAAGAACCCGTTAATACAGCAGATTTCAGCTCCTTTGGAGAAGAAGCCGAATTTGCCGAACTTTTGCTTAAAAAATATCTCGCGATGATTGACAAAACCCGTTTTCGGATAAATTGCATAAGCAAATTATTGCGATTGTCCGGCATTAAAACTTTAATTTGTGTTCCGGATACCAGAAATTACCATGAACTAGTACAGGCCTGCAGTTTGAATAAAATTAAAACTTACGCATTTGGAAGCGGCGCTCTTTCAAAATATGATGTCGGATTATTAGACTCCTCCAGCCGCAAGGGAAATATTATTAAGCCGGATACATTATTTTTATCAAGCCAATATTGGATAGAAGAGCTTTTGCGGCTGGGCTCTATTTTTGACCGCAATGAGTTAGTTATTGGGGGCGACATTAAAGAGGACCGTTTGGCCGCTAACGATACGGGCGCGATGACAATTAGGGAAAAGGAGCGCGAAATAACGGTATTGGTTTCTTATGAAACCGGAGCCATTAAATCCGCAGTGCGGGAATATATTCAAAAAATGCTGAAGTGTCCCGATACGCGGGTAATATTTTCAATAAGGCCGGGAAGAGATGTAGGGGCGCAATTTGCCGAATACGGCATAGAAAACATGCCTGAAAATTTTTCTGCCATGAATAATTTAAGTAAAGCCATTAATGATGCCGATTTTATTGCGGGGACTCAGTCAACATTGATGTATGATATGATTAGCTATCGCAAACCGGTGCTTATTTTAAAAACCGATATGGATATGCTTGAAGGAATGGCGCAAAATGGACTTGCCGATACTCTTGATATTAATGACGCTGATTTTTGCCAGCGTTTGCGTAAGGCAAAAGAAACAAGTTTTGAGGTTTTGACACAAAGAAAAAAACGCCTATACGAAGGCGCTGTTTCTTTGGATAAGACTCTTAGCGAAATTTTAAAAAAATAAAACGATAATAATTTTCCTCGCGCGCTCGCTCACCAGCGTCTCGCTCGCTTTCATAAGCTTCGGAAAATCACTATCGTTTTATTTTTTTATAGATCTTAACATTTTAAACTTCATTTCGGTCATCAGCCATTCTTCGGGGGTGTTGATGTCGGCTTCATAAAGCGGGTTAGTAACGTATAATTCAACTTTATCGCCGTAAAGATTGGAATTTTTTTCAAATAAATTTCTAGGTTTTAAAACATACACCAAATCATTGCGGCCGTAGCATTTTTGGGGAAAATTCTGGCTTATTCTTATGATTTTTTTTATATTTTGGCCGTTAAATAACGTTACTTTGCCGCTTTTTTGTTTTATAAGAGTCCAAAAAGGGGTATGGTTCGCGGGTGTTTCGCTTACGGCGACAACCGAATCGGGTTTCTTTTTTTTGAAAATTTTTATGGCTTCATCTATAAAAACCGATTTTCTGAGCGGATTTGGCGGCATTAAAAGAACAACGGCATCGGCTTTAAAATTTTGGTTTTTTATCAGCCATTCGTAAGCGTATTTAATAACTGGTTCTATACTTGAAGAGG
>Ga0209518_1004114_pt1 | contig 11906 bp, 20 predicted proteins | sample RifGroB1_FD_183993 | JGI IMG/M metagenome (GOLD analysis project Ga0209518, IMG submission 183993) | Groundwater microbial communities from Rifle, Colorado, USA - Groundwater B1 (SPAdes) (version 2) | ecosystem: Environmental > Aquatic > Deep subsurface > Groundwater | place: Rifle, Colorado... | reverse complement strand
GGGGGTACCCGATCCACGACAAAAAACTTGGCACGGTATCTGCATTGGAGCAGAACCGTGCCAAGTTGGATGAAAATTTAAATATTTATTTTACGTGCCGCTGGCTATCTTGGCACGGTTTTTATTTTACGTGGCGGCTGGCACGGTTTTAGGGTTTGCTAGGGGCAATAAGAAACCTAATAGAATGTCTCCCATTTATTCTCCCTGTCGCTTAGGCGAAGCTACAATACATATTAAGACGGCGCCTTTTTCCGCCGTGCTACATTCCGCGCAACGGAGTGAACCGCACAACATTGCATAGCATGTAGTGCAGATGCATTTAGCGCAATCGAAAAATTCTCCTCTTGTTTCTTTCATTTTAAACTCTCCCCAAAACGATAATAAAAAGCCCGACAATTCCAATCGCGCAAAATCCGACACCCAAAAACAGATAACGCATTCTTGCGATCACTTCCCGGTCCCTGCGATCTTGCCAATACGAGGCGAGAGCGAGACCCGCGACGATAGCCACTAGCATGTAATGTTCACTTCTCATTTTTACGACCGAATTTTCCATACATGCTATTTTTCTTTATTTTTCTAATCGCGTGACTTTCAACGAGGCATCCGCAGTTGTCACAATAGATATCCTCTTTGTGAATAGACCCACCGCATTTAGGACAACGCATAATTATTCTCCTCCCTGATTTTCCCATTCTTCGCGGCTAAAATAACCTATTGTTTGTTGAAGCGCACCGTTTCTATAAGTGAAGCGCAAAGAGAAAAACATAAAAGAACCAAATAAAGCGGGTTGAAATTCCAGAGTCATTTTCTCTCCCAAACAAAACCCCGCCATTTCTAGCGGGGTTTTGTTATCGTCAGAATTGGCTACTTTTTGTTGCCGGTCTTTTCCGGTTCCGGTTGCGGCGCCGGAAGTGCCAGCTGCGGAAGCGGCGGAAGGGTGGACGCCAGCGCCGCAAGGGGGTCATCCTCTTTCGCTTCGACCAGGGGTACGGCGGTGTAGATGTAACCCACGGCGCTGGTATCGTCGGTCAGCTTTTTGATGTCGAAAGCGAACTTGAGATTTTCGGCGGGGTTTTCACCTTCCTGGGCGGCGTTCCATGCCTGCTCGATCATTTCGCCAGCGGCGCCGGGAAGGAACGCTTTTGCTGCAACGAAGATTTCCCCGGTGGTCAGGTTGACGGCCTGAAAGTTGCCGATAAAAGCAGTCCACGGGCCATTGTCGCCTTCGCCGGTCTGCGTACCACGCATGATGCCCATGATACGCATGATCGGGCCGTCTTCCATCTTGCGGATATTGGTGGGTCCGCCAAGCACGGTTTTGGTTGCGATTTTCTTTACGATGGTTGCGCTCATTTTGAAACCTCCGAAATTTGCCCTTATTGGGCGGGTTATGCGCCGGGGCGCGGTTATTCCGAACAAATAATTTGATAGTCCGGAGTTATAAGAAATTGACGGGGATGCGGGCAAGGCGCGTAAACGAAATATAACCAAGTAAGGTTAAATCGCATTTCTATCATTGTTTCCATCGTTTTCCCTCCCTCGTTTGAATGATGATTCTTTTTACCTTATCTAAATTTAGGAAACAATGGGCTATTTTCATGCCAAAACATTTTTATTTTAGAAAATAATTGAAGTTGCATTTACTTTTCTTTCGATAAAGCGTTTCTTTCCTTTCAGCGAAAACAATTCAGCTTCCGACCTATAAACGATTGTCTCCCCCTGGGCAACCTTTACGATTTCATCGGCGGATATTCTGACACCTTTACAGGCGATCTTTGTTTTACCTGTGTCCAGAAAACAGGCATATAGCTTTTTCCCGGCAATGGCTACTTTGTGCGCGGTTCCCTCTAAATCCCAATTCCCCAATTCTTTACCTAACGGTAATGCGTCACCATTACGGCATATGATCGAATCAGTATCACAATATAATACCCCCTCGCATTTCTGGATAGACTCCCATAGATAAGCTCGGACCCAACCGGTAATTGACGCGGCGGTTACTATATTGAAGAATTTCCATTTATCCTCCGGTAAATCCCTAGCGAACAATTGCATATCCCCGTAAACGGCGGCGGGGGCGTAATCGTCCTTCGGATATGCGCCGTAATCGTCCAAATAGAATTCCTCATAATTTTCTGGATTAGCGGCGAATTTACCGTATAGGGAATTAAGGAATAGCTTTGCAAATGTGCGTTTCGCTGTATCTCCAACCGCTTCAGCTTCCGATTTCATTTTGTAGAAATGATCTACATACATGGAGAAATCACACGTTTCTTCAAAAACATAAGCGTTTAGGATTTTATGGTTTGAAATGGAATTAGTTTCTATAGCCTTTATGAATTCCCAACCGGTAACATGATATATCCCCTTTTCCTGGGGGAAAAATAACCCATTACGGGTACGCATAGGAAAGGCGCCATTAGATATACATTCGACGCTTATCATGGAATTCTGTAATAGCGCGTCACCTGGGCGGCGTGTCTCATAGTAATCGGTTCCAATTGGATGATGGTATTTCATTGCCGTAGGATATGCGGATTTAATATCGTATATCTTATATTCGCCTTCAAAGATTCCAGACTCAAAAAGCTGAACTCTCCCGCCGTAATAATGGGGTAAAAATTTATCGTAATACTTTTTATTTGACTTGGGAACTTTACCCCCCATTTTTTCCCATTGCTTCATAGCGGTACCGGCGAGTGTTAGATTCATTCCGTAGCTATCGACAAACTCTTTCACATATTTATATAAATACCTGCAATCGGATTCCAGATATTTTTCTATCTTTTCTTTATTACCTGGGAGGTTTCTTTTCCCTTTTTCCAAAATGGAATAATCGAATTGATCTTTTTCTAACGCGGAAAGGGGAACGGGTAAAAGACAATAGCTATCCTGGAGTGTAGCGCGACCTAATCGCGCTTTTGCGATCCGGCCATTTATTACTGTAAGACTCTTTTCCTTTTCAAATGCTTCTATCAGAAAATGGAAATCGAATTTCCCGCCATTATGCGCGAATACTCGCCCCCTATACTTTCCTACATAATCTATTAAATGATCCGTAGCATAAGGACCGTCGAATTTAATATATGTGCTGCCGTCGAAAAAACCCCATATAAAAGGTTCCACGAAATCCTCGCCATTAAACGGGTCAGTTTCCGCGTCGATTACGGCAAAGTTTATTTCTCTTTCTTTCTTTGCTTCTTTTATTTCCTCTTCAGCTTCTTTTTCGACGGCGCCCCAATCTATACCTTTATCGAATTCAAAATTTATGAAATCCATTTAGCGCCCCTTTTTAAACTCTTTCCTTTTGCCGGTCATTTTATCGAATACCAGGGGTTTTCCGTAGGCGCCCCTTTCCGGCACGACTTCATAATAAACAACCAAAAAGCCGGTCAACCAATGATCCCGTTTCTTTTCATCGTGTTTATATTCATTCGCCCATTTATTTAGTTTCTTTGTGAATTTATCGAATGTCATTTTTTCCAGACTGGCACCGGTTCCCCTATGGCCGGAATGAACGGGCATTACATAATCAGCGGTGGGGTATTTCTTTTTGATCTTCTTCATTGCTTCGATGGGATTTAATACAAATTCGAGGGGGTCAATTGAAATGAATTTTTCTTTTGTGGTCAGGTGGCCGAATCCGACATCTAATTGTAGACGGCGCCCTTTTGTTGTGGCGGATATTTCAGTAGTCCATTTTCCTTTTTCATTTTTGATTCTCTTTTTGCTTACCTTAGCGAAATCGGGGGTATCAATCCAAACGCCTTTAAAATGCGATCCTGATTGCCCCATTTCCTTTTTAGTTTGGGTCAGCCTTTCCTTGTATGCCTTTTTGGATTCCTTTGCTTGCCTTTGAACCGGAATAAAATTAGTAGCATTTCGGAATTCCCGATATTCCCTAAACGCTTTTAAAAGCGCCATTTTAGTACCAAAGGTAAATGAATCATTACCCTTTTCTATTGAAGGGTTTTTATCGGTTTTCCTTAAATCGACGTTAAAAGAAACCTTTCCTTTTAATTCCTTTGCTATCTTTGAATAATTGATTTTTTCCTTGCTTTGCTTTTCCTTTTTTGGTACGTTACTTGCCATATTGCATACCTCATTCCATTTAGGGGGAATCGTGAAAAAGAAGATAGAGGAATCCGAAACCGGCCAGGAAACGGAAACCGTTGAAACAACCGAGACACCGAAAAGCAACGTTGAAGAAATCGCGGAATCTTTGCTTGAATCCGCGCCGGGAGTATCACAACACGTAATCGAAAAAGAAGAACAGGCGCAAAGCGAAATCTCCAACCAGGGGGGCGAGGTTTTCGACCCCGCCATACACGCCGTTGACCCCGAAACCGGCGAGCCGATCAAGACAGCCAGCGGCACCTACAGACGCAAACCGGGGCGGAAAGCGGGTGGCGGGGGTAACATTAACAAACCCCTCCTTAAAAGTCAATTAGGATCGACGGGGGCCACGACTAATAATGCGGGTCAGGCGGCGCCTTCCGTCGATTCCGGTACGGTGGCGGCAGGTATCGCAACAGCGCACGCGATCTTTCAAGCGGGTCAACTCCTGGGGGGCGAAGAATGGGCGCCCATTAAAAATGCGGAATATGGGCTTGACGAAACCAAGCAAATGGAAACCGCATGGATTGAGTATTACAAAGCGAAAGGCGTCACCGATTTCCCTCCTGGGGTTATACTGCTTATGACTCTTGGCGCTTATGCGGCGCCGCGCTTCGCGCTCCCGAAAACGAAGAGCCGTTTACAGGTGGCGGTTTCCTGGGTTAAAAACAAACTGTCGCGGAAAAAAGAAGAGAAAACCGAAAGCAAATAACATGCCTTGAAATTGAAAGTATTTTCAAAGTGACCCCTTACCGTGATATTACCGGAAAGCGGGACCGCTCAAAACGCAAATTTGGCGCTTTAAATGCTATTTTCAAAAGTCAAGGGGATTTCCGATGAAAAATAAATGTGACGGTAAAAAGAAAAAGCATTTGTGGCAGTATTACGGTGGCGAATGTAAATGTAAAAATTGCGGGTGGTTTCTCCAACCTGGGGGCAAAGTAACCCGCACCGTCACCGGACGCGAAAGGAAAAAGAAATAATGCACTCTCTTTTACTCGGAATGACTGAAAGCGGGAAAACGTCACTTGCAAAGCAATTGATAAAACAATTTCAGCGCAAAGGGGTGCATTGCATTTCACTCGACCCGCTAGGCGACCCGGCATTTGGCGCCGATTTCGTCACCGATAATCCCGCTGAATTTGCGTGGGTCTGGAAAACGTCACGTTCATGCGCGTGCTTTATTGACGAAGCGGGAACGGTAGGGAAATTTTCGGAACACATAAAAGAGGCGGCAACAAAAGGGCGACATTGGGGGCATTCCTTCTTTTTCCTTTCACAACGAGCGACACAAATAGAGCCGCTTGTCAGGGACCAATGTGGGGCACTTTTTCTTTTCCGGTCGGGAATGCAATCAAGGAAAATGCTAGCCGAAGAATTCAACGCGCCCCAACTGCTAGACGATATACAAATGTTGGAATTTCACCATTGCACTCGTAATGGATACCAGGGAATAAAAAAACTTACTTTTGATTAAGGGGGCTTAAATGCTTAGAATTGCAGCTGTTTTGTGTCTCGCGGCTTCCGCTTTTTTCTTTGTCGAAGCGGAAAAAGAAGAAAAAGAAAATAAATCGTTGACAGACGGCACGGATTTTGTTAATCCTGAGCCTACTTTTGAAACGGAAGCAACAATCACGCCGGAAACGGCACCAATAACGGAGGAAATAGAAAATGAATAACCCGATGGTAAAACAGGCAATCGTCACTCTCGTTGTCATGGCTGTTGTTTTTCGCGTCTCCGCGATCAAAACCGTGGTCGTAGGCGCCTAATCCGGCGCCCCAAGGAGGGGAAATGGCTAGAGTAACTGTAAGAATGCCGTCCGCAAACGGCGTAGCACCGGGACAAACGGCAACGTTTGTGCTTCCCATCGGGCGCACATATCACGCGCTGCTTTTGACCTACTCCGGTGTCACCCTCGCGCAAATGACGGAAATCCGTATTGTCGCGAACGGCAAGGTAATGTCGCGTATCACCGGCGGCACCCGCATGGACACCTTTAACCAGTTCTGCGGCCTCGCGGCAGCAAACGGAATCATCCAGATTCCTTTCGACCGTCCGAAACAGCGTCTGAAAGATGCTGAAGAATTCACGGCCCTCGGAACCGGCTTTCCCGGCGATCCGCAGCAGGTAACAACCCTTCACCTGGAGATCGACATCGACCCCGCCGCCGTCGCGCCTGCCCTTGCCCTCAAGGCCGTGCAATCGGAGCCGCGCCCCTTCGGCTGGATTTCGAAAATCCGCGAATTCACCCATAACCCCGCCGCCGCTGGTGAGTACGAGATTTCGGACCTTCCGCGCGGGGATCTGATCGGGCGGATCTGGCTCAACAAAGCGGGGATCAACTCTGTCCGTGTTGAGCGTAACGGTTTCATCCTGTTCGAAAGAACGGCGGCGGAAAACTCGCTTGTCCAGAGTGACGGTGAACGGGTTCCGCAGGCGAACTACTTCGTAATCGACCCGAGCGAACTCGGTTTCGGCGGCGAGGCAATCTCGACGAAAGAAGCACAGGATTTCCGCATCATCGTGGATGTGGCCGCTGCTGGCGCTATGCCGGTAATCGTCGAGTACATCGGCGGTCTTAACTAGACCCTCGATTTTTCAGGCGGCGAATCAAGCCAATAGCCGCGCAATCCTTTTTTGCGCGGCTATTTTTCTAAAGAGGTGAAAAATGGGATTAACAGATTCCTGGCAGTATACACCGGCCCAAGGTTTTCAAGACCTTTCCGAATTCATCGACCCTTCAATCGCGCCGGAAAACGCACCGATAAAAGCGAGCGACCCCGGAATACAGTGGGGTGCTATCGGTGGTTTTCTGCTGGAAACCACAAAAGCGGTTCTTCCGGCATTCATGGACACCCCCGGCGCGACAGGCACCGGGAGCGATTACGCTGAAAAAGTGGCGCCGCTTCCGGTAGGGTTTACCAATCCGAATACCGGTAGCATTTCCCCGATGATTCTTATCGGTGGTCTGCTTTTGGTTGGCGCGATAATTTACGCGCTTAAAGACTAATGGCTTCCGGCGCTGGAAATACCAGCTATCAGGCTGATCTGTCGGAAAAAATCAGCTCTTCATCTGCCGGTCAAATGACTCAGTACGGTAGCCCGAAAGAAATCAACGTCGCGGCGCCGTCCTCAAAAAGTCAGATGATCTGGGCTCTCGCCGGGACGCTGATTTTTCTGATCTACATGAAAAAGAGGTAAATCACATGGGCCTTTTCGGTGGTAGTAAATCGAGTAGCACCACAAATAACATCGCGCAAGATGTCACCCGAACACTCGCCGACTATTCGCAGGTAGACGGCGCCCAAACAAAAGCGAGTTCCGATATCATCGGGGATAACAATCAAGCAACGTTTAACGTTCTTGACGGTGGCGCGATTTCGGGGGCCTTTACTTTTGGTGAATCGTCGCTTGATACCGTGAAAGCGATAAACGCCGAAGCGTTAGCGCAAATCGGAGCGGCGGGGCAACGTGAAACGGAAACCGCAATGTTTGCGCTCAAATCATCGGCGCCGGATACTGCGATTTCTTCGGATCTGATAAAATACGGCGCTTTGGTGATAGCTGTCGTGGCGCTGGTAATTATCAGCAAATGGGGGAAAAGCTAATGGCTCTCAGAGATTTCGCTCTCGTAATGGGAGCGGGGCAAATTCAGGAATTAGGCGTTCGGGGTAATTTTTTCGGGGTTTTGGAAGCTACCGGCGCCGTCTATTTTTCTGTCGATAACGGACCTTTCACGAAACGCGCGGCGGGACATTATCAGCGCGGGGAGTATCGCCATTTGCGGGTGAAATCCCTTGTCGCTCAGAATGTTTTGCTGCTGGCAGGTGAAGGGGATTTTTTCAGCGCAAATCAGGCGATCACGGTAAATACCACGGCAACAGTCGAGCCTGGAAATTTGACCCCCGCTTTGGCTGATGTCGTAATAGCTGCCGGTGCAACGTCTGTAATCGCGGCTGCAAACGTAGACAGGAAAAAGCTGGTGATAAAAGCCCTTTATTCGAACGATGCCGCTGATATTATCCGTGTCGGGACCGGCGCGGGTGCAGCTGCCGGTGTCGAAATGGGCGCGGGCGAAGCTTTCGAGGTAGAAACCGAGGGCGCCATTTCGGCGCATAATCCGGGAGCGAATCCTTTCACGGTTTCGCTACTCGAAATAAATCGGGTGTAACCATGAAAATCGAAAAAACGACGGCGTATCTTTCATTCGCCCTTGTGGTGATAACCATCTTCTGGCAAAGGGAGCAAATCATGGAAACGATTTCCAACGGCGTAAAATACCTGGGTTCGAGGGGCATCAGGAATAATAACCCCGGAAACATCGAAAAAAGCAAAACCACCGTTTGGCAAGGTCAATCACCCGCCGCTGAACAGACGGACCCGCGATTCCTCAAATTCGTCTCCGCTGATTACGGTATCCGCGCTTTGACCCGTGTACTGGACAACTACAAAAAGTTGCATAAGATCACCACCATTCAGGGAATCATCGAAAGATGGGCGCCGGGAAAAGACGGTAACAACGTGGCCGCTTATGTGGCCGCTGTTTCTCGCGGTGTCGGAAAAGGCGCAAATGTCCCGCTCGATTTTTCCGCAGATATGCCGAAACTTGTCGCGGCGATCATCAAACACGAAAACGGCACGCAACCCTATTCCACCGAACTCATCCAGCGCGGTATTTTCATGGCGAGGGGGTAACACATGAAAGGGGGTCCGGGTTCTTTCGAGGTAGGACCGCAGGAGATAATCGTCTACGTTGTATCGGCGGTTATTCTTTACTGGCTCGTAAAAGGCGAGATAAAAGGGGTCTTCACGGATACTGCCGCTTTCGTGTCTAACCCCGAAAATCCGATCAACAAAACGTCGGAAAACATTTATCAGGCAATTACGGGGTCAGACGAAAGCGTAGGCGCTGATTTTTACGACCTTCACCATAACGCTGATGGTTCGATTAAAGGGGGCGCTTTGGCTCACCCTGATATTTGGCTGTTAGATAAAATTCTTCTTTAAAGGGGCGCGAAATGCCAAAAGGAAAAATCGCGATAGCATTAGCAATCGGGTTTAGTGTCGGAGCAATCGCCGGTTTCGTTTACAGTAGCGGCGTTAAATCGCGCCTTTCGCAAAACATCAAAACCAGATTCAACGATGGAAAATTCGAGGTTTCCGTTGACGTCATGGATGCCGCTGTGGGTGGTTTGGCCGATCTTATCAAATAATTGGAGGTAGAAAAATGGGCTGGCTTAGAAAACAGTGGAAAAAACTTTCGCCGGATACTCAAGCTACTATCGCTGGATACGCTGGCGCTGTAGCGACAGGGGGCGCCGCGCTTTTGCAGCAAGGAAACCTTAACCCGAAAGATTACGTTGCTATGGCATCGTTAATTTTCATCGGCGAAGTTGCGAACTCCCTTAAAACGGGGGAGTAAATGACCATCGACAACGATACGCTAATAGCCGTTGTCGGTTTCATAGTAACAGGCGCATATCTTGATATGCGTCTGTTAGTTGTGAAACTCCATCGCCGTGTTTCTACCTGGGAACATTGTCATATCAAATGCAAGCCGGAAGATGCGGCTATTTTCGCGGAGAAATAACGCCATGATAAACGATCTGCTCAAATCGCTGGAAAAAGAGCCCAAAGCAATCGACGCATGTAATAAGCGTGACGTGTCGAGCACATACAGAAAAGGTTTCGTTCTTGCCTTTATCAAAAATTCAAAGGGATATATCAAGATCACCGATAAGGGGCTTGATTATTTGGGGGTGAACAATGCGTAAATTTTTCTTTGTTTTTCTTTTGGTTCTGGCGCCGTCAATGGTTTTTGGACTGGGCGAGGTAACGAAAAAACAGCTTGAAACTAAAGCGCCGTGGGTTAATCTTTCGGAATTTTCGACGTTGACGGCGGCGAAAAATTACGCTGTCACCAAAAATAAGGCGTTACATATCAGTAAAGTGGTTAACATTACCGTTAATACTGATCTTTCAACAGTGCCGGAAATTGATGTTTTGCGGGGCGGTAGTTTTAATATTTCCCCTGGCGTTACTTTAACATTACCCGCTAATTTTAGGGGCGGTAAAAATACGCTTTTTACCGGTGACGGTTTACCGTTGTTTAACACCAAAGTTTTAATTCTCCCTGAGTGGCTGAATTGTTCGACAAGCAATTCTGTCACTGTAAATTCCGCCGCTTTAATAAAAATAATAAACTCAGCGAAAATAAACGGTAATACTGTTATTTTCGGCGCCGGTACTTATTTGCTCAATACGTCTGTGCCGATAAGACAAGATGAATCAATACCGGTTATTTCGAGTATTGTTAGCTATAATAATATACACATAAAAGGCGTCGGCAAAAATACAGTTCTTAAAACGAATAACGCTGTATATGGCGCCGATGTTTTCCAATTTCGCGGCGTGTCGGATATAGAAATTTCTGATTTATCTGTCGCGGCGGCTATACCGGGGGGCGCTGAGGATGGTAGCAACGGTTTTTCGTTCACGGACGGTTCACGAAATATAACGCTTAGAAATATAAACGCTGGCGTTTTACCTTACACGCATATTCCGGCTGGGTCTATGAACGGCGGCGCCGCGTACTCGATACAAGATAATCACGCTTCTTTTGGAACGCATAATATCCGGTTTATCGAGTGTAGTGGAGACGGCGGGAGTTACGGTTTTCACTATAACGGTTCAGGCGCGGCAGCAAAAGGTGTGGACCCTGCTTCTGGTATTGTTTTTATTGGCGGTACGCTGAAAAATTATTATCAGGGGATAGGCATAGAAACAGCAAAAGCTGGCGCTACCGAGGCGCCGCTGTCAAAACAATCTATATCAGTTATGTTGACAGAAATAATAGATTGCCAGCGAACTCTTTTTATGGGGGGCTCAACTAACGTGCACGTTGTCGGTGTGCGAGGGCATTCTTCTTTAACCGCCGCTATCGACCCCGCTACCGGAGCCGCTTGGTTAAACACGGATACGGTTTTGAGGGGTATTTTTTCTCTATCTATGTTTAAATCTAGTATCATGGCGAGCCAGTTTTATATTGCGTCATGTGTCAACTATATTTATATCGGGGGAGGTTATAGCGGCGTGACAGCCGCGTCTATAGATTGCGTCTATAAAAATAATATTTATTCCGGCGTCGCTACCGGCGCGGGGTATGGCGTAGATACAACTTATGGCGGTTTAATCGGATGCGAGGTCGGGCCGGATACTATGACCGGTGCTGCGGATAATGCGTTTAAAATAATAGACGGTAGTTTCACTTCTAGCACCGGCTGGACACTAGGGACGGGATGGAGTGTATCGGCGGGAGCTATAGCGACCGGCGTAGTAAGCAACCAAGCTATTTTTAAAAATATCAATTTAACAAAAGACCAAAAATACCTGATAAGTGTAAACGTATCGGGATATTCTGGTACAGGCAAAGGCGGGTTTTATATTTACGCGGAAAGTGGGGGTGACAACCAAATAAATACAACGCAATTTACCGGCAATAATTTTTACACCCGCGTAATAACGCCGCTAGAAACCGGAAGTTATAGGATCGGGTTTAGCGGGAGCGATACATATAATGCGACGCATAAAAATCTGGATATTTCTTTGTTGCATTAGCCCTTAATCAAAACCCGTACCACTCTCGCCTTTTCCAGGCGTAATCAAAAACCATGCCAAGATAGCCGCTGGCGCCTAAAATAAATATTTAAATTTTTACCCGACTTGGCACACTATTTGTCCATTGCAGATAGCGTGCCAAGTTTTTTGTCGTGGATCAGGTACCCCC
>Ga0209518_1004113_pt1 | contig 11907 bp, 13 predicted proteins | sample RifGroB1_FD_183993 | JGI IMG/M metagenome (GOLD analysis project Ga0209518, IMG submission 183993) | Groundwater microbial communities from Rifle, Colorado, USA - Groundwater B1 (SPAdes) (version 2) | ecosystem: Environmental > Aquatic > Deep subsurface > Groundwater | place: Rifle, Colorado... | reverse complement strand
CTTTTTTGAGCGCTTTGATGGAAAGTGAAATTTTGTCTCCGTCAAGCGAGATGACTTTAGCGGTAACTTTGTCCCCCACTTTGTAAATATCGGCCGGGTTTTCAATCAACTGCCAGTCCAACTCGGAAATATGCACGAGCCCTTCCAGCTCATTAACACCACCCTCTTCCTTCACCGGCGAAGCAAATTTAATGAATATGCCGAAATTCACCACGCCCGACACAGCGCCTTCCACTAAATCGCCTACTTTGTAATGTTCCAGGACTTTCTTGAGATCGTTGTCCTGCGCTTCTTTTTCTGAAATGATCAGCTTATTTTCCTGTCGGCCAACATCAATGACTTTGACTTTCATCTTCTGCCCGACGAATTTCGCCAGCTCCTGAAATATTTTTGTTTTATCGCCGCCCTCCACCCGCGGATAGTTTTTCATTGATAATTGAGAGACCGGCATAAAAGCCACCACGCCGTTTATTTCCGAAATTAAACCGCCCTTGTTCACTTCCTTGATCGGCAGCTCCAAAATTTCGCCCGATATTTTCTTTTTCATCAGATCGTCCCAGGCCAATTCATGCCCCGCCTCTTCCAGAGAGAGCTCAATATAACCATTGTCATTTTCCAAGTCCACCACTTTGGCCGAAATCTCGTCGCCGGATTTCATATTCTTGATAATATCCGCCGCCGCCTGAAACTCGCGCCCGTAAACCACGCCCGTGCCAAAGATGCCGAGATCGGCGTAAAGGCAGGAACTCTCCTTGCCCGCCACCGTGCCCGTGATTACTTCGCCGATTTTCGGCAAACGCAAAAAATCGGACTTAAACGCGTCCTCCATCAATGATTTAAGCTTTGAATTGTTAGCCATCTGGCTGGTTTGCGTAGTCATAAATATAATACCAATATACGAATTTATACCAATCAACGAATGACTACAAATGCTCAAGAACGGGAATTCGCAGTCATTCGTATCATTCGCATACATTCGTAGATTGGTATTATATTGGTTGGAAACCCGACCTCGCCATATTAGAATTTCCGAGTCGGGTATAAGCAGTAATATATATTAATTTAAATATATTGACAAGGTATTGACTTTTTAATAAAAATAGTGTATAAGCAAGATACAGGATTGGCCTTTGAAAATTTAATAAAAACAACCAAAAGTAACCGAAAAGGAGGAGTGGAAATGAGTAAAAAGAACAAAGGCGGTGGCGGAGGTGGCCAAAAGCCGAAAGTAGAGATATCGCTCACGGAAAGCCATGAGCGAAGTTGGGATAAGTGGCGGGTTACAATAATCGCCACAGTCAAGGAAAATCAGAAGCCGTCGGAAAACAAGGCCGTCACATTCATGCTGGGAAACCGGCAAATCGGCGGGCTTGTCGCCACGGATGCCGACGGAAAAGCGAGTCAGTCGTTTTTCCTGCCAAATGGGACATATATCATTATTGCAAAACTCCAGGACGGCACCCAACACGACATCGCCATTGCGTTAGGAAGCGAGAGAAGCAAAGCTCGGATTGTCTCGCGCCAAAAAATGGAAGGAGACGGAAAATATAATATTTCCTTCCAAGTGCTCGCCAACGATGGCAAGCCTATCGCTGATGCAATACTAAGAATGTTCGCGATGGGCGAATCTTGCGATCTTTCACCGACTGATGCGAATGGAATGGTGGAGTTAGGTATATTACTCCACCAAAAAGAATTGGTGTGTGATTTCGTTTTAGTAGGATCTAATCCGAAAGTATCTGTCTGGAAAAATTTTTTCAAAACAAACAACTGACCGAAAAAAGGAGGTGTAAGATGTTTCATGAAATCGCAGAGATCGCAAAAGAGGTGGGAATCGCGCTTGGAATGGATGTCATCTTTGACAAATTTAAAAAGGAGGGAGTGGCAGTCGCGGCTGACAAGATAAAAAAGAAACTCACTGATGAGCATCGGGCAGAACTGCTCGCGTTTATCAGAAAGATTGCGGCTTACGACACTCTCGCGTCAGAAGCACTATTGCGCCGCCAACGCGACCGCCAACAGGAACTGCCAAAACCATACCGCACCACAGATAAGTATCCTCCATGTAGTGAGGACTTATATGTTACATTACTCGCTAAGCTCTACATGGCGCTTGGCGACTCCGCTGAAGAGGAAGAAGCCCGTATTGAAGTATTCTGCTGGCTCGGCAGAATGAACGACAAGGACTTTGACTCAACCTTGGAGTTTCTGCATCACGATGTTGTGATGCAGTATATTCACAAGATAAAAGGGGTAGCGAATATGCTTCCAGAGATTAAAGATTTCCTGAATTACCTAAAAAACAATCAGGAGATTCGCGAGGCTGATACATACCTCGGAACAAAATTATCAAACTTTAACGACCGCCTTGAGAAAAAGTGGTGGATACGATAGAAAGGAGAATAAAAAATGCTTGGACAAATTGGAAGGTTCTTCGGAATAGTCTGGAGAACCGGAAATTTTTGGGGAAGGATTTTTATTCTTCTCATAGTATGCTGGCCGCTGTTTCTCGCGCTAATCGCAACGATTGGAGCAGGGACGGCCATAACTTCCCTGCTCGCGCTCATCCCATTTTTCGCCATTGTGGCAGGGGTAGCTGCTTATCCGGTTATAAGCGCGGCTCTCGTTTATTTTAATAAGAGCCGCAATATCCTCGGATGGATAGCCGCAATCATCGGGACAGAGTTGGTCATAGGCGCGTATTTTTCCGCGCTACCACTTTCCAACGATAGAGGGCTTGTTCCTCTTCTCATCCTTGTTATCGCCGCGCTGGTACTTCTCTCGCTCGCTAAAAAACTAGCGTTCGTGAGAAGTATTCTTTGGATTGCGCTCATCATCCTCACCGCCATCTTCATCTTCGGCGGGCGAGAAGAAGTGAAAAAGATGGGCGCGCGCAAGGGTGAAGGTGTCACCTTTACCACGAAAGGTGAGATGGAGGACGGGTACTGGGTCGTGCCGGAGAAACTCTCGATCAAACCGAGAGTGGAAACAAGCGATGTAAAGCAAGACCTGCGCGACGACACGGACATCAGAATTACGACCAATTGTCGTGAGCCAGTCGTTATCGCCACGCTCGCGACCGGCCAAAACATTCAAATCCGCCATATTGATTTCGGCGGATGGGAATGGAAAAACCGGTGCTCCTACAACGCCGCCGGGAGCGCTATCCCCATATACGGGGAGAGGTATAAGGTTACGCGCCCCCGCTTTCGGCACGACCTCCCTTTCCCCGAAATGCCGGCCGGGGCGGTGGGATTTTCCCTGGAAGATGAAGACGGGAAGATTGTCTCCTCTGATTACATCAAGAATCAGGGAGGCATAATTTATTTCAACAACACTTCCGGGAAAACCGTGAAAGCCATGTTGAGGTACAACTACATGAAAGCTTTCACGGAAAACCCCGTGACCGCCCAGCAAATCGGCTGGGACGGGTCAACAGCGACATTTGTCGCGACCCGCTTCTAAAACTCAATCCCCCCCTTTGACTTGAAACAAGTCAAAGGGGGATTTTTTATGTTTAGAGGATAGAAGTAAGACTAATGTACTTAGTCAACTGTTCGACGATCGTCCAACAGTTGACTAAAATTGAAAGGCTTCCGTAAATTACAAAAACACTTTTCCAATAGTTCTGTTTCTAAGCATTACATCAGAGATTTTACGATAGCCACCAAGCTGAAAGAAACAACCGCTATCGCGATGCCGATGACGGTGAAAAATAAAGTTTTTTTTGCGTCGGTGAGCCGGTTGGCGTCATCGCGCGCGGTGATGAAAAGAAAGCCGGAATACAGCCCCATCGCCACGGCCGTGACCGCGACCAGCCACGAAAACCAATTAAGCAGAGTCAAAATAACGCGGACTAAATCGGAGAGGTGCATTTTAGAGGTTGAGTTCCTATATTCCGCTTATCCCAAAAATAGAGCTTGAAATTTTCACTAAGCTGAAAGATAAAATCGCCACGGCAATACCAATAATCGCCCACATCATCGTTTTTCTAGCTGTCTCAAGCTGATTAGCGTTGTCTCGCGCGGTGATGAAAAGAAAGCCGGAATAAAGCCCCATCACTACTGCCATTACCCCGACAAACCAAGCAAACCAATTAACTAATTGCATAACAACCGGAACTATGCTAACCATTGACACTGAACTGCCTTCAGACGGCTTCGTACCCACCTCACCCACCGTCCCGACAAACCCTACGCTAGAACAAGGAGGTAATGACGACCCTGAAGCGTCACTACAAGTTACACCCCTTTGCCCAAACACAAACACCGGCATCAACAGAAACACAAAAACAAACAAAACCAAAACTTTTTTAAACATAAAATATTATTTATTTATTATAAATATTTATCTCGCGGCGGATAGACGACGCTCCAACATAGCGACGCGCTCCTCTCCATATACCCCCATTATACCACCCGTTTAAAATTCAAGTCAAATGACAAAAAACAGCCCCCCGCAAAACGGGAAGCTGTTTTGATAATTCTGACAGCGGATTAAAGACTGAATACGCTTTGAGAGATCGCCACCAAGCTGAAAGATAAGATCGCGACCGCGATACCGACGATAGCGTAAAGCAGAATGTTTCTCGCCTTCGTTACGGTTTCCGCGTTGCCTCCGGCAGTGATGAACAAAATACCGGCGTAAAGACCGGACAATACCGCGAGCAAGCCGACAAACCAAGCAACCCAGTTAACTAAACCCATGATTATACCAACCAAAGACTCGGTGTTAGTAACCGGACCGACACTGCCAAGCACATCCTGGCTTATGCCATTCGGCACTATGCTTGAGCCCGGAGCTTGCGCCAATGCCACGCTCGTCAAAGACAAAGCCAACGCCAATACGAACATTATTGCTAAAGATTTTTTCATAGTATATTATTGTTAGATTAGATTTTTTCGACCTTTGGGGATATAATTACCCGATATGGATATTTTAACAAATCTTCGTGAAAAAGAAAAGGGAGTTATACACAGCGCTACAATCTGAATCCATTAACTTAAAAACAGCCCTGAATTGGGCTGTTTTTAAATAATCTAAAACATCTCTTAATTAGCTGAGGCTAAAGAGGCTCTGAGAGATGGCTACCAAGCTGAAGGCCAGGATCGCGACAGCGATACCTATTATCGCGTAAAGCAGAATATTTCTCGCGGTAGTAACTTTCGCCGAGTCTCCTCCGGCGGTAATGAACAAAATACCGGCATAAAGACCCATCACAACGGCGGCCAATCCGACTGCCCAGGCCATCCAGTTAACCAAACCCATAATAGTATCAACCAGACCCGCGGTGTCATTAATGCCATTTCCTATGCCTTCTCCGATATTAGCTCCGGTGTTATCTATACCCGACCCTCCGGTAATTGGCGAGCAAGGCGGCTGTCCTACTCCACCGCATGTTTGCGCCAATGCCACGCTCGTCAAAGACAAAGCCAACGCCAATACGAACATTATTGCTAAAGATTTTTTCATAGTATATTATTGTTAGATTAGATTTTTTCGACCTTTGGGGATATAATTACCCGATATGGATATTTTAACAAATCTTAGTAAAAAAGAAAAGGAAGTTATACACAGCGCGATATTACCGATTATCGCGAAAATATTTTTTGCCATATTGATTGCTTCCGGATTTTGGTATATTACCGCGAACAACTTTGACCCCGATCTCGGCTGGCACCTGCGCGTCGGCGAACAAATCGTAAATACCGGCGAAATTCCGCGCCACGACACATTCAGCCACACCATGCCCGGCTTTGAATGGATTGACCACGAATGGCTGGTGGACGCCTGGCTTTGGCGGATGCAAGATCTCAATCTGTGGTGGCTAGTAACGGCTGTTTTTGCCACATTGGCTTTCCTCCCGTTTTTAATCTGGATCATCCGCGCCCAGCGATTGAGCTGGCTTTGGATTATTCTCCTCGGCGCTCTCTCCGCGATGCCATTCATCGGCATCAGACCGCAAATGATCTCGTTTTTCCTGTTTTTCATCGTCTTTGAAATGTTTAGCGCCTTAGGCGCTAAACATTGGCGATGGGCAGTCTTGCCGGTCATATTCTTTATTTGGGCGAACCTGCACGGCGGGTTTATCACCGGACTGATTTTATTCGCTTCTTTTTTAATCGCTCAAAGAATTCCTCAAGCTCTTCTGAATTGGAAATTATGGAAGTTCAACTTCCATAGATTGGCAAGCAATTCCACAGCCATGCCGCGCGCTCAATATAATATGGCGCTAATTTCCTTCATCGCGAGTATTTTAGCGACACTTATTAATCCTTACGGGTGGAAGTTGTATGATGAAATATTTACAGCCATCACATCACCCTATGTGATGAAATATATTTTAGAATGGCTGAGTATCGCCTCTTCCGGCAATATATTCATATTGGTATTTTTAGCGTTATTTTTAGCGTTATTTATCAATTATTGGCGGCAATATCCGATTGCCGTCTTATTGCCAACCGCCCTTTTCTTTATGATGGGCGTGAAATCCATGAGAAACTTCCCGCTGTTTTTGATCGTCGCTCTGCCTTTTATATTTTCCGCGACTGAGATTTTGCGGCGCGACGCAATCAAATCCCAGGAACTGGCGCCAATTAGTGCCAGGATTTGGCTGGCGCTGCGCTTAGTGATAATAACGCTTTTTATAATTCCCATCGCGCACACCGGATATTCAATGTGGCACAAAAAAGGAGAAAACGGCAGATATCCGGAAAAGGCGGTCAGTTTTATGGAACAAAAAATCAAGAGCGGAGAATGGGATAATCCAACCATACTAAATGATTATGCTCAGGGCGGATATCTGATTTGGAGATTGCCCGAAGTAAAAGTGTTTATAGACGGCCGAATGCCGCACTGGCAAGACAAAGATGGAAATTCCGCGATGAAAGATTATATCGCGATAATAAGATCGGATGACATGGAAGAGAAAAAAAACATATTAAAGAAGAGGGGCGTAAATACTATTATCGCGACAAACAAATTTGAAAAAGAAGTCAACAAAAATCAACTGCTTAAAAACAATGGAGCCGCCCGAATAATAAAAAGAATAAACGGATTTTTTTACGGCGAAAGCAATACGAATTTAAAAGAAGAGTTGATAAAAGACGGGTGGGACGTCACATATGAAGATCGTGCGGCGATAATCTTGCGCCATGAATGAGCCTGAATATCAGAAACTGAAAGAGTTGGAGGAGACATATTGGTGGCACATCGGTCGGCGCGCCATTATAAAAGTTGTTCTAAAAAAATATTTTGACGAATTATCAAGACAAAAGAAAGATCTGCCTCTTTTACTCGACCTGGGATGCGGCACCGGCGGAAATGCCGCGTTACTGAAAGAATTCGGCGAAATAATCGGCGCCGACAGCTCGCCGACCGCCCTGAAAATCGCGCAAAAAGCCGATTTTTCCAAACTAATCGCCATCCATAATGAGGCGCGACTTCCTTTTGAAAATAATACGTTTGATTGCGTGACGCTTCTGGATGTGTTGGAACATATTGAAAATGACGATGATGCCATCACCGAATATCGGCGGATATTAAAACCGGGGGGCTCTTTAATATTGACCGTACCGGCATATCAATGGCTCTTTAGCGGACACGATGAAGCTTTGAATCACAAGCGGAGGTATTTGATGAAAAATTTGACCGAACAACTGTCGGACGCCGGTTTTCGTATTTATTTTAAAAGCTACGCGATCACATTTCTATTTCCCATTATGGCACTCTATCGTTTCATTGAACGGATATTCAAACGCAAACAGAAAGCATCGTATGTGATGTTTCCCAAACTTATAAATAATTTTTTTGTTGTTCTTCTAAAAATAGAAGCATTGGCATTTAAAATCGGGGCTTCCTTCCCTTTTGGAACATCAATTATTATATACGCTAAAAAGTAAAAACAACCCCAAATGGGGTTGTTTTTTAAATTAAACAGCAATATTGCTTATCAAAGACTAAAGAGACTCTGGGAAATCGCCACCAAGCTGAAGGCCAGGATCGCGACCGCGATGCCGACAATAGCGTAAAGCAGAATGTTTCTCGCGGTGGTAACTTTCGCCGAGTCTCCTCCGGCGGTGATGAACAAAATACCGGCATAAAGACCCATCACAACGGCGGCCAACCCGACTGCCCAAGCCATCCAGTTAACCAAACCCATAATAGTACTCACTAAAGATGTGGTGCCGGTAACCGCACCGGAAACGCCCAGAGAATCCTGAGTTAAGGTAGTCGGCACTATACTTGTGTCGGGAGCTTGCGCCAGCGCCACGCTCGTCAAAGACAAAGCCAACGCCAATACGAACAAAAATGATAAATATTTCATATTTTTAATGGATTAATGTTAAATTCCGACCTTTTTTAGAAGTTAAGTAAACTTATTTATATAATATCACGCCGCTCAATAAAAGAAAAGTCCGGTTGTACGCGGGCGCTTAATTAGTATCGGGAACGATTTCCGGCACTAATTTTCTTTTAATCATTAAGTTAACCAAAAACAAACTTACTGCCACCACTAAAAGAGCGACAATATAGTCAACAGCGTAATGTTGGGCGAAATAAAGCCCGCTGACAAGCAAAAATGCCGCCCAAGGCAGAGATATTACCAAAGACCACAGTGTTAATTGAGCCAGAAAATACACGATGATAAATGTCCACGCCGCGTGCATACTGGGGAAACAGCTGATGGGAACGACGTTATCGCGGCGCACATTTGTCTCCGCTTCGGCGATTTGGCTAATATACCCGGCAGTAAGCGCGTTAGGAGCGTAGTTTTGAAACATAGAGCTCGTTTCGGATGAAAACGAATACCCCCTGATATTGCGCAAAAAATAATTGTTGGGATCCTGACACGGCACAAAATAAAACAGTGGGTACGCTAATATTAGGATAAAAATATATGCCAAAACAATCCGGCGAAATAAAAAATTTCTTGAAAAAATAAATAGTAATATCAGGGTAACGGCTAAAACAATGGAAATATAAATATATATGGCATACATAAATTGACTAAACCATCCCCAGCGCAAAACCGTGGGAAACCACACGAAAGGATGCGCGCCAAATATTTTATAATCCCAGCCGGCTATCGCGATATCATAAGTATTGAAACGAAACTGATAAGAGAAATTTGACAACAATTGAAAAAATGAAGAACAAACAATAGCGAAGGGAATGAGCGTGCGAATCGTTGAAAATATATCAGAGATCATTCGCTTAACATTCGCTCTAAACGACGCTGTTTCTTTCTCAATAAAAACTTTTCTGGCGGCGCGTACCATCCCGACATACAGCTTATAAAAACAAACAAACCATATGAAAAAGAAGAATAGCTCTAAAAATGTCGAGCCGAAACTGAAATATTTGAGCATCCACAACGCCGTTTCGCCCGAAAAGGTGTTGTGATAAACAAAAACATTAATCAGTATAACAACTCCGGCGCTGACTAAAGCCACCCATTCTTCAATCCTGATTAAGCGGAAAAGTTTAAACATATCTATAGCCCCATCAATTGTTTGGTGATCGTAACAATGCTGAAGGCCAAAATAGACACCGCGATGCCGATGATGACATAAGAAAGCACTTTGGCGGCCTGCTGGACTTGCTGGGGGTTGTCGCGCGCGGTGATGTATAAAAACCCGGAATAAAGCCCCATCGCCACGGAAGTTATAGCCACAAACCAGGAAAACCAATTAACCGTTTTGAGCAAAGCGCCAACTATCGTGCCGGTGGTGACTGATTGACAAACCGGCGCCGTTGTAAGCGCGGTATTGCCGAACAGATCACCGATCAAAACGACAATGCCCGGCGCGAGCACCAGAAGCGCCACGCCGGCTATCGTGAACAGCAACGCTTTCTGCGCCACGCCCGCCCTCTGCGGAGCTCCTCCGGAAGTCAAAAACAAAAACCCGACCACCAGCATCATCATCACGGCCACCGGAGGAAGAATCGTGTTTGAAATAAAACCGGTAACACGGCATATTAGATCGGCGAAATTAGCCGTGCCGGTGGGTGGCCTGAATGTAGTGGTAATATCTTGTGCTGTCGGATTTGGATTCAATGTCCGCCCGCCTATGCAAGCGCCTGTTGCCTTGCCCTTTGCATCTTCACATGTTTTTCCATCCTTGGATTGTGTTGAAAGACAATAGCAATCAGATGCTGGATCAGTGAGAGGGCAATCTGCCTTAGTCCTGCATGTTCCGCCAATGGAGGGTGCGATAGATGTCGCCGCAGAAACAGAATCGGCTAAAAACATCGCAGTCAGAAACAAGACCAGGCATAACACTAACTGAAACATTTTTAGAAAATATCTCAACACGGATTTGAAATTAATTCGCTTTAATATAAGTTGGGGGTATACATGTTACTTCATTCCAAGGGCTTTGAATAAAACTTGTTTTATTAGCAGTTCCCGTATTGTCTTTACCGGTGAAAAACAACAATGCTTCGTTTATCAGCACCCAGCCGGCGAACATTATGGCCAGACCGATAATAGTGGTTTTTATGATGCCGAATCCTTTCGCGCGCAAACCCGGCTGTTCTCCCGAAATCATTATATTAAACCCAGCCCAACCGACCGCCAGCACCGCCACAATCGGCGCGATCGTCCACATCATAAAATCCAATATTTTCTGAGTTAAAATATAGAGATGACAGAGAGAACAAGGGTCTTTTTCGTTTACTCCGCCTTGGTTGATACACATACCGTCAGCTGTGCAGGCCGTGCCATCAGGACATTTGTTATTAACGCAATCGGGGTAGTCTTGAGAAAGCCCGCATGGTACAAGACTATACGCCGCCCACGCGCTCAAAGGCACGGCGGTTATCAGCAAGGATAGTGTTAATATTATGAATTTTGTTTTACCGGACATAAGTTTGATTATACCTCATAAAACATGAAACTTGAAACTTAAAACATAAGAAACATCTTTCTGTGTCATCCTGAGGAGGTTGCCGACGAAGGATCTTAGAGATTCTTCGGTCGCTGACTCTCTCAGAATGACAGATATTTCTTCTGTTTCATGTTTTATGTTATATGTTTCATGATTTATATGTTCAGTATCGCTCTCGTGATCGCGACGGCGCTGAAGCTTAAAATCGCCACGCCGACGCCGATGGTGGTGTAAATTAAATATTGATACGCCAAACGCAGCTTCTTTTCATCGCCCGCCGAAGTGATGTAGAGATACGCCGCGCGCAAGCCGGACAACACCGCCAGAAGCGCGACAAACCACGCAAGCCAGGAAAGTAAAGCGAGAATAATCGCGACTAAATCGCAATTCCCGCTCGGTTTAACAGCCGTGCCGGTGAATGTATAACCGAGCGTGTTGCAGGAAACCGTACTACGAGGCTCAGGCGTTCTATCGCATAAAGACGGGTCTATGTCGCACGGCCCGATGCGAGGCCCGCGAAAACAATAATCCGGCGGATTATCAGTATCGCAGGGATCCACGCAATCGCGCGTTCTTAGGTCGCATACTGATCCGAAAAAGCATTCGTCATTCAGAGGATCGCATGGCCCCTGCATTCCACTGAACGGAATCCGACATTCGTCAATCCGGTTTGGCGCGGCTACCACGCGACAAGAGACATATTTCGTGTTGTCGCCCTGAACCACTGTAACCGTATCTTGAAGAGTGCCGTCGGTGCCATGCGTTATTCCAGAGATATTCCTAAATGTATCGGGCATAGCGGTATAGCGATCTTCCCGTGAAACCGAAGAATCATAAGCATCGGAAAACCTGCAAACCATTTCTTGATTCGTCTTGAGGCCGATTGGCACATCAACTCCGACATCTTGCCGTCCTTTTGGATAAGCGCCGTCGCAAATCGGCAAGAGGTCTCCAACGCTAAAGCGGATGGTGCAAACTTTGGTAAAGTTGTCCGTCGCCGTTTCATCGCATATTA
>Ga0209518_1004106_pt1 | contig 11925 bp, 22 predicted proteins | sample RifGroB1_FD_183993 | JGI IMG/M metagenome (GOLD analysis project Ga0209518, IMG submission 183993) | Groundwater microbial communities from Rifle, Colorado, USA - Groundwater B1 (SPAdes) (version 2) | ecosystem: Environmental > Aquatic > Deep subsurface > Groundwater | place: Rifle, Colorado... | reverse complement strand
CGCTTTGCTGCCCGCATGAATTCAGGTCCCCGGGAGGACCCATGATCATGAGTCATCGCTTGCCAGTCATCGCCCAGCGGATCTCGCCCATCACTGTCTTGATACCGTCGGTGTTTATGTATTTCCTGATGTTGTCCATTACCCTGGGTGAATTGAACAGTGTGGGCACCGTTACCATGGCTTTGTTAACGATGGCGGCTCTATATGCTTCCTGTGCCCTGGCCACCTTTACATATGGTCTGCTTGTCTTGCGCTGATAGGGGTTTTTGTATGAGGTCTTCATCGCATGGTTGGTTCGCTGGAACACACCAATGTTAAAGGCGCCTTTGCGACCGGCGGCAACTTTAGCAATGAAGGCACTTGGAAGTAATGTGGTCTTATCTTTCCTGATCGTTGCAGCAATACCACCAAAAGCACCGGACTTACCCCTTGTTCGGCTTTGTATCGAATCCCCTACTCTTTTGGTTGTCACGCGTTTACCGCCACGGCTACCAAACTGTCTGGCATTGAAAGCTGTAAGATTGATCGGGCGACCTTTACATACGATGATAACGTTGTGGTGTATTTCGACCTTGAATGCTTTATCAACATCGCCCTTCTTCATGTTGTAGGTCTCTCGGATGGTCTTGGAAGATAAGCTTTTGACCGCCTCCCCAACCTTTTTGGTTCCGGAAAGGTAACCACGGCGAGCTTTCTTAGAGTCAACCATTGCCTTCGCAGCATCAAGACCTTCCCACCTCATACTTATCAAGTTTGCCATCGTTATCCCCCTCGTGTCCGCCCTGTGTCCGGCCTTGTCCGCCATTAATCAAGATATGCGGACATACTTTTATTTAACCATCTCAACCGTTTATAAAATCTGTCCGCCCTGTCCGTCCTTTTTTTATAAAGAAAGAAAATAAAAGTGAATCTTTAACCCCCCACATCCACCAGTGAATTAAACAGGTACTCTCACGCACACACGCATTACTTATTTTTCAGGGCGGATAGGCCGGACACGCCACATAAAGCATTATTACAAAAGCTTTTTATGTCCGCGCTTTACCCGGACACGCCCGGACACCAGCCCGGACACTATCCTTTAAAAATCCCCCGCTCCCCCTGTCGAATCTTCACGGGCCAGATTAATCATGGACGGACACGCCCGCCCAGCCTCCATTGTCATGTCTGCCTGCGGCACTGGGGGCGGCGGGGGAAGCCGAGCAGAACTCCGGCAGAAGCTCGATCCCCACATAGCACCGCGGCCGCTTCTTCTCGTCATCGGACGCACCAGGGGCGCACTGGCTCTTTAATAGCCGGCCAGGCTTCACCTTGGCCACCTGCCGCAGCGTCTCTCCAAAGTTGTTCGACTGCAGGGTTTTGAAGCCGTACTTCGTGCAGTACTTCTTGTAGGCCTCATAGAGGTCGTCCGTCGTCGTCCGCACGTCCTCCCCCTCCGCCGCCAGGCGACACCACTCCTGGACGTATGACAGGACAGGGTTATTGTGCCGGCGGTACTCGCCAAGGAACTCAAGGGACTCGTCACTCTTCACGAACCCGTCATGCTGTCGCAACGAGTCCAGCCCAACCAGCGCCCAGTTGAATATCCCCGGCAGCTGCGCCAAAAGCTTTGCCTCCAGATCCTTATCCTGCTCGTGGTCCTGGAATTGGCGGGTGAACTTGATAGGCAGGATGCGGCGGAAAAAACCGTCGCTGTTGTCTCCCACGTTCGGAAAGAAGTTCGAGGCAAACGCCAGCTTGCAATAGGGGCGAAATTGAAAGAAGTCCTTGTGCTTGAAGGAAGCGTTCACCAGATCGCCCGTCACAATCGCCTTGAGAAAGGCCGAGCCGAACACACCCTTGTTCTCTTCCGTGGATAGGTTCAAAAGCTTGCCGTACAGCGTCGCCCGTTCGAAAGGGTCCTCAAGGCGGCTCATCTGTACCGCCGAGCAATTCTCCTCGCCGATCATCGCCTGCAGAATCTTCAGGATCACGCTCTTGCCGTCCGAGCCGTCCCCCTTCAGTAGCAGACACTTCCCATACTTAGTTTCCCGGGTCAGACAGTAGCCAAAGAATTGTTGCAGCTGCAGCTGAGCCGCAGGGGACAGCCCCCATTGCTCAAGGCATTTCTTCCACAGGTCGCACGCTGCCTTCTCGTCAAACTCGTATGGCAGCATCTGCGTCGCCAGGTAGTCGGGGGAGTGGGGATAAAACGTGCCCCCTTCCGGTCCTTCCGAAATGTCCAGCATTCCATTGGCCAGGCAGACCAGGTGATGATGATCGTTCAGTGATCGATCCTCGGATAAAAGCGATTCCAGGTACACCAGCCGGGCCGCATTGGCCACCCGCGCCGACTCCGCCTCGATGCCCAGCATGTCCGCGCCGATCTTCTCAATGAAATCCATCGCCGACAGCTTCCAGTAGCGCCCCTCGTATTCGAAAATCTGCTTCGTCAACGGGTCCGCTACAAAATTCCGGTTTTCCAGGATCGCGTCGCGCAACAGAGGGGGCTTGAACTTCCAGCCGCTCTGCCACTTGAAAAACCGCCTCCGTATTTGGCTCAGGGCTGGACTTTCGTCCTCTGGAGAGGCTTCGGTATCCAGCTCTTCCTCCTCAGACGTCTCGCGGTCCTCTTCCGGAAGATCCTGCTCTTCCAGGAAATACTCCACATAGCCGTCCGGATCGGTCACCAGCGCCACCAGATCGTCCGCCCCGCGCCCGTGCTTGTGAAAGAAGTCGGTCAGGTCCTCGCCATGGTTCGCGGGATACCCTGCACCGTACTCCTGGATAAACTCCGAATAATCCGCCAGCACCTTATTCACGTCGAATAGCTCGTGCGGCGTGTTCTCCCACATGAACCGGGGCCACAGGACCACCCTGATCCGGCGAGCCACGCCAAGCAGTTCCTGCGCCACCCGCTCGGCCCCTGCCATGCCCACCTTGTCGGCATCGAGACAAAGAATCACATCGCGGTCACGAAACTGCTCCGTCCATTCGTCCTTCCAGGATCTGGCGCCGCCGGTCCGCGTCACCACGTTCCCCGGCAGCAGCTTCGACAAGCCGGCGACGCGATCGGGTTCACCCTCGATCAGCCATACCGGACCGTCCACCCATGTCGACGGATGGGGCCACAGGCGGTCGCCACCAAACGTCACCTTGCCATCGCCTTCTCCCTCAAACCAGTTGATCATCTTCAACTGCTTTCCCTTGGCTTTGGGGAGGTACAGGCGGACGTTGCAAAGACGTCCTTCCTCATCACGAATCGGAAACGCAATCCGCTGTTGACCTTTAAAGGTCCACAGCCGCAGATCCGCCGCGGTAATAGCTTCCGGAGTCCAACCGCGTTCCTCCCCCATGCGTTTCACCCATTCGGGGGGCAGAGGGGGCAGCGCGGCCCATTTCTCCGGGCTTATGAATTTGTCACCTGGTTGTAAGGGCAATTTGTCTACCTGTTGAGGTTCATCATTCTGTCAAGGGGGCTTTTCACGGCACTCCGCTTTTGCATGACATGGGTGTAGATCATCGTCGTCTTGACGCTCTTGTGCCCGAGAAGCTCCTGAACGGTGCGGATTGTCTCTCCGTATTCAAGGAGATGTGTCGCGTAGGAGTGACGAAAGGTGTGGGGCGTTACGTGCTTGTTGATCCTGGCGGCAATTCTGGCTGCTTTCACCGCCTTTTGAATGGCTGACGAGTGAATGTGAGGTCTGCCTTGTTCGCCGGTCTCCTTGTCGGTCCAGCGAGTAGCAGCGGGGAAGAGATACTGCCAACCGAATTCCCGATTCGCGTTTGGATATTTCCGAGCCAGCGCACCTGGAAGGTCCACAGCTCCCCATCCTTCTCGTAAATCCATTTCATGGATTGCTTTGACTTTTTGGAGGTGACGCTGCAGCCGGTCTGCTACGGAAGAGGGGAGGGTCAACACCCTGGCGCTGCCGCCTTTGCTTTCCCGGATGGTTAGTGTTTTCTGACCGAAATCAACATCCTTGACGCGAAGAGAGAGGCAGTCGACCTCAGAGCGTAGGCCGCAGCCATACAGTAGCGCTACAACCAGCCAAATATCACCCTTCAACTGATCAAGGATTGCCTGGACCTCTTGACGAGTGCAAACCACCGGTATGTGCATCGGCTTTTTGGCCCGGCTCGCATTGATCTCGCCCGGTTCCTGTCCGAGCACGCGGCGATAAAAGAAAAGCAGCGCGTTAAAAGCCTGATTCTGAGTAGAGGCAGAAACCTTCTTGTCTATGGCAAGATAGGTAAGGAACTCCTCGATAGCCTTCGCCCCATGTGACTCAGAATTTTGCTTGATTCTAAAATCGATAAAGGCTGATACCCATGACGAATAAACCCGCTCCGTTGCCTTCGAGTAATGCTTAAGCCGGATGGCTTTCCGCAACGTGTCAAGTAATGACTCTTTCTTAATCTGCTGTCGGCTTTTCGTGACTTTATTATCAGGTTGTTTGAAGGGATAAACATTTGTTTTCTGAGCGGTGTTCACAGTTTCCTCCTTTCACGGATAACAGCTAAATCAGAAAGATAATCATTGTTAGCGAGACAACAACCGATATGGCTGGCTCGCGGTTATTTTCAATCCCTCTTGCTTAATTTCCAGCGGTTGGAATTGAATCAGCGGCTTCCCATCCCAGACGAAGATTTCAGTTTTATCTGGGTATATCTCGAAACGGCCTCGTTGCTTGAATGCCTCAAGATTTACCATCGTTATCCCGGTTTCGCCGGAGTCGATGATTGCTTGAAGAATGATGGCGTCCTTGCCAGTACCCATGCTTTTCGAGAGGTCAGCGGTGATCGTGCTAATAGGCGAATCATCGCTAACCAGTGAATCGACCGCACGACGGTCTTTCTTCTGGTCGGGACAATATCCTGTTGGGTGGCAGATACAGTTGCACATGGTTCCTCCTTGGCGGTCATTCACAGACCCGTTACACGCCTTCTCCCTGGATACAGCGGGGGATTTCGTCACCGACAGTATCCGGCACACGGCTCTCAATCTCCTCCTGATACCCTTGAACCCTCATGCGGAGCAGGTTGACGCTCAGTATGTGCTCGGGATTAGCTCCGATCCGAATGCACTCCAGCTCGTAGGCCGCGAGTGCTGCCGGGACCGCCTTGTCTTTCGCGCAGAGCAGGAGGGAGTTGCTTTCGTCGTACACTTTGCCATTGACGGGGTTCACCGCCAGGATGCGAAATTTCCGGTCGATCTTTTCCATGTCGTTCTCCTTTGCAAATGATGGCGTGTAACCATCGGCTCCACCGGTCAAGTCCGGTGATCCTCAGCTTTATTTCTCAAGACATCTCACAATTACCAGTCATCCACCGCATTTTTGCTACCAGGTCCGGCTTGGACAGTCCCTTTTTAACGAACATGTCGATTAATTTTCCTAACTCGCGTTCAAATTCTATTGGGAGTAAGCCGACCGATGTAGGGTGGAGATCGCATCTCATATCGCACAGATTGACATCTCTGGCTGCACATACTTCTATTTCGTTACATTCGTTTTTCATAGGCCCTCTTTGCAAAAATTCGCTGCTTCAACGCATTCATTGATCCCTAACTCAAGCGCTGGATAATCTCCAGTAGGGTCCAATTCCTTTAAACACGCCATGTAAGATTCTGAACACTCCAAAATGACGGCTTGTTTTTGCAACAAATCTATGCGAGGTGTGGGCTTGTTGGCTGGAGTAGAAAGACAACCAGATAACAAACAGATGCAGCCCACCAGAATTAATGCCATTGCCAACTTTTTCATATAAATCTCTCCTTGTTTTTCTTGCCATTAAGTGGGGGGCTGATCTGCCACCCGTTCCTCATTCGCCGCGCTACGCTCGTCACCCGCCCTTTTTCCACGTCCCCTTCGGCTTCGCCGGGGGAGGCGGGGGCTTGCGATTGCGCCGGGCATGTGCATCAGGTCCCTTCCCGGTAATGCCATACTCCCGGCAGAAAGCCTTGAACCCGTCTGTCTTGTTGTCCAGCCCGTTCACCGCCGAATAAAGCTTGATTAGGTCGCCATACGCTCCGCAGCCGCTGCAGCCGAATGAATCCTTGTCCGGCTTGTAATAAAAGGAAGCGCTGTTCTTGTCGCCGTGAATCGGACACCGGCCGGTCAGCTTCGAACCGTAGATTTTCTCCACGGTGAACATCTCCGCCGCGATCCGCGAGCATTCCGCTTCGCCAAGCTTTTCGAGCGCAAAGCCCATCTATATCCCCAGCTCCGTCTGCCGCTCCACAACCGGCGGCCGCGCCTCAAACACCTTAAAAGCACGCTGATGCGCATCCACATACTTCTGCAGCAGCTTCACCACCTCGTCCAGGTTCTCCGCCTGATACGCCTCGTCCACCAGCTTTTCGCGTTCCTGCAGATGCTGGTACACATCCGGGCGGTTCGCTATCAGCCAATCCATTGCCCCGGCCGGGTAATAGCTCTCGATGATCGATGTCGCATCGGCCATCAATCGGCCTACCTTCGCCTGGTCAAAAGGAATAGCCTCGACGGAAGGCGGGGGAGGCAGTTCTATCTGGTGGCCTTTCAGCCCTGTCAGCCGGTCGGAAAGTGCCATCAAAAAGCCTTCCCGTGCCGCTGCGGTCGTCCGGCGTTCTTCTCTATCTTCGCCAGCAGTGCCGCCACAAACTGCTTGGTCTGGCCGTTGCCGCCCACGTAGGAGCACACCCTGATCATTATGTCCGCCAGCTCCTCCAGCAGTCCCTCTTCGTTGACGACGGCGGAAACATCCTGGTAGTCGCACTGGCGATCCTTCGTTTCCTTGCGGTACCGTTCAAACGCCGTCGATGTCAAAGTGATTTGCCGGATATACCAGTCGGTCACCATGTCCCCGGCCGGCGTGATATGCTCCAGCGCCTCTGCCGCCTCGGTCACCATCAGCGCTACCTGCGTGCCGTGCTGGCTCACGTCGAAGCCCTTTGAGGCGGTTATGTCGGCACATCTCGTGATAATGTCCTGTAACTGCATTTGGTGTCCTTTCCTCTGCGGATTAAGCCGCCAGCCCTTGCCAGTAACCGGGTTTATAATCGATGCAGCCGACCTGCTCGTCCCTGGCGAGGGCAAAAAACGCCTCGCGGCGTCTGTCCGCCTCTTCACTGCATCTGCCGCTTGTTCTGCAACCGTCGCAAATGACATCCATAATGCCTCCGGTTAAAAAGGGGGCCGCAGAAGGAGGGGTACTGCGGCCCCGAATGGAACCTCACCCGAGATTCCCCATAGCTTGCATAACCTGCTGATCGTTGACCGCTACCGCCCCGGCAAGAGCCATCGCCATCACCAGCAAAATAATAACGGTAAAGCCCCACGCCATCTGCTCCAGCGACCGCTGCCTGAGATATTCGCGCCGTGCCCGTGAAATAAAAACTTGCATGCTGACCTCCCTTGTCATTGAATGTCTTACGTGGGGTCCAGTACCGGCAGCATGAAATCGCGCCTGGCCCGCTGGATCTTCAGCTCGCTGGTAATGATCGCGTATCCAGACACCAGCAGGTACTGACTCGTCACCACGCCGTTATCGCTATACTCCACCAGCGACACCTCGCCCCCCACATCCTGCACCTTCTGAATCAGGTAATCGTCCCAACTGCGAAACGTCAGCACCGCATCCACCGCATCGAGCTGGTAATAACTGTTGCCCAGGGGCGTCACGCTCAACAGTCGCCCCAGGTCGCGCTCGAAACGTGTCACCTGCCGGCTGTCGTCGTCGCCGCATGCCGTCAACAAAATCCCTATCAGGAGTATCAGAATAAAAACCTTCAGCATTGTCGCCTCCCGGTCAGGCCGCTCTATTTCTTGAAGTATGCAGCCTCTTCCCTTTGCGGATCTCGCGCTCTCGCTCCTTTAAAGCTTGCAACGGATTATCGGAGGCAAGTATCAACGCAATTTCACTCATCGGGGCGCCTTCTCCGGCGGGGCTTGGGGCTGGGCCTCTCTGTAAACTGTCCATTTTTGCGGTCAGTTCGTCCAATCGGCGCTCCATGCGGGCACCCATGTCGAGAATGTCTTGCAGCATCTGGCCTAACGTTGACATACGTCCGCTCCTTACACTGCGCTGCACGGCTTGTGATACCCTTTTTCCTCGCACAGCCGTTGCTGCATGTCCTTCAGTACCACCAGCTCGTCGGCGTTCAGGATGTTTTCCGCCTGCATCTCGTCCAAACAGATCCCCAGGCCGCGAATCAGATCCAGCAGCAACAGAACCGTATCGTTGCGGTGCTCCATAAATTCCGGGTCCTGGCGGAAATCGGGGGCCAACAGTTTGTTGATCATGTGGGGGAGTCGCTCGGCCAGGCTGGAAGTCTTCTGGCTGACCTTGAGCATCGCCACGAGGGAACCGCGGCGAATATTATTGAGAGGAGGGAATTTCTTGACGATGATCCGGGAGCGGATCGAGCAACAGTTGCAATACTCGGTCAGCATCTGCCGGTCCTTCACCGCATCTGAAGCCTTGACCATCTCTTCCGGGCCAAGAGGATTGGCAATCTGATCATTTTCGATGTTGGAAAGCTGCGAGGCCGACATATTCACCAACTCGCCCAGCTCGCGCAGTGTAATGTTGGCCCGCTTCCGGGCTCGCTTCAGAATAGATCCTGTCGTCATGGTGCCCCTCCTCCATTGCATAGTGAAAGCTGTTTAATTCCCTTCCTCGCTCTGGTATAAAGGAGGCCGACCAAAGCAAAACCAATAACCAGAGGAGGAAGGGAAGATGAAAACTATCTTTGACAACCAGAAGATCGAGTTAAAGTGCGAGTGCGGCCGCAAGTTCAAGGAAACTATCGGACGGCTCAAGAAGAATCCGTCCATAAAATGCCCCTGTGGTATCACTATCAAAATTGAGGCGGACCAGCTTGCTGGGAAACTCGACAAAGCCCAAAGTGCGCTCGACAACATCCCGAAGAACATCACCATCAAGCTTTGATACCTTATCCAAAAGACGCGACAGATCTGGAGAGACTTCGCAATCTATTTTCAGTGTTCTTGTCTCGGCCATTCTTCACCCCCGGCGGCTGAATAGATTGTTTCCGAACCGTGTTTCGTCAACGGGGTAAACCCTAGATCAACGTTCCGACTCACGCACCCCCGAATAAGCCCTGCAACAAAATCTTCAAGCCATCTGCGGATAATTCGTTTCATGTTCACCTCTCGCCCCGGATCACTCCGGGGCCGGTCTCTCCCGGCTGTCGCGTATTGTCTACGTTCCCATCAAGCGGCCGCTAAATCGGGCACTCTTTTTGTCTTAATTCGGACAGTTCATCTGACAGCGCCTGGTGGCCGGCAAGGTATAAAGCTAGTTCGAATCCAAGCATTAGGGACCAAATGTGAGAATCATCTTCCTTCTTCTGCCTTTTTTCGTTGTATTCTTTTCGTTGGGAAGCATGGTATTCCCTGCAATGTCTTTCTCTAATTTCTTCCACCATCGCATTCCTCCTATGCTGCCTCTTCCATCGCCGCTGCCAGTCGCTCCGCCTTCGGTTCGGCCAACACCGCCCCGCATTGGGTGCAGACCAGCTTTCCCGGTTCGGTGAATTCCCGCACTGCAATGGGCAGGTGGTCGCACGTCTGGAACAGGTCAGATAAGTCCATCACGCCGCCTTCTCTTCTTCAGGCTCCTCGACCAGGATCGGGGTGCCGTCCACATCCCTAAGCTTCCGCAGCGTTTCCACGCAAGCCTGGGCAGCCGCCGAATCCATGTTCGGATATGTTCCGTTCAACACCTGGTGGAACATGCCGGGACCGTGGCCGTTCGCCTTTGCCACTTTCGTCTGAGTGAAAGCTTTGTCGAAATTTGCCTTGGTTGCCGCATGGTTAATTTTCATTTGTCTTTACCTCTTGAAATTGCTATAAGTTACGAATTTAAAAAATATACATTGTCAGTTAACAAGGGGGGCGCTTGTGAGTAAGTTCAGAGTATCCGTGAAGTGCCCGAAGTGCGGTCGCGATAAATTCCATGGATTGACTGTGAAGCACAAGCCGACTGACATCGTCACCTGTGCCCATTGTGGTCACGGGCTCGGCAGTAAAAGAGAAGTCGAGGCCGGGTTCAAAGAACTTGCTGAAAAAGCTGCCAAAAAGATCACCGACTCCATCAGGAAGGCGACGAAGTGAATCGGCATGAAAAGTCATTTCATCTACCTTGTCGGCAAGATCCGGGAATTCGACCGACTCTGCGCCCATCTGGCCAGTAGTCAACTTGTCACCCCCAAAAAGGGCACGGCCTAGCTCTGTGAAAGCAGCTTCGACATGTTCTTCACCGACCCACTCGCTAAAGATTTTCTTCCATGTGGGAAATCCGCTCATGTCCAAAGTGAGGCGGTCGGTTTGTGCCGTGCCCGCTGACTCTTCCTCGGAATCGGAGGTTTCTGATGCCTGATGAATCGCCAGATTCAGTCCTTTGTAAAGTGCTGCCTCTGCTTCGGCAAGCACAGGAGTTATTGCCTGGGCCAGGGATTGACGGAGATAATTATTTGCGTCGGGTTCATACAAAAATTCAGTACGCGATAGCCGAAGCTGAGCGGTGTCGGTTGAAAATTGGAAAGAAACGCAAGCCGTGATGCCGTAGATGGTGGAAGTCATTGATATAGTCGTTATTTCATTTGAATTTTCCATATCCGCCGCTCCTATTTCAAATAAAGAAAGGGTTCCTGATGACTAAGGATTACAAAGGACTGAAAACGCTTCACGAACTCGCTGCAAAATCAACTTACAACCTGGAAATTTTTGGCGATTTTGTTGCAAAGCGTGAGAAGTACAAAATACATACAGGCATGGATGCGCTCCACTATTACCTTGTTCAGAAACACCACTGGCCACCAAGTCAGGTGAGGGCACTAAACCTTGACGACCTGCGATTTCTTTTAGCCGAAGAAATGTCCGATTGGACCGTTCCTCAAAAAGCTGTCTGGTAAAGCCGGTGGACTCTAGAGCACGAAAAGCATCCATTTGCGCTTGAAGCAGCATCATGTCGATCTGAAGCTGTGCCGGCGTGCTGGGTCTTTTCGCTTTTTCCATATCCGCCGCTCCGCTTTTCCTGAGAATTTAAATAACGTCAAACGTGTGGTCAGAATAATTCGGAGCATCCGAAATGTCAAATAAAAAAATCGGTTCATCCGAAAATAATTTAGGGACTCAAGTTCGTGATGCGAGAAAGGCTTTGAAATTGACTCAGGAAGAATTTGCTAAACCTCTTGGGATTTCTGGCGCTTACGTTTCTGATGTTGAAAAGGGTAAAGCTACACCTTCTGACCCAATTCTTCAGTTGATGGAAATGCATTATCGGATCAGCCGAAAAAAGCTTAAGACGGGGGAAGGTGCTTTGTTTATTGAGGAACCGGGCACACAATACCAAGTATCGCAGGTCCAGCGCACTCTTACCTCTACAGAAGAGCGGGCGCTCAAAGTTGCATCGCAGCACGACGAAGTTATGGAGTTTCTACTTAAATATGAAGAGACCCCGGAACTAGAGTTGTTTTTAAAAGAATTGAAAAATAAATCGAGAAAGGAAATCCGCCGGGCAGTGTTTCGTGCTCTAGAGGAAGAGTGAGTTAGGGAGGAAGTATACGGATTCCCCCCCTAATTTTTTATTTTCTCAGTATGTACAATATTATGGCTATTTTTTCGATGTGGCTTTGTCTGGTGCGCAGAATTAACTTTAGTTTAAGTAACGTGCTTCTGGCATCAAGTAATTCCAGTAATTCCCGTACGTCAACAGTAATCATTTTGCCACCTCCAGTGTTTGATGTTCAGGCAAAGCCTGAAGCATCCTCTTCGGTACTGGGGCATTTATAATCAACTTTGAAATCAACATTGTGTATCGCACAACACAGGCGGGGGGACTATGAAAGAGTTCAAAGAACGGCTAATGGGCCATGTGGAGCACGTTAAGAATGTTGGACCTCATTGCACAACAGAAGAGATGACTAAGCAGGCTCTT
>Ga0209518_1004102_pt1 | contig 11945 bp, 15 predicted proteins | sample RifGroB1_FD_183993 | JGI IMG/M metagenome (GOLD analysis project Ga0209518, IMG submission 183993) | Groundwater microbial communities from Rifle, Colorado, USA - Groundwater B1 (SPAdes) (version 2) | ecosystem: Environmental > Aquatic > Deep subsurface > Groundwater | place: Rifle, Colorado... | reverse complement strand
TGCCGCGCCGCCGAGCCTTTTGGTGCTCGTTCGGACTGATTATTGTCTTTGTGATTATGACTGGCGCTACCGCTTCAGTGATTCGTTCGGCGGTGATGGGCATACTACTATTGATTGGCGAGGTGATCGGCCGCATTTACCATCCGCGCAATGCCATTACTTTTGCGGCGGCGGTGATGCTGTGGTTTAATCCGTTAATTTTGCGTTATGATGTTGGTTTTCAATTATCTTTTTTGGCGACCCTAGGAATTTTTTACATCACGCCACTCATTCAGCAAGTATTGAAAGGCTCTCGCCCACGCACCTGGCGAGCGAAGTTCGCCCAAAGCAATTGGGCGGGAACTCTCGCTACCACCCTAGGGGCGCAGTTAGCGGTTTTGCCACTCATATTGTTTAACTTCCATACTTTTTCCTTGGCCTCCCTGCCGGCTAATTTACTAGTCTTGCCTTTGGTACCGCTAACTATGTTCTTTGGTTTTTGGGCGGGGATTTTTGGTAGTTGGTTTGGCGTACTAGGACAACTATTTGGCCTAGGCGCCTACTTGCTATCCGGTTTTCAACTCTGGGTAGTAAAGGTTTTTGCCGCTTGGCAGGCTGGCACTTTTTATCTAACTCTTAATACTACGTGGCTAGTAGCCATTTATCTGCTAGGTTTAGTTGGCATTAAGCTACTCTGGCGTAAGTTTAAGATCGCTGAGCAAGGCTTGTAATAGTGATGGCTTTGTGCAAAAATTATCTTTTAATTTGAACTATGAAAGGATTTGAATTTCCGATTGTTAAGACTAAATTTACCCAGGCCAATGGGCGCAAATTTTCCTTAGACAGTCCGGCTGAGCGAAAAGAATACTTTCAACTTAAGGCGGGTGCTGAGATTGAAAAGTTAAAAAAGTTTTTAGAGAAAAATACTTTTGTTGCGATCCTATTGGGCAAGAAAAATTCCGGCAAGGGGACTTATATTAAATTATTTTCAGAGATTGTAGGTGGTGACCATGTCGCCCATTTATCTATTGGTGACACAGTCAGGGCCGCGCATAAAGAGTTAGAAAGCGGTAATTACGCCGATCTAACCGAATTCTTAAAAAGACGCTACCGCGGGTTTCTTTCAGTGGAGAAGGCGCTCGAAGCCATTACTGGGCGCGATACCAAGACTTTGGCCTTATTGCCAACCGAGGTAATTCTGGCCTTAATTGAAAGACAGATTGATAAAATCGGCAAGAAAGCCATTTTTATTGACGGTTTCCCGCGCGAGCTAGACCAAATCTCCTATTCAATATTCTTGCGGGCTATTATGGGGTATCGAGATGACCCAGACTTTTTCGTCATGATTGATCTACCAGAGTCGATTATTGACGCGCGCATGCGTGGTCGGGTAATCTGTCCCAAGTGTCAAGTGCCCCGTCATCCTAAGGTGCTAAAAACCAATGCAGTGGGCTATGATCAAGACACCAAGGAGTTTTATTTAATTTGCGATAACCCCGAGTGTGGCGGCGCGCGCATGGTTTACAAGGAAGGGGACGATCAGGGTATTGAGGCAATGCGGGAACGGATAGATAAGGATGATAAAATTATGCGCACCCTGCTTGAGTTACAAGGAGTACCAAAAATATTACTACGCAACTCAATTCCGGTGAGCGAGGCTCAAGCCAGCGTGGACGATTACGAAATTACCCCAGCTTATAGTTATGAGTGGGACGAAGCAAATAAAAAAGTGATAGTTAAAACCGATCCTTGGGTGGTAAATGACGACAACGGCATCCCTTCACACAGTTTGTTACCAGCTCCCGTAGTGCTGGCTTTCATTAAACAGATGACCGCCGTACTTGGACTGTAATTAATATGGCCGACTTAAAAAACTCTTCGGGAGAGGCAGGGAGCGCAGCGACCGTCGGAAGGGGCAGCCCCTCCGAGTTGGATCCGCGGCTACATTTTGTGGTGGCAACCGCCATCGTTGAAAAAGACGGTAAATATCTAATTGCTAAGCGGGCGGGGCACGAAAAGGCTTTTCCTAATAGATGGACTGTGCCAGGCGGAAAGCTAGTGCTGCATGAGTATGAGCATCTACCAAAAACCGCTGGCTTCCCGCAGTGGTACAATGTGGTGAACTGGGTACTGAATAAAGAGGTAAAGGAAGAGGTGGGCCTAGAAATCCACAAACCCAACTATCTCTGTGACTTGGTGTTTGTGCGCCCGGACGGTTTTCCAGTGGTGACCCTATCCTATTGGGCGAAATACAAAGGTGGTGAAGTGGCGCTGTGCGAAGACCTAACCGAACACGCCTGGGTGACAGTGGAAGAAGCCAAAAACTACGATTTAATTGATGGAATCTGGGATGAGATCCGAGAGGTAGACGAGTTGATAAAACAGTCTGGTGCCCATTCGGCCTAGTAGTGATATAATTGAAATAGACCAGTGCCTGCCTGCCGTCAGGCAGGGCGGGGTGTGAAGATTTAGAACATTATATCTTCGGGAGTCTTTATTGGGTCACTGTGGTGTGGGGCCATGTCTGGTCCTGCCGAGCAGTGATCTTGCGGACACCCACTTAGCTTCGGCTAAATTCTGACACTCGGCTGGCTGGTCTAACTAAAAAACGCCTATGGCGTTTTTTAGTTTCATGTCGGACATCTTTCCCTATGTTCGTCGGGCTGCGGGGAGTCGAACCCCGTAAATTTTCTGCACCCCATGCAGACGTGTTGCCGGTACACTACAGCCCGCCCTCACACCTAGCTAGGATATATTCTTTTGCTGGCCGATACAATAAAAGTATAATATTAAGCACCTGGTTCCTTAGCTCATACCTTCTCCTCTTTGACAATTACTATTATAAATGGTTAAATGATCCTTGGCAAACTGTCCGTCAGCTGGCGGAACATCCGCGGAGGTGGACATGTTCTTTAGTAAAGAGAAGATCAGAATCCGGCGCTTAATTATCGAGCGCAATACGGTGGCCTGGGCAATAGCACTGACTTGCTTCGAGCACAACTTAAAGATGGCCTGGGCCAGGAGAGATTTACTCGCGGTAATTAGGGTTCTTTGGGGGTGGTTTAACTATCCCCTCGACAACATCCATGTTCGTCTAATCGATCGGGAAACCTTTAGAGACCTGGGCTACTGAAGCTCAAGCATCAGGCGTTCGTGTACTAGGTTTTGATAGTCCTTATCCTTGGTTGGGGTAAGGACTTTTTCTTTTTCAGAAAAAAGTTTTAGCCATTCGCGTAATTCTGCCAATTTCTCGGCAGCGGCATCTGGGCGAATGGATTTGGGCAATTGGGTAAAAATATCTATGGCTATTTCTACTTGCCGGTGAATTTCAACAATCAAATTAGCCCCCAGGTCATGACCTTCGATATTCTTAAAAGCTCGCTCTTTTTTCTCAAGCAGACTTTGTGGAACAGGCGTTTTTGATTTATGCATTTTTTTGATTTCCGCGACGCTTTGTTCGTATAAAAGAAGTTGCCTACCCAATACCACTATTTGCTTGTGATCTGCTCCGACTATAACTTTTAAATAGGATTGGCCCTTATCAATTGCTCCCAGTTCAGAACTATAGTATTTAACTTTTTGCAGCTTTCCCCTTTCCAAATAATTTAAATTATCTCTTAACTTATGAATGGCATCCTCTACGCCCGAGGTAATGTCTAATAATAAACGCAGTACTTGATTATTTTGCGAGGAGCGCGCTTCCAATAGAGTATCAGTACCGTTTTTAATATCATCGTATTCAGAGACTCGACAGAGTACACCAGGTAGCCAAACATCAGAAAAGTTGTCGATTATTAATTCGAGGACTTTACTATAAAAATAGATTTCTTGTTCCTGGGGAGTTTGCGTAAAGCCGGCCTTTTTGTTGGTCAGTTCTGTTGTGTCTTTTCGCACAGTTTCTCGGTCGTAGCTAAAAACAAAATCTTGCGGAGTAGGTGCGGTGGCGGCGTAACGTTCTAATAGTGCAGTTAGCCTCTGTTTTTCCTCATTAGAAAAGGTGCGATCCAGCGAATTATTGCTGAACTCAAAAGGGTTAGCCATGGAGCGAAAAGATTACTTAGTTAGGGCTTTAATACACGAAGTGCAGAGTTGGGTGCGCTTGCCATTCCATACCGCCCACTGTAAATTAACCGACTTTTTATAGCGGTTAACTGGATTGTAATTACCACGCAAGAGTTTGCGTTTATTAGCCATCACTGGCTTCTTGCCACATTTGGGACACTTGGTTGCCATGGGAGCAGTTTATAGTTTTTAGTTTATAGTTGATAGTTTACAGAGAAAAATCATTTCAGAAAGAAAATCTAACACATCTCCGGCGGCTTTTCAAGGGGGCAGGTTGGTGTTAAGATCTGATTACTATGGAAAGCATCGCCTTCTTTATTGCCTACGTGTTGGTAATTTTGTTCTCCATCGTCCTGCATGAGGTGGCACATGGAGTAGCTGCCCATAGTCTAGGCGATCCAACTGCCAAAAATCTAGGTCGTCTCACCCTCAATCCCATCAAGCACCTAGATTTATTCGGCTCAATTATTTTGCCTGTTATGACCTATTGGGCAGGGGGATTTATCTTTGGCTATGCCAAGCCGGTGCCGTACAATCCACTCTACCTAAACGATCAAAAGTATGGTCCAGCCAAAGTGGCGGTGGCCGGACCGCTGACTAATATTGCCATCGCGGTATTATTTAGTTTGGTGCTGCGCTTTGCCCCGGCCGGGGTGTTTTCTTTCGCCGCCTGGGAGCTGATCGCCTACATTGTTTTTATTAATCTACTTTTGGCGATCTTTAACCTGGTACCGATCCCACCCCTGGATGGGCACTGGATTTTACTCACCTTTTTGCCAGAAAAGTATTATCGCTGGAAACAGCTCTTCCAACAGTTTGGTATCTTCCTGTTTGTGATCTTTGTATTATTCTTATTTCCACTCTTATTACCGGTAGTAGAGTTTTGTTTTAGGCTACTGACCGGCTCGCCGTTGGGCGGTTAAACGACCATTGCATTGGCAAATATTCCGTGTTAGTATTTTCTAGCCATTAGGACTTAGCCATTAGTTAAGTTAGAAAGAATCTTCTAATTTCCCCGCCTGCCATCGGCCTGAGCCGAAGGCTCTAGCGGGCAGGTAATGGCTAGTATTTGCTAATGGCTGTTTATTTATGCCAACTTTCAATCAACTATTAAAGAAGCCACGCAGTAAAGTTAAAGCGAAAACCAAGTCGCCAGCTTTAGCATTTGGTTTTAATAGTAAGAAAAATCATCCGGTTAGTTATGCCTCGCCGTTTAAACGGGGGGTGGCTTTGAATGTTCGTACTACTACTCCGAAAAAACCCAACTCGGCCTTGCGTAAAATCGCCCGCTTGCGACTAACCAATGGTATGGAGGTAACCGCTTATATCCCAGGCATCGGCCACAACTTGCAGGAGCACTCGATTGTGATGATCCGCGGTGGCCGGGTGAAGGACTTACCGGGTATTCGTTACCACATTGTGCGTGGTGTTTTAGACTCCTCGGGCGTGGAGGGTAGAAAGCAAGAGCGCAGTAAATATGGCGCCAAGCGAGCTAAGTAAAAACAGTTTATAGTTTGTAGTCTATAGTTTATAGAAAGATAAATTTTCCAACTACAAACTAAAAACTATCAACTATAAACTTTCCATTATGCGTAGACCAGTTAAAACTCGAAAAGTAGTAGATGTCGATTCTAAATACGGCAGTGTCTTGGTTAATCGTCTGATTAACCAAATTATGCGTGATGGTAAAAAGTCTACCGCGCGGCAGATCGTTTATAGTGCCATGCTCTTGGCGGAAGAACAATTAAAGAAACCTGCACTCGAAGTAGTAGAGACCGCCATGGAAAATGCCGGACCACAATTAGAACTGCGCTCACGCCGAATTGGTGGAGCCAATTATCAGGTGCCTTACGAAGTACGCGCGGAACGCAAGGTTACCTTGGCTTTGCGTTGGATTGTTGGTGCCGCGCGTTCGGCCAAGGGTAAGGCGATGCACAAGAAGTTAGCCGAAGAGATCATTAATGCCGTAAATGGTACGGGCAACGCGGTGAAGAAGAAGAATGATATGCATCGCATGGCGGAAGCCAATAAAGCCTTTGCTCACTTCGCCTGGTAAGGAATAGCCATTAGGTATTAGCCACTAGGACTTAGAATTTTCAGACTAATGGCTAGTATTACTAATGGCTAATGGCTACTCATGAGAGATTATCCAATCGAGAAAACTAGAAATATTGGTATCGTGGCGCACATTGATGCCGGTAAAACTACCGTTTCAGAACGGGTGCTTTTTTATACCGGTGTGGCGCATAAAATCGGCGAGGTGCATGAAGGCGACACCGTCATGGACTGGATGGAACAGGAGCGGGAACGGGGCATTACGATCACCGCCGCGGCGACTACCTGTTTTTGGAAACCGACCGACAGCGAACAAAAGAAGGCTAACGAATTCAAGATAAACCTAATTGATACGCCGGGTCACATTGATTTTACGGTAGAAGTAAAACGCTCGCTACGGGTTTTAGATGGCGCGGTAGTGGTATTTGATGGCGTGGCCGGTGTAGAGCCGCAGTCGGAAACTAACTGGCGCTATGCTGATGAGTACCGCGTGCCGCGCGTTTGTTTTATTAATAAGTTAGATCGCCTGGGTGCTTCTTTTGAGCGTTCTTATAACTCTATTCTAGAACGCCTTACTCCAAACGCGGTGCGCTTGCAGATCCCCGATGGTGAAGAAGACCAGTTCAAGGGCGTAGTGGATTTGCTGCGCATGAAATATTTTTCTTTTGAGGGTGAGCATGGCGAGAAAATTATTGAGGCGGCCATTCCGGAGCATTTAAAGGAGGCGGCTGATAAGTATCATCATGAGTTGATCGAAAAAACCGTTGAACATGACGAGCAGGCAATGTCGGATTATTTGGAAGGCAAGACGATTGATCTCGAACGCTTGCGGCAATTGATCCGTCAGGCCACCATTGATAATAAAATTGTTCCGGTCTTGGCTGGCTCCGCTTTAAAGAATAGAGGAGTGCAGTTTATGCTGGACGCGGTGGCTTATTATCTGCCCTCGCCGCTGGATGTGCCGCCGGTCAAAGGAGTAGATCCAAAAACTGGAGCGGAAATTGATTGCCCGCCCAAAGACGACGCGCCTTTCGCGGCCTTAGCTTTTAAAATTGCTACCGACCCCTATGTTGGTCAGCTTTGCTTTTTCCGAGTTTATTCGGGCACGCTAACGGCTGGTTCCTATGTTTTAAACCAAACCACCGGTCAATCCGAACGCATTAGTCGACTCTTGCGCATGCACGCCAATGAGCGCGAGGAGATCAAAGAGGTAACTGCCGGAGACATTGTGGCCACGGTGGGATTAAAGAATACCCGCACTGGTAATACGCTTTGCGACCCGGAACACCCATTACTTTTAGAAAACATCGTCTTCCCTGAACCGGTGATCTCTTTGCGCATTGAGCCAAAGACTAAAGCGGATCAGGAGAAGATGAGCATCTCTCTGAAAAAGTTATCTGATGAAGATCCCACCTTCCGCATCAAGGGCGATGAAGAAACCTTAGAGACTATCATCTCTGGCATGGGCGAGTTGCATTTAGAAATTATTGTTGACCGTTTAAAGCGGGAGTTTGGTGTGGGGGTAAACGTCGGCCGACCGCAGGTAGCCTACAAGGAGACGATTAATGACAAGGCCCAGGCGGAAGGAAAGTATGTACGTCAATCTGGTGGCCGTGGTCAGTATGGCCACGTTTGGATGCGGGTAGAAACTCAAGAGCGTGGCAAGGGTTTTGAGTTTGAGAATGAGATTAAAGGTGGTGCGGTGCCCAATGAATTCATTCCAGCGATTGAAAAAGGTGTGCGCGAGGTGATTGATAAAGGTGTGATTGGCGGCTTTCCTTTGGTAGATTTTAAAGCCACGGTTTATGATGGCTCCTACCATGAGGTGGACTCTTCGGAAATGGCCTTCAAGATTGCCGCCTCGATGGCGTTACAAGAAGCGATCAAGCGGGCTAAGCCAGTTATTCTCGAACCAGTGATGAAGGTGGAGGTTACTATTCCCGATAAATTCATGGGTGAGGTGACGGGTGATATTAACTCGCGGCGGGGGCAGATCGAACAACTAAGCGATCGCTCCCCTTTGAACTTAAAAGTAATTGATGCTAAGGTGCCGCTGGCGGAAATGTTTGGCTATGCCACTACGATTCGCTCTCTGACGGAGGGGCGTGGTACTTTTACGATGGAGTTCAGTCATTACGCGGAAGTACCGAATAATATCGCGGCACAGATTATCGAAGGGAAGAAGGTATAGGAATAAGACAACTTCTTAACTCCCGAAATTGTAATTCGCCGAGTTTTCACAACGTTGCAGTCAGACTACCGAAAGACCGTCAAAAGTCTCAAGCAGTCTGGCTCAACGCAAAGACAATATCGGCACTGGGACGATGGATTTAAAAGAATTAAAAGCGTTGGCGCAGGCTCTCGGTAGCGTAGTGCTAATTGAGGAGGGTAAGCCTAGTTTGATTGTTTTAGAGCTGGAGCGTTACCAAGCGTTGCTAACTGGCCAGCCAGCCAAAAGTTTAGCGGGGGAGGCGGCTAATAGTGGTTCAGTTAGTGAAGCCGACCCAGAATTAGTAGAGCGGCTTAACCGCGATATCGCGCTGCTAAAAGAAGAGATTAAGAAACGGGAAATCCAGGAATTAAGCGAAGAAACGGTTGTTGACTAAAAGCCGCTTTCTGCTATAATTCTCGGATAATATAAATATCGGTAATAACCACTAAATAATACGCCTAGGCGCGCATGCTTTGTTCGCTGGCATATTATCCACTGTTTATTACTCCTGCATGAACGATGGCAGATAAATTTGAACGCAGTAAGCCGCACGTCAATGTCGGCACGATTGGTCACGTTGACCATGGTAAGACCTCCTTAACGGCGGCTATTTTACACGCCCTCGATTTGAATAAAGATGCTGGTTATAGCGCCCGGGTGGAAAAAGTGGAGAATATTGATAACGCTCCTGAAGAGCGCGAGCGTGGTATCACTATTGCCTTGCATCATTCTGAGTATTCGACCCCCAAGCGCCACTACGCGCACGTCGACGCCCCTGGCCACCAAGACTACATTAAAAATATGATCACCGGTGCCGCTCAGATGGATGCCGCCATTTTGGTGATTGCCGCCTCGGAAGGCCCAATGCCGCAAACCCGCGAGCACATTTTGTTAGCACGTCAGGTAGGCGTGCCTAATATCATTATCTTTTTGAACAAGGTTGACCAGGTGGATGATCCCGAGCTGATCGATTTAGTAGAGTCTGAAGTACGTGAGCTCTTAACTAAATACCAATATCCTGGTGATACCACCCCGATTATTCGCGGTTCCGCCACTAAGGCGCTGGAAGCCAAGAGTAAGGATGACGCGGCTCTTAAGCCGATCATGGATTTGGTCAACACCTTAGATGAATACGTGCCTGATCCAGTGCGTGATACCGACAAGCCATTCTTGATGCCGATTGAGGATATCTTTTCGATTGAAGGACGTGGCACGGTAGTGACTGGCCGCATTGAGCGGGGCAAGGTTGGCGTCAACGAAGAGGTGGAAATTGTCGGTATTAGTGCTACTCAGAAAACCGTGGTAACTGGCATTGAGATGTTTAATAAGCAACTCGACCAGGGTATGGCGGGAGATAATGCCGGTATTCTATTGCGTGGTACCAAGAAAGAAGATGTTTCCCGTGGACAGGTCTTGGCTAAGCCGGGTACGATTACGCCGCATACTGAATTCGAAACGGAGATCTATGTTTTGACCAAAGAGGAAGGCGGCCGCAGCACTCCCTTTATGGCTGGCTATAAACCGCAGTTTTATTTCCGCACTACCGACGTGACTGGTGAGATTACCTTAGCCGAAGAGAGCAAGATGGTAGTGCCAGGCGACACTATTACCGTTAAAGTTAAGCTGATCGCGCCGATTGCCATGGAAGAGAAGCAGCGCTTCGCGATTCGCGAGGGTGGCAAGACGGTCGGTGCCGGTGTCGTAACAAAAATTATCGCTTAAAAGATACCCGCCCCCCACTTTCTGAGAAAGTGGGGGGCGGTGTTAGTTCCTTGAATATGGCTACTAAGCAGAAAAATCCGGAGGTCGGTCAGCGCATTAGAATTAAGCTGCGTGCTTACGACAACAAGATTATTGATAAGTCAGCCAAGCAGATCATTGAGACCATCGAACGCTTTGGCGGCAAGGTGATCGGTCCGGTACCGCTACCCACCGATATCCATAAATACACGGTTAATCGTTCTACCTTTGTATTTAAGGACTCACGGGAACAGTTTGAAATGCGGGTGCACAAGCGCCTGATTGATATTGCCAACCCCGAGCCCAAGATTATTGACGCGTTGATGAACCTAAATCTGCCGGCAGGAGTTGATATTGAAGTTAAGATGTAAGCAGACGGCTATTTACATAGCCCGACATTTTCTTTTTCTAAGAAAGTGTCGGATTGTGCGAATAACCAAAGCACAATTTAATAAGTTTTAAGGTAATAAAAGTTTGGCGGGTTGTTTTGCCCAGTCAATCTGGGTTTTCTGTTTATATGAAGTATCTATTGGGAGAAAAATTAGGGATGAGCCAGATTTTTAGCGAGCAAGGCAAAGTCACTCCCGTGACGGTGGTTAAGGCCGACCCATTAACTGTCACCCAGCTGAAGACCAATGAACAGGATGGTTACACGGCGGTTCAGGTGGGCGGTGGCGTCAAACGAAATTTAAATAAGCCAGCGCGGGGGCATTTAAAAGAATTAGGCAACTTTCGTTATTTAAAAGAATTTACCGACACGGAAGCCAGACAACTCGGTGACAAGATTGATGTCACGATTTTCGCGGTAGGCGATAAGGTTAAGGTCAGCGGCTTATCTAAGGGGCGCGGGTTTCAAGGAGCAATGAAGCGTCATGGTTTTCATGGTATGCCAGCCAGTCATGGTCATCGGGCGGTTAGACGACATGTTGGTTCGATCGGTCAACGTTTTCCCCAGCATACGCTAAAAGGTTTACGGATGGCGGGACGTGATGGCAATGTCCGGATTTCTGTTCGTGGCCTAACGGTAATGGCGGTAGATCAGGAGAATAACCTGCTCGCGCTTAAAGGAGCGGTTCCTGGTCGTAAGGGGACTAGGTTAGAAATAGTGGGAATTTAATATGCAGATGGATGTCTACAATCAAACTGGCGAAGTAGTGCGACAAGCCGAGCTACCAGAGGCGGTTTTTGGTTTGCCCGTGGATAGCCAACTGATTGCCGAGGCGGTCCTGGCCCAAGCCGCCAATAGCCGTTTGGTACTAGCCCACACTAAAGATCGTTCCGAAGTGCGCGGTGGTGGTAAAAAGCCTTGGCGCCAAAAAGGTACCGGTCGCGCGCGCCACGGCTCCACGCGTTCTCCTTTATGGAAGGGTGGCGGTGTGACTTTCGGTCCTACCAAGGAGCGCAACTGGTCAGTGAAAATTAATAAGAAAGTGCGCCGGCGAGCGCTATTAATGGCGCTCTCTAGTAAGGCGCAGACGGGCAATATTTTATTATTAGAAGATCTACAGTTATCTACTATTAAAACTAGCACGGTTAATAAGGTTTTGTTGACGCTGGGTACGAAACTACCAGAGTTTAAGGCCAAACAGAAAAAAACCGATAGCTTACTGCTAGTGATACCGGAAAAAAATAACGTAATCGAGAAATCAGCGCGCAATCTGCCACGGGTGGAGGCGATCCGTGCTCAAGACTTAAATCCAAGAGCGGTACTGAAAAGCAAATTTATGATCATGTTAGTACCCGCTTTGCCGGTAATTGAAAAGACCTTCAAAATTTAAATATGGCTTTGAATATTTTTAAAAAAGAAAATAAAAGTAAAAATCCACTAGTCGGACGCTCCGGTGCCGACGTTACTATGGTGCCTGCGGCACCGTCACTGGGGATAAAGAACTCCGGC
>Ga0209518_1004100_pt1 | contig 11951 bp, 6 predicted proteins | sample RifGroB1_FD_183993 | JGI IMG/M metagenome (GOLD analysis project Ga0209518, IMG submission 183993) | Groundwater microbial communities from Rifle, Colorado, USA - Groundwater B1 (SPAdes) (version 2) | ecosystem: Environmental > Aquatic > Deep subsurface > Groundwater | place: Rifle, Colorado... | reverse complement strand
GACTATTCGGACTGACCGTCCCGATGCCGACGTTGCCGGTGTATAAAAGAGTCATCAGCGCTGCACTGCCGCTTTGCAATCTAATCTGGGCATCATCGACAGTACCATACCCATGCAAAATTATATTCATTTTTCTGTTTAGTGTACCTTGACCACCAGCAGATAGAATTAAATCCCCCGCATCGCCCCCCGCATCATATCTTGTCCCACTTATTTCGTTTTCTGCAATAGATGTAGTAATTGTCGGCACTGAATCACCAAAATTACCGCTGAGCTTGAAGCCACCTCTATACAAATCTAACTTCGCCCCCGGCGTCGTCGTCCCGATGCCGACGTTGCCTGCTGCATTGATTCTGACTTTTTCACTTAAACCCGAATTATAGGTATAGAATGACAGACCAATGTTATTGCTACTTTCTGTGGTGGAATAAATACGACCTACTGCTGTGCTTGTTAAATCGGTAAAACTGATGTAACCACCATATCCGGCAACTCCACCAGAGTAAGTAGAACCAAACTGCGCAATTTCAAGACCGCTAGCACTTGCGGCTGCGGCATTATTAACCTGTAACTTTGCCCCCGGCCCCGTCGTCCCGATGCCGACGTTGCCTGTTGGGAAATTCACCTCTGTGACTGTGGCTCCGGACCTCTCTAGTAGTATCGCCGTAGAGGCACTAGTAATTGCATCGTCTATAGCCTGTAATGACATGACACCGGCGCTTTGGCTCCACCTCCATTGCTTTTCATCTAGAGCCGCATCTGTCTCTTCGACTATAAATTCAGGTGATGCAGAAGAGATATGGAGAAGGCGGTCAGGTGTCGTCGTCCCGATGCCGACGTTGCCGCCATTGAATAAAGCCGCATACGATGAACCTCCTAAGAGAACCTCGGCGGATGCATCATTATCGTAAAAAAGACCGCCCCAAGCCCCAGCAACGCCAGCTTGTCCTTTGATAGCATGAGTAGTTGTGGCATCCGCAACTACCTGTAACTTAGTTGTCGGCCCCGTCGTCCCGATGCCGACGTTGCCAGCACTTGTGATTGTCACCGCCCTAGCTCCGTTGGTATAAAACCCCATATTATCCGCAGCTCCGGTAAGAGCTGTGCCGTGGTCATATATAATCATACCCTGCTGAACAGCATCCGTGTCGACGAAAGAGAGTCCAGAATAATGGGAATTGCCTGTGCCGATTTCAATGAAAGTATTGGCATTATTATCTACTATCAATTGAGTAGCTGAACTCCATGTGGTTCTTGTCGAAGCACCATCAGCACCTTGTATTTGGAGTTTGTCTTTTGGTCCCGTCGTCCCGATGCCGACGTTGCCGGCGGCATCAATTCTGACCTTTTCTGCTAATGTACCATCTTTTATCGTATAGAATGACATGAAAGCGTCGACGTCAGCATTATCTACGCTCTCCTTACCGACATAGATTCTTGCCCCCTCCGAATTAGTCTCAACGCTATTGATAATCTTTTGAAAATTGAAAGTCTGATACAACGCCTGACCAACATCACCAGGATTGGGGCCATTAGTCTGGTTTAGATGCATTATCTCTAAAGCATTATTACCGTTACCGTTACCCCCGAAAGTCGTGATGGGAGTAGTGACGCCGGAATATGAAACACTAAAAGCACCACCGACAACGTCTAGTTTGTAACTAGGAGTTGCAGTTCCTATTCCTACCATCCCAGCAAACGTAGCGCCAAGGTCGGTATGCAACGAATCAGAAACTGTAGTACCTGTGACATCAATACCACCTGTAGTTGTTGCGAGCTTTTTAACGTTGTCATAATAAAGATCAACAGAACTGTTAGCATTTATATCAATACCATACTCAGTACCATCTACTGGAAGAAGGGCTATATCAGTATTAGACCAGAAAGCCATCGGACCAGTGTTATTGTCAAACTGCGCCATCGTGCCATTATGGCCAATTCTCAAGTCGTTGTCAGCACCAGAAAAGAAATGGCCCCCATCTAGTTTTAGATGTAGATCACCATCACCATCTAAAGCCATGACATCTACAACACCAGTAGAGAGTTGTTCGCTCCATTTATATATCTCTGTAGGTGTCATGAAATCAGTAGTAGCAGTCCCAACTCCATCATACTGATATGCAAGAAACTGGCCCATAGGCGCAACAGAAGTTTCGTCAAACTGTACTGCTCTAACAATGACCGACGGTTCGAGACTGAAAGTCGCATGAGTTTCGATGTTTCCTGCAGTGACTCTAGAATGATAGGTATAACCCGCACCATCGTTAATCCCAAAACCCCCTAAAGCATTATAGGCAGTTAAACCGTTAGCCTCACCAAAACTAGTAGCTTCCAAATCATGAATCTCAAGACCCGGAGTACCTTCTACATTACTAGCCCTGACTTTGAGACCTAAATCAAAAGTCTCCATGATATCTGTACGAGCGATAACATCTTTATCAACCCAGGATGAAAGAACCCCAGCGTTGTCATAAAGAACGTAATCGTCAGTGGTGGCAGACATCTCGATGTTTTCAACTTCTACAGTCAAAGAAGCCATTGTATGAGTATGTCCAGGATCTGCACCTGAAGTGACATTAGCACCAGTGACTGTTGTAGCAGCTAAAGTACCGGTGACACCAGCGCCAGTAGTACTAGTAGCCAACTTCGCGGCGTTATCATAGTACAAAGTAGCAGCGCCATTAGCAGCTAGACTGATGCCAGTCTCGGTACCATCGACTAACATGAGATTGACTTGACCAGCAGTAGACCCGTAGATATTCAGATTACCGGTATTATTATCGATGATGCTGTTAGTACCGTCATGGAATAAGTTAAGATCAGCACTAACTCCAAGCCTCAAAGCATCAGAGTCTTGAGGCATTGCTAAATCGCCATCATTCTGTATCTGTAATACATTCGTCCAAGTAATATCATTACCAGCTGTACCAGATGGAACTACATAAAAGGAGTGTACGCCATTAGCTTGTGAGTATAAAGACGCTTCACTAGTGCTAATGTATTCCCAAGTAGCATCAGTATCATAATTAGTATTATTACCGATTTCCAAGACACTAGAAGGAGTCACACCAGCCATAGAAGAGATTGCGTTATTACCACCAAGTTCTAATGCCACTCTAGTAGTATGCCAGCCAACTGGCACTGTTCCTATACCAATATTCCCCACTGAATTGACTTGTAAAGCAGGATTTGGAGTACCATCACTAGCACTTAGCTCTGAATGCCTATGAAGTGCATCAGCCATTGAATCGTCAACAAGACCTTGCACTCCAAGAGAGGTCCTTGCTGTCGACCCAGACTCAAGGCCGATAGTACCAACTCCAGTACCTACTAAGAAATCATTATCTATAACTGCTGAGATATTAGCTTCAATCCCGCCGTATTCATGCTTCAAAGTACCAGTAGAAGAAGTGAAAGCAGAAAGAGTCGTAGGATCAGTCGTACCGTCACCTATTACAATGGCACCGTCAGCAAGGGCCGCCATACCTGTGATCGCACTTGAACCATGCCCAAGAAGTATTCCACCATCAGTTAATGTAGAAACGCCAGTACCACCATCTGCTACGGTAAGATCGGTAATCCCAGTAATAGTACCACCAGAAATAGATATGGCATTAGAATTCTGAGTAGCTATTGAACCAAGACCAAGAGTAGTTCGTTGAGCGGAGGCATCTGCATCATCAAGTAGTGCCCTTCCAGCCACTGTGACAGTCGCGGTCGTTGCTGAGGTTGCTGACATAAAAACAGGAAGAACATTAGCTGCTGGAGTAATCACGGCTAAGGCGGCAAGTTGAGCGTCCAGGACTGTATTGACTAGTGTCCCTGTTGTGACGTTCGTCGCACTTATTCCAGTCCCGACCTTCGAGCCAGTGAGGCTACCATCAGCTAAGTCTGTAAGATCTGCGTCGTAAGCCTGGACATCAGAACCGATTGCAGCTCCACTAATGCTATTGACCGTGAGCCCAGAAGAGAAGACTGGAGACAAACCACTGACATCAAGTCCCCTGGTGAAAGTGATCTTCTCACCAGAAACCGTCCCATCAGCAAAATCGGTTAGCGTTGCGTCCAACGGTTGAAACCCAGCACCAAGATAGATCTTCGTCACTACATCTTGATCACCACTAGGGTCAACCGCTTGAATTCGACCAGCAGCATCTCGACCAACTACGGTTAATACAGTGGTTGCTCCACTTACCAGATTCTGACCATCCAACAAATCTGCATCTAAGCCAGAACCAGAACCTTCTGTGACAGCTAGACTAATACTAGCACCAAGGGCTACAGTACCACCACCGGAAAGTTGATTCCCAGCAGTAACTGTAACAGATGAATTCGCTAGATCAATATTCCCTATAGTTCCATCTATTATTTCAGTGGACGAGATAGACTGCCCCAGAAGACTTGCTTCACCAGTAACGTCAGGAAAAGTATAAGTTCGAGTATCAGATAGCTGCGTAACATCAAAGATCCCGTACTGAGTTGGAGTAGCACCATTCTCCAGAATTGAGAATGAAGAATCAAGCTGCACACCACCACCATTATTGACCCGGAGATTAATCTTCCCAAGGTCATCAAGCAGTTCTAGATCCTGTCCAGCACCAGGACGGAATCCCAAAGGACCAAGAATTGTGCCAGTTATCCTTGGACCATTACCACTTCTTGTAAAATCAAGAATAGGAGTAACAGCAGGACTGAAAATGACTTGGAGTTGAGCGGTAGTAATAGTTCTGATCTCTGGGTCAGTGCCTGCAAACTTCAAGACTTTGACGATACTAGTATCAACACCGGTCGTAACTTTACCAGTTCCACCTAACTGAGCATAAGATGGAACTAAGAAACCTAAGAGAATCAAGAGAATCAAGGATCGTCGCATCTCAACCTCGTCTATTGCTACGCGTCAGGTACCGGTGCAAGTGCTGGGTCAGACTGCGAGAAATAACCAGTCGCGTTGTCTTTCACTAGATTTTTAGTAGCACCCACTGGAGCTGAGCTAACTTTAAACATCAACCACATAGCTCCAGCAGGAATGTCATGAACCCACAGATACATTAAACCACCAGCAAGGACCCATGGGTCGTCCCAAGTACCAGACCCAATTGAGAGGTTCCCAATGTTCAGGATATCTAGTCCTTGAAAATTCCAAGCTCCGTTCACAAAACCGAGGATATTTGTGTCGGCCCCAGCAATAAAACCTTTCAGGAGAAGCTCTACATCTTCTGTACCATCGCTAGCATCCCCAGCCAAGAATTCCCAATAGAAATACCTGATAGGTTCACCTGCATCATTATCTAACAAAACACGTAGACCAACTCCATGTCCGTCCTGAGAAGCGCCAGAGATTGGATCCCACTGAAGAGTAACTAGATCTTTAATAGACGCGGCCGCGGCATCTTTTGTAAGAATATTGACCGCTTTATGTTTTCCATCACCAGTGGTAGGATCAAACCAATGTTCATTGTCAGAATAATCATGCAGACCATCAATACTACCAAAAGCAGAATTAGCCTCGGAGGCCCTAGTCGGACCCCCAGGACTAACTGATTGACCGAGTTGTATCATTTTTCAGCAGTTCATTCACGTAAGCTAAATCAAAGTCAAGTTCTAATTCGCATTGGGCAATTCTAGCTGACATACGACCAGATTGTGCTTCAGCTATCTGAATTCTAGCAGCAAGATCTTCTTTCTGTGACTCGGTTAGGACCTGCCACTCAGTAGAAAGTTTTTGTTTGCATCTTTCAACTTCTGCTAGATAAAGTCTCGATTGACCTATAGCTTCTTTAGCATCAAAAACTAGATCCATCAGCCTTCTACGAATCTGCAAGATCTTCCTCTTACGTTCAAACTGTACATCAAGTAGTTCATTAGTATTAGTTCGAAAATCGATAAATACTTTTTCATGCACAGATTGTAGATCCTCACGCAACTCTATCAACTGAGAGGCTTTTTGAAGGAATTTGTCAGGATATGATAGAGATTCGTTCTTCATAGCCATGTTGAAATCTGGAGAGTACCAAAATCACCAGTAATGATAAACCCAGTAGCATCAGACCACCAACCATTACCTTGAGAGGCCTCTGGGTAGATCCCAGCATCGTCATCCTTCCAAATTGCGTAGGAGCCCATGGTGCTCAAAAGCTCTGGTAATGGAGCATGGACCACAAACTCTATAGCAGGTCGTACTAAGGTGAAATTGAGCTCCCCTGGCCTTACCAGAGATTGAAGTGAGATTAACGGCCATGCAATAGATTGAAGCTGGATTAACTGACGGGTTACTTCTAACTCTATAACCGTACCAAAAGTTTGTTCTCGTAATATCCCACTGATGAAGACATCTACATCATTTCCTGAAGGAAGAGTATAGCCAGTCCCATCTAAATAATCAGTCCAACGATCATCAGACATTAAGCAACTGCCTCTGGTTCCTGATCGTCTAAGACATAAGAACCATAACCGGCCTTCATAATCAATACGAATTTTGGACTTAGATCAAAAACCTGAGCATCTACATAACCCTCCGAATTAGTCACGTCTGATGTCACCAGGACTCCAGTAAGAGTGTTATAGACATAAACAGTAGCGGCAGGTATTAAATACCCATTTTGATCTACTGCAGTCACTCTCAAAACCGCGTCTAAGCCAGAATGAAAAGCAGCAAGTATAGCAGTGCTATAGTTCCCTAATGTGTCTTTGGCAAAGAAAGCAACGAAGTAGCTGGTGTCAATAGTTAAACCAGTTACGACCGTGGTATCTGTAGTGTTTGTAGCAAGAGCCGCATCATCAACTTTATCCCATTTCACACCGTTACGAGCTAATGCGTCAGCAAAACTTATAGCAGAGAAATAGAGCTCATAACTATCAAAATTGGTGTCCGATCCGACAATAGACCAAGATAACCTCTGACTAGTAAGAGTTATTTCTGAAACCGTCACAATTGTATTTGGATCGACAGTAGGAAGAGTAGTATCTAAGTCAAAAACTACTGACTCATCTTGTCCAGTTCCAGTCCCATCATTCGCAATCACCCTAACTTTAGCATTAGTCTGATTAACCCCATCGATTCCAAACTGAGTCAATGCATTCCAATTAAGAGTAATGGTTTTAACCGCTGGACTTGATGGAACATCAAAGAAAGGACCAGTATCCCCAGTTACCGCAATCATAGCCTCCCAACTATCACCATCCCAATACTCGTAAGTTATGGTGATAGTTGGATAATCATCCTGAAGTTCAGCTTCTATGACATATACTCCTGTACCGTCAGTGGGTTGTGTCACAGTGACATTCTGTACTACCGGGTCTAGACTTTCAGTAGTAACCTCAACGATAGAAGTGTAATCAGAAGAAACTGAGATGCTATTTGGGTTACGAGTTTTAGAGCGGAATTCGTAGGTGTGATTTGCCAACAACCCTATAACTGTAATAGTACCCCAGGTCGCAATTGTTTGATGAACAGCACCTGGACCAATAGTTCCACCTGCTTGAACCCAACCATTTGTATCTCCACTAACGAAGATAGCATGACTAAAGAATCCAGTAATCCCAGCAGCATCTGCAGCATTCTCATGGGGAGTTACATCTACAGTAGTCTTTCCAGTAACTACTGCGGTAACAAGAGCTGGAGTTGCGGGTTTCACATAATGAGTTGTTGCACTATCGATAATAGTAAAGCTACCAAAATCATCCACATGTCTAGCACCAATCTGAATATAATCATCGCCGTATAAAACCACGCCAGCGTTAGCTGCAACAGTACCAGTAGAAGTGACATTAGTAGGTCCGACAGTTTCAACTACTGCACCACCATTAACTTTAATTCTGATATAGTTCAGATCTGGACTACTATCATTCCAGGTAGCACTCACTGAAGCTGTGGATAAAAGAGCTAAGGGTGGAGATACAACCAAAGTAAGAGTGACATTTATAGGAGAAATAGTATCTATGGGAAATCCGCTAGAAACTGCAGGAGTACTATCATCAAGATTTGTATCCTGAACAGTAATCTGTAAATAGTAAGTAGTTACAAGATTCAGATCGGCATCTACATCCCAAACTAGACCAACAGTATTCGCTCCTTCATCCGTTTCTACTCCTGTAACGGTCCCAACTTGGAAAGGATTGGCATTATTAACATCTGGGACATTACCAAAATCTACAGTAGGAGTACCAACTATAGTAGCAGCAACCCAAGGCCCAGAAGCGCTAGCAGAACGTTCAATTTTTATCTTGATCGCTTGAAAATTCTGATCATCAACCTCAACCGAGAAGTCTACTAGTTTAGATCCATCTAACCGCTGAGCTGGTTGAACCTCTACAACAACAGTCGGATCAAACTGCTTTTCTATCGTCTGACCAAATTCTAATTGAAGAGCTGAATTTAAGACCCCGTAGATCTGTCCCATTAGTATGTCTGTACATTACCAAAAATGTCATGAGAAAAAAGTGCGACGTAGTACTTTGTATTCTGAGTCAATCCCTCGATAGTAAACTGGGCATCACTAATAGAATGATGTCGTACATGTTGATCATTAGGAGCTCCACGACTCATGTAAGCAGCTGAGGGTAAAGAAGTCCGATTTGTCCAAGTATCCGAAGGTTGATTGTACGATTCAACATCAGATTGAACACCACTGCTCTCACCCCCAATAGTATAGATTTCTCGGTCTAAAGCACCAGCTTGAGAATGTTGACGAGAATCAACTCCAGCAACAGTGGTTGAAAAGGCACTCCCAGCGACATTAAGTTTCGCCATCGTAGTCAACGTGGTAGATCCATTATTTCCTTTCGCAACAAAAGCTAATCCTGTAAAGTGAGAAGTGCATCCCTTAGCGTGATACCGATCAGCAGGCAAGTTAGGCCCAGCAGCCCAAGAAGAACCCGCCACAGTGTATTTTCTAGATCCATCTAAATCAGTAATTGAAGAACCAACTGCCCAATGCACTAAGCCATCACTGAACCCAGCGGTACTACTACGATCATTTCCGGTATCTGTAGTTTCATTAGACCAAACCCCAGAAGAGAAAGTGAGTTTTCTAGTATCATCTTGAGCTGTACTTGGATCACCACCATGAGAGAGAATGCCAAACCCGTTATGATCATCTGAGTGAGCTGCAAGTTTTCTGATAAGTCCAAGACTGCTTTGAGAAGCCCAAGAGTCGTTGATAATGCTATACTTTTCAGTAGCACCATCCAAGACACCTTTCAGATGCCATATAGACGAAGCATCAGTAAAAGCAGAACCACCTTCGGTCTCAAAAGGAACATTAGTCAATCCTGAGTCCCAAGTCCCGGAAACCGGATTATAGGAGAGATTCTGGTCTGCTACACCTAACCCACCACTCCCACCTTGAGAGTAGAGTTTAGGCAGTCCTGGGCTAATGAAACATACCCCAGCAGAAGTTCGACCTACCGCATCAGCCATGCTCGTAGAAGAGTACCAACCCTCCCAATGCGACCAATTAGTGTCTGAGTGTGCCATTAGCTATATGGAGAGTTGTTATTCCAACCAAAGTGTCCACGGGCTGTTGTAAAGGTTGCTAGATTAACGAAGGAATCACTTTCCCATAGATACCTTTTCGCAGTATTTAAGCTCTCACCACCGACCAGTAGAGCTGAGTAGTCAACTTGTAATCCACGAGTACCGGCATCTTTCGATGGATTAGTTTTGATAGCCCAACTATCTCCAGAGATGTCATACAATTCCAGGAAAGTGTCTTTGAAGTACCCAATTTGATCTGACCCACCTACTGAAAAGACTCCCGCTTCTTCATCAAGATTTGTTGGATCAGTTCTACCGGTAATGGTGTCACCAGAAGCATCATACTCTTCTAAGTCATTTACAGGACTTCCAGCTTCATTCCCAGAGACAATAAAAGCGTTATCAGTGTCCTCATCAGAAGACACTGCGGCTAAGTTGTCTCGATCTGCAGTCAGAACTCCGGTTTTAGTACTCCAAGCTTCTGTCCCAAAGTTCAATTCATAGATATCATTTATCCTAGCGGAACTGACTCTTCCACCAAAGGTGTAACCTTTACCATTAAGTCTAGCGGAAGAAGAACGAATAAGATTAGCTGGAGTGACCGCTGTTTTACTTTCCCAGGAGGCTCCTGAGATGTAATATTGTATACTAGTGTTCGAGTCAACTGAGGCTACTTGACCACCGATCTGCCATGATCGATCTCCAAAAGGATCGCTTGGAAAAGAAGTCTGAAATGCTCTAGTAGCAGACAGGATTGTTCCAGCACTCCAAGCATTGGCAGATTGGTCATAGATTTGAACCGAGGCTTGATCCGCAGAGCCATTATTACCTCCAACAACGAGACCTTTGTCAGCTGCACTTTGTCTTCTCTGATAAGTTCCAAGAACAATGTTTACATCAAGTTTATCCCCATCTGGATAACCAGAACCATCAAGAGTAATCCCAACGATTCCCTGAGGCGGGGAGGTATCGATGTTTATTGTGTCAGTAGCAGCGAATAACCGATCCCCGTGTGGTACTACAGAGGGTTGTTGTCTGACTATGGTCATTGCACTCAAAGCAGACCAAGAATCTGTAAGAGGATCATATTCTCTAGCTTCGTCTCGATCCGCAGTGTCTCTACCACCGAACTGATAGACTAATCCGATTTGAAAAGCAGCCCCACCCCACTCTGCGTCTTGACCAGTGTCAGCGGTGGAGACGGACCAAGAATCATCGGCTACATCATAGATTAGATTATCATCAACTTCTGCACCACCTTCTTCGCCCTTAACGATAATCCCTAGAAGATTCTGAAAAGATCCACCATTGCACCTACCACGTGCGGTACTAAGAACTGTACCAGCCGCCCACGCATCTGTCGAAAGACCATAGACCCCCATAGCATTAGTTCGACCCGCAATTGTAGACCCGCCGGCAGAATAATGCTTGGAATGCACCCCAAAGCCAGTGGCTTCGTATTTAACAGTTAGTCCAGTATCTGTAAGCGCTACCCACGTCGCTGTCAAGTGCTCAAACCGATGCATATCGGTTTGACCAATATCAGGAGACTCGGCGTTATCAGAGGAGAAAATCTGACTTAAGAAAGTACCGCTTATATCGGTATTGGCCCCCGCAAAAGAATTGGCAGTGCCAGAATAACCACCAGTGGGGGACCAAACATCACCAACAATATCGTATTCTTGGGTGGCATTAGTTTTGTAGGCTTTATGTACGATGGTCTCAAGTGTTTGCCCCATAGACCCCCAACCACCATTCCATGGAAGTCCAGCGAGAGCAGTATAAGAATCACCGCTCGGGGTATAACTCTCATGGGCAGCTGAACCAACCGTACCCTGTATGTAGATGGCAGTAGTGAGACTCAGTTAGGTTTTCTCCCAGAGCCTAAACCCGGTGGTGAAATTCCTGGGACGACAATGGACGGTCTCAAAGCAGTTACATTTGGTTGTTGTCCTTCTTGAAGTCTTCGCTTCGCTTCAACTTGTCTCTTCTGGATAAGTAATTCGAAAAGCTGATCTTGGGCGTCTAATGGGAAGAAAGGTTGACCAGGTTCTGGTAAACTCTTTCTTGTTTCTTCAATAACCAACTCCGCCTTCTTCCAACGTGCTTCAAGAGTTGGTTCAGAAGCAACTTGACGTACTTCTAACGGACTAAAAGAATGTTCTCGCATAACGATAGCTAAATCCAATGCATCATTGACGAAATCCTGTGAAAAATGACCCGGAAGGTAATTCAGACGGCCACGCCAACAACGAACAATGAACCTGGCTTCCCATTCAAGACGATCAACCTGAAACTGTTCTTCCCGAGAAGTGACCTTTGGTACTAGATCTTTTACTTTACGGTACTCCCCCAAGAAGGCTTGCAGTTGACGAAAGATGTCCCGGGCTTTCAGATCAATGAGCGGCATTCGCCTTAGAAGATCATCTAAGAGAGCTTTCTTTAGTACTAACCGTGCCTCAATCTTCTTGCGCGC
>Ga0209518_1004094_pt1 | contig 11962 bp, 31 predicted proteins | sample RifGroB1_FD_183993 | JGI IMG/M metagenome (GOLD analysis project Ga0209518, IMG submission 183993) | Groundwater microbial communities from Rifle, Colorado, USA - Groundwater B1 (SPAdes) (version 2) | ecosystem: Environmental > Aquatic > Deep subsurface > Groundwater | place: Rifle, Colorado... | reverse complement strand
ATTTCATTTAGAAAGTGAGGTGAAATTATTATACTAGAAAAATACATTGATGATATTAAAAATGCTCAGAGTGATAAAGATATTAAGAAGGTATTATGTGAATTTTATAAAGTAATTCAGACGGATTCTAAAGTTAGACAAGAATTTGATAGATACTTAATTGAAGTAAATAAATAGTAAAAATAATTGAAAGGAAAATGATAATTATGGTAGAACAAATTAAACAATCAGAACAAGAAAAAGTTGTGTGGATTGTCACTAATACAGTTTTAAATGGTTATGGACATGAAAATTATCGTTTAATTGAAGATCCTAGTATGATTAAGTATAACTATTGGGAAGAAGCAATGTTATGGGCAAAATCAAAAAGTTATTTTCCTGAATTATCTCAAGAGGAATTTTTGATAATAGCAAGGAAGTATGATATATGGAATGAATTTGAAGATGAATGTTTTAAAAATTTAAATTGTAAAGGAGAAGAGTAACCATGAGTGCAGATAATGGTATTTATATTTTAGTTACAAAAGATCAATATAGAGTAATTCATGCTCAAGCAATTGATAATTTAACATTCTCTCATATTGATAGAAATAATCATGATTTAGTACCTACACAAATAATAAGATATTATGGTGATTGTAAATATACTCGTAATATTGATTTAGCAAGGAAAATTGCTTTTTCAATGGCAAGAAGATGCCCCATTTTGGAATATGAAATTAGTGAAATTAAAATTAATAAGACATGGAATCAAATTGTTAAAGAAGCAAAATTACTCGCACCAAAAGAAATTGAAAAAATTAAGCAAAATAATGATGGGAGATGGGATTGGGATATTAAAAGGTTAGAAGAAATTATATCAATGTAATAATTAAAATAAAAATACATAAAGTAGAATGATTATGTTTGATTTATTTGGTGTAGATCAAGATAGGTTTGTGGAAGTTACAAAATACACTACTACTCAATTGATTGCTATTATATCTTTATTGTTAGATAAGAAAATTATTTCAGAAGAAGAATTCAATCAATATATAAAAATAGCAGAAAAACAAGTAGAAGAATCATTTCAAAATAAAAAATTAGAACAAGAGAAAGAATTCAAAGAAAATAATCCAATTATGGCTAAAATGTTTGGTATAGAATAGTATTACAGTATTTAATTTTATTAGAAAGGAGTAAATTATGGAAAATAATATTGGATTAGTAGATTGTATACAAGAATTAGAAAAAATGAGACTAAAATCAACTAAAGATGAAAATTGTAATTTGCTTAATTCAACAATATATTTTCTAAATGAATACAGAAAACTATCACAAATAAAAACAATAAATGAATTTGTAAAAAATCAAAAATGCGAAGAATATTATTATAAAGATTATGTAGATAGATGTGATAATGTAAGGAGGACAGATTAAACTATGATGACATTAGAACAAAAACAAACATTCTACACTACAGATTTCATTAAAAATCTTCATTGTGATATTTGCAAACGAGAAATCACTAATGAGAAACTATTTAAATTAGAAACATCATTTGTAGAAATAACTCACGAAGGTAAGTATTTGTCACAAGTATTTGATGAGAATAATGATAAGCAGCACATTTGTAGTGATTGTATTCAATTGATAAAAGGTTTGCCAAAAGATACAATAGAATTTATAAAATTTAGATTAACATGTTTAGATTGGTAGGAGAAAGGAGAAATCTAATATGGACTGTATTTTAAATGCAAACAAAAGAAAACCATTAAATAAACAGAAATATAAAATCATAGGTAAAAGCAATTTTAATTATGATAATGTTAATGATATTTTAATTTGTGACAATTTATCTAAATATTATGGTGAAAAGATAATTAAATTTTTGCGAGCTGATATGGGTGATAACGATACATATTATCCGAAGTTAGTTGATCAAAACTATGTATTATATGAACGGAAGCCATAAGCAATAGTAAAAGTAAATAATACTATAAATAATATAAAGGAGAATAAAAATAACATGAAACCACAAGAAATTATCGAAACAATTACAGAATTGAATGATGAATTATTTGAAATCAATTCTGATTTATATGAGAGTGGATTAAACTTTGAATATTATACAAATGGATATGTTGATTTGGTTTTATTCTGTAATTATAGAGTTTATGATTCAGAAGATTGTGATGAAGAAGAAATTGAAAAATTAGGATTCAAACAATATCTCATTAAAGAAAGAAATGAATTTATTGATATGATGAGTGACATTAGAAAAATTAGAGTGTCTTAATTGATACTCTAATAAGAAAGGAGATAAATTAATATGGACAATAGAAAAGCAATGAAGACTACCTTAGAATTTTTGTTTTATCTACTATATGATGAAAAAGGTATTCATTTTAAATCAGGTAAAATAGAAAATGCAATTGAAATAATGCACGAAGATAATAATTTTTTAGAGGAATTAAGTGATTTCTTTGAAAAACATATAGAAGTTTATGGTGAGAATTATGGTTTATAAAATAATAGGCAAATACTAAAATATAAAGGAGATAAAATAATATGCAAACACCAATTAGTAAAACTAAAAAGTATAAACAAATTAAACCTATCAATATTGATGGTGCAGATTTTATGATGGTTAATGTAAATTTTACAATTATTAGAAAAACAAATTCTTGGATTTTATGTTCACCAGAAAATACTAGATATGGTTTATATATTGTAAGAAATAAATTTGATGAATGTTTTGAATTAATTGAAGATGAAGTAGAAATGGATAATAATCAATTAGAATCTAAATCAGAATTTGAAGTAGGAGATATAGTAGAAGTAGTTAATAAGTATGGTTTTGAGAATGAATCAGCCGGAGCATCTTACTCTTATTATCCTTCATTTTTTCAAGAGAATGGATTTTATGAATTAAAAAGTAGATATATGGAAATAGGAGTTAAAAATGGTGCTTATAAAATTGTTGGAATTGGTAGACATTCTATGTATCCAGATACAATAGTATATGTTTTAGAAAAAAATAATGATATTTATTTAATGAGCAATACTTATAATGAGATGAAAAAAGTAAAGGAGAATGATATTATGTTACAAACTAATAATCAACTACAGACACACGAAAATTTACATGCAAGATTAGGAGATACAATAATCTTGTCAAATGGATTAAAGTTAAAAGTATGCAAAGATTTTTGTGATAGAGATACTCAGTATTATAAAACAGTGGACACTTCCTGTAACACAAATGTAACAATTGGATATACAGAAAACGATATTAAGAAATTCTGCATAGGCAAAAGAACATGGGGTTATGATGTGGATGAATTTGAGATTATTAATATTGAAAGAAAGCAAGTTAAAGTAAATAAAGTTAAAGTAGAGCAAAATAAAACCGTTAATCCTGATAAAAAAGTTTATAAATATAAATTATTCCCACGAACTGCATATTGGGTAGTTGAAAATATTAAAACTGGTGATACTACATATGAACCGTTTAATATTGCAGAACAATCACTTAAATTAATTGTTGATGGCGATAGAATTACTGTTATTTTTGATGATGGAAGTAAAGGTAGTACAAAATGTTTGCCTACTGATAAGTATGATTTTGAGAAAGGTAGACAAATTGCATATAAGTATGCTTTAATTAAAGTTTTGAAAAAAGAAATTGAAGAATTGGTTAAATAAAAAATAAAAATAAAAAGGAGAAAAGTATATTATGAATAACTTAGGGAAAGAAGCAAAAGATAAGATTACAGGTTTTGAAGGAATTATTATTGGTAAGATTAATTATTTGTTTGGATGCTCCCAATATGGTATTTCACCTAAATGTATAGATGGGAAAGTTAATGGTACTGAATGGTTTGATGAAGGAAGAATTAATATTATAGGAAATGGCATTAAACCAGAAGAAGTTAAAGTAGAAAAGAATGGTGGAATAAATAGAGATTGTCCTAGATAAATTAAATTTATTTCAAACTCTCATTTCATTCAAATATTGATAGGATGTGAAATTTTATGGGATATAGGAAAGATTTAGATATTAATTCATATACAAAAGAAGAAACAGTAGAATATAATTTTGTGTATACAGCAAAAGACGAAGCAATAAATATCTTAGATGAAATTGAAAATAGGGTTAATGAGATTAAAGAAATTTTAAAACCAATTCAAGGTATAGAGATGATTGATGATGCTAAAAATTTATTAGAATTGTTGTCAAGAGATTTGTATTAGAATAAATTAAGTTAGTTAATTAAAAATATTTCTTGACAAATGATAAATATAATTGTATACTAACAATAGTTAGTTATTAAATAAATAGAAAGGAGAAAAATACATATATGATTGAAATGGAACACAAAGAAGAACCTAAAGTTAAAATTGATTTTGCTTACACAGATGAACTTGGTCAAGAGAGTAGACTAACTAAAATAATTTTAAAAGTAGATTCTAACATTCAAACTCAATTAGAATTGCTAGTAGAAGAATTTAAGTATTTCTTGATGGGTGTTGGAATTTCACCTGATATTGTTGAGATGGTTCAAATTGTTGAAGAAAAATAATTGTAAAATAATGTAATGAATCCTTTCTTCTATTTTAATATTTAACAGATTATAAAAATAAAATAAATATACATAAAGGAGATTATAATTATGTCATTCAAATGTCAAGTATGTGGTAAACCACAACCAGCAGGAAGTAAACCTAATAATGTTGTTATCGAAACACGTTATGTTACATATAGAAATAAGGATAGTGAAGGTAATGTAAAATTAAGTGAAGGAAATGAGATTGTGCGTATGATAAAAGTTTGTGACGAATGTAAGTTAAGAGTTTATCAAGTTAACACCATTGAAAGTAAAGTAGTATAGGGAATATAATGATTAAATGTGAAACATGTAAAAATAAAACTGATATGTCTGAAGGAGAATTATATTGTGCCGAAGAATGTTATGGAATAGGTGAAGTATATGATTGGTGTGATGCATATAATTCTGCATTGGAATATATGAAAAGTATAAGATTTGATTTTGATGAGTGTGAAGGATATGAGAAAGGAGAAATAATTATATGAGAGCAAAAAAGGTTGAAAAACTTAATCTTGGATTTAAAATTGGTGACATTGTTACTGTAGATAATGACCATATTTATTATTCATATACTCAATTTGTACATAGATATTTTTGGTTTGCATCTAGATACCAATATAAATGTTTTGTAAACAATGATGGATTACCATTGAAAGTTGTAGGAGTATATAATCATGTTATGAAGGATAAATATGATAAAAGTAAATATGTTGTAGTTATTCAAGACAAATATAAAAGAATATACCTTGTTGGAGAATGTGGAGTTAAAAAGGTTAATTAAAGAATATGGATACACTAGATATAGTGATTTATAATCTATATACTCACTATATCTAGTATTAAAATCAGCATAAATGTCAAATTTTATTCAAATGTTTGGAGAAAGGAGAAATTTATGATTAAAGTAATTGAAACTAATTTATCTATAGACAACAATGATAATATTGCAGACCATCAATCTAGAGTAATTGAAGTAGAAAGTTGGGAAGAATTTATTAATGAAATTAAAGAATGTAAAACTGTAAGTAGAAAATCTATTTGTGGTTGTTTAGATGGATGTACGATACCTAAGAAATCAAAAGTAGTAAATCTAAAATATGATGATATTCATTTATCATGTGATGTTTATAATTATTTTGGTATGAAATCAAAGAAATTAGTTTATAAAGGTTTATAAAAATTAACTAGAAAGGAGAATAATTAACATGCCAAAATATGAATATAAAATTGAATTTACTAGTGATGCAGAAAATGTAATTGAAATTCTTAAAAGAATCACAGAAACAATTAGCAATGAATTATTACCATATTCAAATGATATTATGCCTACTGTAACATTTTTAGATGTAAAATAAATTATAAATAATAAAGGAGTAAAAAATAATATGCCAAAATACAGAAGAATATCAGAAATAGTTGATGTAGAAATTTACAAAGAAGGCATAGAAGACGGATGGTGTGTTGACTTTTCAGGAATTTATGCATCTTATTATGCTTATTTTAATACAAAACAAGAAATATTAAATTTTATAAATGAGGATAAGGGCAAAGAAATGTGCGATGATGAAGACAAAAATCATGAAATCACATATGAAAATCCTATCCCATTTATTAAAACTAATACAGGTGAGTATGAAGTATTTGAAGGTGATTTTATTATCCTTGATGAAGAAGGAAAAAGACTTCGTGTTATTCAACCTAATGTATTTCATATGAATTATGAATTAGTAGAGGATTAGAAAGGAGAAATATTATGATAGTAAAAATAGGAAACACCTATCACAATTCAACAGAACAGCCAATCTTATTAATACTAAGTAAAGAAGAAAAATTTCATATTGCTAATATGGCAGAAGATAAAAAGAAATATTTATCTTCTCCTAGTGATTATAGTATAGATAAAGCAAAAGAAATATTAGAAAATGTACCAGAATGGATATTGAGATGTGTTGATTATTAGAATAAATTAAATTCAGGAGAATTAATTTGCAAAATGTAATTAAACAAATACTAGACATTATAGGGGATGAAGAAAATAGTAAGTTAACTCTTAACATATATCCTCCAAATGAAATATTTTTTCATATTTATGATGTGGAGATTGCAGTAGGAATTAATACTGAAGAGAAATATGCTTATGTTGATACAGAATGTATAAATAATCATTTAACAAGTAGTATGTTAAGTGAATTAGGTGAGATAACTAAGGTGATTGAAGAGAATATTGATGTTGTATTGGAATGTTTTGGTAAGTAAAAATAAAATATAAAACTTAAAAATGAAAAGGAGAAATGTTTACTATGGAAGAATTATTAGCAATGTTAGAGCAGTTAGGAGAGAATCAAGAAGTTTTTAAAGTTTTAATTAAGACACAGGTGGAGAAATACAAACCGTTAGTTTATGCTGTTGGTGAAGAATTGCTAGGAATTTATAAAGACTATGCAGATAATAAAGAAATATTTGTAACAATAGCAAAAGTTAAAAAGAATCAATTTGATGCGTATGTTGAAGTTGGTTTTACTCCAGAGCAAGCAATGGCATTTTTACTCAATGACATAACTAATATGAAAAATAATGTTAGCAAGGTAGTGTCAAATTTAGGGAAAGTAAAGAGTAAAAAAGAATAGTAAAAATATATAAGATGTATACTATATATTGTAGTTTATATTTATTATGACTACGATATATAGTAAGATATTAATACAGATTATGAGATTTGTTATAATATTAGAAAGGAGAATAAATATGAAAGTAAATGATAATAGAGAAATTTATGAAGGACTAATAAGCAATCAACAAGTTAATGATTATGGTAATAGTAATGATTATGCACTTTCTATTGATTATGATATAATTGAAAATATATTTTGGAAATATGAGGGAAGAAAAGTTAGATTGATTATTGAGACTATAGATTAGTAAAATAATAAGGAGAATATAATATGGCATTAAAAAATTATACATTTTATCAAAATCAATGTATTGTAAATAATCATTCTGAATTTTGCAAATTATTGAAATGGTTTCTTAAACATGGTGCAGAAAATTATTGTGGTGGAGATATGCCAATGTTTAATAGTTTATATGATATTTTAGATGAATTAGATGTGACATTTGAAGATTTCGATTGTGAGAGTGATAATGAAGAAGAATATTTATTAATACATAATATTTTAGAATTAGAAGAATTTTTATTGAATAATATTAATGATAATACATTAATACCTTCTGAAGACGAATATCCTTTATTGGTAATATGGTATAAAAGTGAAAGTTTTGATAGATTTGGTGATACTAGTACCAAAATATTAAATTTTACTTCTATGAAAGAAATTAATAATATTGATGATTTTATGAGTGAGTATGAGAAAAAGTTGTCGACAAGAGAGCAACAGAATGATAATATAATAGTGAAGTGAAATTAAATTAAATTTAAAAGGAGTAGTTATTATGGATATGAAATTTGAAAAAATGAATAAAGAAGAAAGACAAGAGTATATTAATGGACTTTATAATGATTTAAGAAATTTTATTGATGAAATGGCAGTAGAAACTAACAATGTAAATAAATTAAAATCTAACATGTCATTTGAAGAATACAGATTATTTGTAAAAGATATTGCAAAACAATTAGGTAAAAAAGAAGAATTAGATGAAATGGTAGAGTACATTGATATTGTTAATAGTATTAAGGATAGAATGTAAAATAATATTACAAAAGATAGTATTTATAATGATATTGAAAGGAAGATTGTATGAACAGAATAACTATACAATGTCCAGTATGTGGGAACAATCACATTATCACTATTGTTGAATTTAGAAAACATGAAAATGAATATGAATGTAATAAAGATTATTTCTCTTCAAATTTAGCACATATTAGTAATAATAGAATTAATGCTGAAAAATGGATAAAGGACAATACAGATTTTAATAGTGAGAATGAACATTGGTGGTGGGCAATATTTGAAACAAAAGTTGGCAGTGATATAGTAGATGAAGATTATATTATGAATTTAACTTTCTATGATAAGTATGGTAATAGAACGATTGAAAATATACAACCTTAAAGGAGATATTTATTATGTGTGATTATTGTGATGAGCAATACTTAGGATTTGAAAGAACTGATTTTTCAGGAATAGAAGGTATTATGTATGATAAAAAGAAAAGTAAATATTATCTTGTAATAGAACATTTTAAAAATGAGATTAATAGTGTAGAAATTAATTATTGTCCTCAATGTGGTAAAAAGTTAGGTTAGATTGAATGTTTTGTCATGTTATTTTAAAAAGGAGGAATAATTATAAACTCAAATTATTATGCAGGAATTGGTTCAAGAGAAACGCCTAGTGAAATACTAAAACTATTTGAAAAAGTAGGATATTTTCTAGCAAAAAATAATTTTATATTGCGTTCTGGGGGTGCAGGAGGAGCAGATCAGTCATTTGAACGTGGTGTAGACAAGGCAAATGGTAAGAAAGAAATATTTTTACCTTGGAGAAATTTTGAAGGTTCAGACTCTAAATTGATTGTTAGTGATGAAAGAGCATTTGAAATAGCAAAGAGATTTCATCCGTATTGGCATAATTTAAAACAAGGGGCTCAAAAACTCCAATCTCGTAACAGTCACCAGGTTTTAGGATGGGATTTAAACACTCCTTCTAAATTCGTAATATGTTGGACTGAAAAAGGTAAAGGGAAAGGTGGAACAGGGCAAAGTTTAAGAATAGCAACGGAATATAAAATACCTATTTTTGATGCAGGAAGATTTGATAGTATTGAGAATGTGAGATTAATGTTGAAGGAATTTTTGATTCAATATTCATATTTAGAAGAAAATAATTTTAAATTAAAAGGAAAGGAAGAATAATTATCATAGATAAAAAAGTTATAATCATTAAATTAGATAATTGGATTACTGTATATTTCAAAGGAAAATTATTTGCAGAAGGGCATAGATTATCTAATGAAAAATGGATAAGACTAGGAATATTAATGTGTGAAGCAAAAATTGATTTATCTGAGATTATTGAAAAATGTATCGATGATAATGATGTCTCTGATGAATCTTTATTATGGGATTGGCCTGAAGATATTAATGAATTAGATAGTGAGATTGTTAATATAATTAAATATGGTGAAATAAATAATAATACATAAGGAGGAATAATTATGATTAAAAAATCATGTTACACTTGTGCAGATCATAATACATTAAAAGAAAAATTTCCATGTGATAAATGCCATAATCAAAATAACTGGAATTATAGATTTAGTGTTCAATCGTTGTGTTTAGCAGGAGTTGGATTAGTAGTTTTTGGAATTATATTATTGTAAATAATACATATCAAAGGAGTAAATTAAATATGGATAAATTTAATCCTGATAAAATTGATTGTTGTGCTAATTGTATAAAACAATTTAATACTGAATTGTGTGAAGGTTATTGCGAAAAAACAAGTAATGATAATTGTAAAGAAAATTATTGCTTGCATAAATGTAGGGATTTTCAAAGAAAAGGAACAATTATTATTACACAAAATGAACATGATAAATTATTAGAAATTAAAAATTTATTTAACGGTATCACTAATGAGCAATATAATGAAGTTACTACTCTATTAAATGAATGGAACAAGGAAGGAGAATAAATATATAAAATTGAAAATTTCCAATCTCGCAAACCCTTATAAATACTATGTTTGCGAGATTGGAAATCGTTACCAAAGCAATATTTCATAATGATTTTAAATAATAATTATAATAAAAGGAGAATAATTATGGAAAATATTTTTAGATGTTCTATTTGCAAAAAAGAATATAGTGGATATGATGCAGAAAAGGATTGTTTGAATGATGAAATTAACTGTCTTAATTTAAAAGTAAAATTAGATGAAATTGTTAAAGAATCAATTAAAATTCTAGAAGAAAAATTTGAAGTTAAAATAATTGAAGAAAAACATGATGTTCTAGCAAGTTCTAGTAATCATGGGCAAGACTATGAGGTATATAAATATTTTAATGGCATTGCAGAATATAAAGGGGATATTTATAAATTCTATACAAGTAATGATAGTGTCGGAGATGGAAGATGTGAATCTACATTAAATTCAGTTGAATCATTGGTTAATAATTTTATATATAAATATCTTAGAGAAAAAGAAATTAAATCTAAAGAAATTGTTGGAGTAGTAGAATATCATGAGGATAATGGAATAAATGAAGAAGATGGACTACATTATTATGATAGAGGATATACAATTGGCAATCAAAATGTAGAAAATTTAATGTATGATTTACAAGGTAAGAAAATTAAAATTGAAATTATTGAGTAAAAGGAGAGAAAATAAAAATCATGGATATTAACCTATTTTCAAAGATTGTTAAAAAATTAGATAATCAAGATTTTGAGGATTTTGAATATACATACAATAATAAAATTTATGGTTTTAAAGATATAACTGAAGATTCATGGGAAGACGATGGCAAATATCAATATAAAACTGAGCAAGGACAGTTAATCGAAATGGATGATAGATACAGAGAAATACAATCATTCAATTTTGGTGTATCACGTTCTGTTCAAAGAAGTGGTAGTTATTTCACAGATTATCATTATGAGTATGAACCATACGAATTTTTTGAATTAAAAGAAGTATTAATACCTGAAGTAATCATTCCTGCACATATGGAAACTAAATGGGATAAGTTAAATATTGATTTAGATAATGTAGTAGATGAAATTGAAGAAGAAAGAATAAGATTAGAAATAGAGAAAGAGAGATTAGAGGGAGAAGAAAAAGTAGAAAAGGAGAGATTGACTAAACTATATCCTATGAATAATCAAGATATTATCAAGATGGTTAATAAGAGTTTAAAGAAAAAGAAAATTGAAAAATTTACTTTACAAGAAATGAGAAAAGAATATTTTGATATTGTAGTTAAAAAGAAATTAGAGAATCAAGATTGGATTGATTATCATAGGAAAATTATTTATGGTGAGTAGTTTGTAATCAAAAACTACAGAAAGGAGTGATTTATTATAGGCAGTACAATTTATTCTGACCAAAAATTAATGTATTTTCCAACACAAGAATACGAGACATATAGATTATTAGCACTACTAGGAGATTTACAAATAGATTACATAAAAGAAAGATACATAAGAGATTATACTATAATAAGCAAAGAAGAATATAATGAATTATTTTTAATATCAGCAAACAACAACATTCCTATTAGATTCCTTCTTTTTGAGAAATGGTTAAAAGAAGAAAGATATGATTTAATCAAAAGTTATTTTACTATTAGATTTGGCAGTGATAGTTACAATAATAGAAAAGAAAATTTCCCTATTACAATAT
>Ga0209518_1004092_pt1 | contig 11967 bp, 11 predicted proteins | sample RifGroB1_FD_183993 | JGI IMG/M metagenome (GOLD analysis project Ga0209518, IMG submission 183993) | Groundwater microbial communities from Rifle, Colorado, USA - Groundwater B1 (SPAdes) (version 2) | ecosystem: Environmental > Aquatic > Deep subsurface > Groundwater | place: Rifle, Colorado... | reverse complement strand
GTGTTTACTTTCAGTGCAAGGCAGCTTGCTGAATTGCTTACCGACACAAAGCTTACATCCTCTGATTATAACACATTGCAGGCATTGCAGCGGGGTATAATCAACGAGTTCCTGGGATTTACGTTTGTTCGTATCGAACCCAGAAAAGCTGCTCCAACGGCAGGTACGGCATCGGGTGATAATTATCACGGGCTGCCATACAATGCAACGACCGATGTTACGTCTTGTATCGCATTCTACGGCCCCTCTATCGGTCTTGCTATCGGGCTTATGGACAAGTTCGAGATTGCTACCCGCCCTGACAAGAATTTCAACAAGCAATTATACGTTGAAATGGATATGGATGGAACAAGAATCGAAGAGGTCGGGGTCGTTATTGTAGATTGCGACAATTCCCCAAATCCATAACAGTAAAGGATTTACGATATGCCATATTCTGGAACTAAAGAGGAAAGAAAAAGAAAAGAGTCGATATGCAGATAGAGCCATAGGATTAATAATCCTGCGGGTTATGCTAATCGGCAACTTAAAAGTAAGGCCCGTATTTATAGATGGAACAAAAACAATCCTGAAAGAAGGAAAAGGATTACTGTTAAGTGTAGGCTTGTTAAGGAATATGGCATTACTATTGAGCGTTACGAAGAAATGTATAGCGAGCAATGGGGAATGTGTCCGATTTGTGGAAATTCTAAAAAATCCAGAATGGAACATGGAGCAAACAAGCAGAATGCCTTATGTGTTGACCATTGCCACAAGAATAACAAGGTACGTTCTCTGCTTTGCGATAAGTGCAATGCTCTTCTTGGTATGGCTAATGACAATATAAGCATTCTGCAAAACGCTACTGATTACATAAAATATTTTAATAAAAAATTTTTAATGGGGGTGTAAAGAATGACTACGACTTACAAAAGTGATCAATTGACCAATGTGGATGCCGTTCCAATGGTCAAGAGGCAGGCAAACGAGAAAGGCAAGCTGCACGCTGTGTTTTTCTCGTTTACGACCCACGCCACACTGGGCCTGGCGATTGGCGAAACGGTAGAGGTGGCAAGGCTTCCTGTAGATGCAAGGCCGGTATTCGCAAACATTGGCGGTGAGGCAATGAGTACGGCTGGTGGTACGGCTGGCATTGTCATTGGAGATGGTACGACAGAGGCCGCATACCTTGAGGAAGCCTCATGCGATGCTGCATGGAATACAGCGTTTTTCAACAGACCGTCCAGGGCTGGCGGTGTTGCGCTTGCGGGTGATAGGAGTATTGTTGTTACTGCAAAAACTGAGGCGTGGGCTGCTGGTAAGAAGGTTGTTGGCAGCATACACTACATCAAAGAATAATTCGGGACAAGGTTTCGCTACCTGACCGCTCTTGCCGTATCCGTCCGGTAAGGGCGGTGTCCTTTACAAAAAAAGGAGACAATAAAATGAAAAAAATTTTAATAGGCATCATAAGTTTAATGCTGCTTTTTGGTGCTGTAGAGAAAGCATTCGCCCATAGTGAGATATACGAAACCGTATCGGTAACAGGAACAAGTACGACTGTGCAGGGTCTTTCCGGCACGCTTACCTCTGATACTTCTTGGAGTAAGTATACTTATGTTGAAAGTATCATAGTGGCAGAAAGCACGTCCGGTTTCAGGTTTATTGTTAATGGTACGCCCACTGCCACACTTGGAACGCTTTTACCGGATGGCGGCGTTTTAAAACTTCATACACTGTATGATATGCAGAATATTAAGTTTGAGAGTGGTAGCTCTACTGTTAATGGTACGTTAACCGTGCATCACAGCCGGTCTCAGTCCGAACCGAAAGGCATACAGATTACGAAATAACATGGGAAACAAATTTACACAATTGATAAGCAAAAAAGTATTTATTATCGGGTATGCGATAACAGGCATATTGCTAATATGCCTGGTCGCATTTCTCGATAAAAATATCGACCGAAGCATTTATATGGCCGCAATAGGTGCTATCAGTGGTATTGCCGGAGTACATAATTTCGTTCAGGGTAAGGTAGACGAAAAGAAAGAAGGGATAAAAGATGCCATTAACAAGTAAGGGCAAGACAATATTAACCTCGATGATGAAGGAGTATGGCGGGAAGAAAGGCAAAGAAGTGTTTTATGCAAGTGAACGAAAAGGCACCATCAAGGGCGTAGCAAGGAAAAAGAAAGGCAAGCACAAACAATGAATCTCGTTGAAATAGTAAATGGCAGCCTGCTTCTTATTGGAGCAAATCTTATTATCAATATCGAGGAACGTAATGGTAGGATAATGAACGCCTTCTATCCTTCAACCAGAGACGAGGTCATTGCTTCCGCAGAGTGGAATTTCGCAAAAGGAAGAGCCACTCTTGCAAGGTTGGCAACCGCTCCGGCGTTTGAATTTGATTATCAGTACGCATTGCCTTCCGACCCCTATTGTCTGCGTGTTATAGAATTATATGATTCTGATTCGGAATGGAAGATAGAGGATAGGCAATTATTGACTAATGACGATACGGCAAAAATAAAATATATGAAAAGGGTGATAGATACGGCTTTGTTTAGTCCTATGTTTGTGAAGGCGTTACAGTTTTATTTGGCATCGTTGGGAGCGTTCCCTGTAATGCGTGACGGGGCACTTGCCACAAAATATTATCAGATGTATCTGAACACAATATCAGAAGCCAAGACAATGAACAGTATGGAAGGCACTACGGATGAAATAGAGAACAACGACCTGATTGATGTGAGAATTTAAAACATGCCAAAAACCCAGCGAATTTTTTCCTCGTTTACGAATGGCGAAATCTCTCCCCGACTTTCTTCACGCATTGATTATGATAAATATTTCAACTCATGCGAAAAGCTTGAAAATTTCTTTATCTTTCCACATGGCGGGGTGACACGTCGCTCTGGAACTGTATTTGTTAGTGAGGTAAAAGATAGCACTAAAAAAACACGTGTAATACCATTCAAATTTAACGTGTCCGAAGCGTATATCATTGAGGTAGGGGAATACTATTTCAGATTTTATAAAAGCCATGCTCGGTTATTGTCCGGTGGCGTAGCATACGAAATAAGCACCCCATACAAAGAAGAACATCTTTTTGAACTACAATTTGCTCCATCTGCTGACGTGATGTATATCACGCATTCCAGTTATCCCACACGAAAACTTAGCAGGACGGGTGATATATCGTGGACGCTATCCACTGTCAAATTCGACCCGGCTCCGTCATTCATTGCCGATACAGATCTTAATGAAACACTAACCCCTTCCGCAATCACAGGGGAGGACGTGACCTTTACAGCTGGCACAGGAGTTTTCCTTCCTGCCGATGTAGATAGATTGATAATCTTTGGGGCTTCAAGGGCTATAATTACATCATGGACTGATGCGACTGCTGTTGTTGCCGACATAATAGACGACTGGCCAGACACCAGCGCAATGACTGCTGGTGCGTGGAAGCTTGGCGGTTCGCCTTCCTGTGGATTGACTCCAAGTGCAAAAAGTCCAGTAAAGAAAAGAATCAAACTTACAGTTGAATTGGAATCAACAAAGAGTGTTTCGACTATGACAAGGAGCGGGAGCACCGTAACGGTTGTTACGTCTACTTCTCACGGATACGTTACGGGTGAGTATGTTCTTATTGCGGGAGCATCTCCCAGCGCATACAACAGTGGCTGGAAAATCACCGTAACTAATGCAACAACATTCACGTTTGATATAGGAAGCTTAACTCCCTCGTCTCCTGCGACTGGAACAATAACATCCGCAAGAGCAAAGGCTGCATTTCGTGCTGCCGATGCGGGTAAATATGTAAAAATCAACGATGGGCTTTGTAAGATAAAAGTTGTAACGTCCGCCGTGGAAGTCAAGGCTGACATACTTAGCGTGTTGTCTGTTAAAACTGAATCTGAGGCTGGGTTGTGGTCGTTAGAAGTAGAGTCCTGGAGTGATACTTACGGTTATCCTGCGGCATGTGCTTTCTTTCAACAGAGACTATATTTGGGCGGTTCTAATCAGCAACCCATAACAGTGTGGGGTTCTACGGTTGATTTGTTTGAAAATTTTGCCGTTGGTACGTCTGATGACAATTCTTTGGAATATACATTAACAGCACAGAATAAAATCAGATGGTTGGCCGAAGCGAAAAATTTGGCGGTAGGTACTATGGGAGACGAGAGAATTTTAGGTACTGGCGATGATACTGCGCTCACGCCCACCAATGTCAAAGCTGCTAAAGACACAACGTATGGATGTGCCCTGATTGCTCCAATTACCGTTGGCAATACTACGCTGTTTGTTCAGAGGGCAGGCCGCAAGCTTAGGGAGTTGGCGTTTGTTTTTGAGAATGATTCGTATAAAGCTCCCGACCTGACCATTCTCGCTGAACATATCACAGAAGGCGGTATTATGGAAATTGCCTATCAGCAAGAGCCGGATAGCCTTGTATATGGAGTTCGTGGAGATGGTCAATTGTTAACTATGACATACCAGAGAGATGAGGGCGTTATTGGGTGGGCAAGGCAAATCACACAGGGTCTTTTTGACTCTGCTGCTGTTATTCCTGTGGCTGGTAAAGACGAGGTTTGGGTTGTGGTCGCAAGGCAGATTGCTGGAGTGTGGAAAAGGTACATAGAATATTTTTCTACCGATATGTGGGTGGCATCAAATACGTTTCAATGGACACAGGCCATGACGGATAGTGCAATCAAATATAGCGGTGTGGCTACGACAGTAATAACCGGCCTGGGGCATTTAGAAGGCAAGCTTGTATCGGTGCTTGCTAATGGGGGATTGCACGCTGCCAAGACAGTCATGGGCGGCACTATTCCATTAGATATAAGTGCGACCGAGGTGGAGGTCGGCCTGCATTATTTATCAGACGGGCTTACGGTAAGGCCGGAGCTGGACACTGCCACAGGCAGTATCCAGGGTAAAATAAAGGGATGGTCTGCAATTACCGCAAGATTATATAAGACTCTTGGTGGAAAAATAAATGATGAGCCGATAGAGACAAGGACGTCCGCAGACTTGATGGATGCGTCGCCGCCTGTCTTTAGTGGTGATTTTACAGTTTACAATCTTGGATATGATACAGAAGGCAAGATAAGTTTTAGCCAGCCGGAAGCATTACCTTTTACTTTACTATCTATAGCGGGAGCGTTAAGTGTTGAATAAACCATTCCTTGTCCCGTTTCACGTGCATCAAGTCCAGTATATGGATTTAAGGGAATTTGATAAGCGGGTCTTTCTATCAGTGCCTAACAGCACAAAAGAATTAATTGCTTACGAGCGTAGCGGCTACGCATGGACTGGTATTGTGGGTACGGAAATTATTGCGGCTGGTGGAATAGCCCCGATATGGGAAGGTGTTGCGTGTGCGTGGCTACTCAGCACGCCATTGGTAGATAAATATAAATTGTTCTTGCATAAAACTGTAAAAAATGCTATAAAACTTGTTACGGAAGCAAAGGCATTGCATAGGATAGAAACCGCAATTCTCACAGACCATCTGGTAAGCCAGAAATGGGCTGAATGTTTAGGGTTTAAGAATGAGGGTATTATGCGCAAATTCGATGCCAAAAAGAATGATTACTTTCGATACGCTTTAATAATGGAGTGAGATATGGCCCAAGCATTACCATTGATAGCTTTAGCCGCAACTGCCATAGGCACTGGTGTGTCTGTGGTTGGCAGTGTGATGCAAGGGAAACGTGAAGCAGAGGCAGCGAAAGCGCAAGCAAAACTGTCATCATTCCAGGCTGATGCCGAAATAAAGCGTGGTGACAGAGAAGAAGAAATTATGAGACAGGAAGCCGCAAAGCTTGTAGGGCAGCAAAGGGCAGCCTATGCAGCCGCCGGAGTTAGATTGACAGGCTCGCCGCTCCTGGTAATGGCACAAACAATCCAGGACAGCGAAAAAGACATTTCCTTGTTACAAGAAGAAACCGATGCCCGTGCGCTGTCTTTCAAAATGCAATCAAGGATTTTCGAGGATACTGCGTCATCGGCAAAAACGTCCTCGTATTTTAGGGCTGGCTCTACAATACTCACTGGAATAGGGTCTGGAGTTTCAACGTGGAGAACAATGAAAGGTGACTAATGGCTAGAATACCTATATCGAAAAGGCAGAAAATTGGGCCAGGAGGTTCTGATTTTCCTAGGGGCATCATGGATGCTGTAAATCTTGCTGGCGACCCATTTGCGAAGTTACAAGGGGCAGGCAACGCTCTAACGCAAACAGGAGCAATCCTGGGGCAGTTTGCAGCAAAACAAAGAGAAGCGCAGGACGTAATTGATAGGCAAACAGCCAATGCCGATGCCAGCGTGAAGCTTGAGGAAATTTATACCAAGAACAAGTTGCAAATAAAAGACCCTTCTCTTTTCCGGTCCACGGTTGAAACAGAATCAAAGGAAGCGTTGGAAAAGATAACCGGAAATTACAGTGGCAATGTGTCTAAATTGTTACAAGCCGATCATGCCGAATCGATGGCTAGGGTAAAAATAAGAGCAATGCAAGACTCACTGCGCAAGACTCACGACAACGGACAGGCAGTCCTTGCTCACCAGGAAGAAATACTTACAAATCAGGCACTTATTGATTTTAGGGGTGGTTCTAATCTAAACGCCAGCAGGGATGCCATATCAAAATATAATGTTTTCGTTGGCGAGCAATTGGGCAGTGGAGCTATAGGGCCGGAAGATGCTGAAAACAAGATGCAGAAATTCCGAGATGATGTGACGTGGGTAACTTTTCAGCAGGCGGTGTCCCTTAATCCTACAGAGATAGCGGGAAATATAGACAGTGCAATCAAAATATATGATTTAAGCCCACAGCAAGCAATAAAAGCAAGGGTGGTAGCTGAGAATTACAAGGGAGCGGAATACTCGAAATATGATAGTTTACGCCCTGCTAATATAGAGAAAATCATTACTGAGGGCGTTAGCATCCAGGGGTTCGAGGAAAAAGCACAGGGGGTATTTGGCAAGGATTACAAGGGTGTGTCGGAAGAAATAGTATCCGCTAAGGCATTATTTCCCATAGCACAGCAATTCAAAATATTGCCTGAGAATGAAATAAAAAAATTACTTGACACGCACAATCCCACAAACAAACCTGTAGGTGTCAACTTTGATGCTGACGTGAAAAGTTTCTCAGTGCTTCAATCTTTGGCTGCTAAAGAAATTGCAGAGAGAAACAGAGACTCGTGGGCCGCCGTAATAGATGACGTACCACAAAACACTGACTACCAAATCGTAATTGATGATGCACTTGCAAGGCAGCGTAGCATGGGTATTATAAGTCCGAAGGTTATGGGTGAGCCAGAACGGGACAAGTTTGTTTCTGATTATATCAATGCTGTTTCTGCTACAGACAGAATTACGGCAATGTCTGAGCTTCAAACTAAATATGGTAGGCATTACAGTAAGGCAATGACTGAAATGGTTGCTAAGGGGCTTCCGGTAGAAGCTACGCTAATGACGGAAGTAGGCCCCCAGACTGCATTATGGTTGGGTCAAACTTCCGCCATGAAAATACCACAACTAAAAGAAATGTTGGGTGATGACAAGAACGGCAATAATATCATGCGTGAAACAATTAAGCAGTACAATGAGCAATTCGGCAAAACTATTATTCCATCAAATATTAAACAATCCCAGGATTACGCAGAAGCGGCAACTAAGCTTTCCTTATTGTATGCCGCCAAAGGATATAAGAATCCATCAGAAAGGGCGGTGAGCGACCTATATGGGCAATACAGCTACGCTGGCACTCTACGCATACCAATGAAATATGATAAAGCCAAGGTCACATCTTTTGCCAGTTACATGATGAATGAAGGCGTACAAAAAGATATCGACAAAATAGAAACTGGTGGTATAATGTCTGAGTTGTGGCTTTCCAGGTTGCAATCAAATGGAGAATGGTATGTCAATGAAAACGAGGATGGAATGGTTCTTTATATGGAAGGCGTTCCCGTAACAACCAAGTCAGGTTATGTGGTAGAATTTCCGTTTTCTATGGCACAATCTATAGAAAAAAAGCAAATCGGGATAGATATTGCTGGCTATCCAGCAACACAGGTGAGTACCGGAGCTAGCATTAAATAATGGGAATTCCAACAAATGTTATAACACCAGAACCGCTTATTACATCCACACAGGAACGCCGGTTCAGGTCTACAGGACTAGAGCTTTTCGGTACGGGTATTGGTGAGGGCCTGCAATACTCTACGCCTGGGGCTTTGGGTAGGATGGCTTCCTGGTATGGTGCGGGCAACGACGAGAAGATAGACGAGGACACATGGAAGGTATCCCCACACTACAGGGAAGGTCTTGCCTATGACCCATCAATGACAATGGCACGGGCTGAAATATTAGCGTATCGCAAAGACATAGAAACAAGGCGTGAGTTTATTAAAGCACATGCTGGCAGTTCTGGCTCTGCAATGGCTTTGGGGTTCCTGGGCAATATTATTGGAACCATTCCCGACCCTATTAATTTTATTCCCGTTCTGAATGTGGGTGCGAAAGCATGGATGATAAGCAAGATAGGACGTGTTGCAGCCACAGCCGCAAAAGGGGCAGCCGAGGCCACTGCTGGCTCAATGATAACACAACCACTTATTATGGCTGCCGAAAAGCAATCCCAGGGTGATTACGACCTGACAATGGCAATGCAAAACGTACTGGCTTCCACTGTATTTGGTGGATTGTTCGGAAGCGTGGCCGGACATATTGAAAAAATCAAAACAAGAACTCACGTTGATGGCGTATCGATGGGTGTTGATAACCTAACAAGCGGGAAGGCTGTTGATGTTGCACCTGTGATACGTAATGAATTAGACAGGATAAGACAAGAAAAAGTTTCATTGCTTGACAATCTTAAGAAACAAAAAGCAGACATCGAGACAAAACTTAGCACTGAACAGCCATTCGTGCGACACGAGGACGTATTAAATGCGATTAGGCAGGATGTCGAGAGCGGCTACGCAGGAGGACGCCTTCCGATTAGGGATGAATTTGGAGTAATAACAGAATATAAAGGTATCGATTCTGGATTTCCTGAATATTTCAGAAGTAAAGGATACCGCAAAAAAGAAGTTTTAGATATTATAGACAAAGCAACGAAAGGTGAAAAATTAACCGAAAAACAAAATAGTATATTATCTGATATTGTAGAAGGTAAAACAACAGAGCTTGAAAGCGCAAGGCATATCATCGAAACGGAAAGTGCTACAAAGGCCAGGCCAAGTGAGATAATTCAAGATATAGGGCTTGAGACTGGCGATAAGTTTAAAATTTACGGAGAATCATATATTGTTAAAAGCTTTGACGAGGAAGGTAATATTATACTTGGAATTGGTGATGCAGAAATAAAGCTTGACACACTAGATAAGTTGCCATTGCCGGATGAAGGCAGCATTACTAAGAAGATTACTCCTGAACTTGCGATAGTAAATAAGCAAATATCTGATTTAGAAACAGAACTACAAAAGGCGTCTATGGATTTTTCCACAAACGAAGAACCTTTTGTCGCACCGGAAGAGGCTGTAATAAAAGAGAACGAATTGACAGGGCAGGCAGATATGGCTGACGAAATTCCAGACCTGGAAGCGCAAATAAATGAAATGGAATCGGAAGCAATGCTTGTGGATGAGGATGTTAAGGCTATTGAGGATGTCAAGCAATTAGAAAAAGAAGCGGGCTTGTGGGGTAAGGCTTACAAAATGGCTGTGGATTGTATTTTGAGGGGTGAATAATAGGATGTCATGCAAACAAAAAATATTAAAACAGTTTCAGGATTTAAAACCTAGCGAAGTACAGGCAATCCTTGACGAGCTGGATGTTAAACAGAAAAAATTGTATTTAAAGTCTGAGCGTGGGGAATCCATACCGGAGCTCATGAAGAAAGCCGCCGCCATCAAGGCAGAGGAACTCAAGGTTGCGGCAGCAGACCAAAAAAGACGGACGCTCAAAAATATCATAGCAAAACGTGAGCGCATTAAGACAATTGACACATTCGATAATGCTTACGATGGCATCGAGGCTTCTTTGGTGGGTAATCCTAAGAATGTGTTACATGCCCAGGAATCGGCTGATGCGTTGGGTAAATCAATCGAAGCAAAGACTTTGGGAGATTTGCACGTAGAACTAGAAAAAGACCACGAAGGCATTTTTAAATTATTCAAATCTGATAAATTTGACGATGATATTGGTCGTGAGCTTTTCGAGCCTGGCAGCACTAAGAATCCAGATGCGATGCACGTTGCAAAGGTATACGATAAATACAAAGAGATATTAAGAAAGTCTGCAAACGAGGCGGGCGCGTCTATCAAGAAAATGACTGGACATATTATTGCGCAAACACACGATTCAGTTAAAGTGGAAAAGGCTGGAATGGATAAATGGATACGGGATATTTTGCCGCTTCTTAATATGGAAAGAACTTTCGGTGATGCAGACCCGTCCGAATTCCTCAGCACTGTATATGCAAACATCAAGACAGGAATACACGGGACAATAACAACCAGAGAGCAAGCGGGAATTAAAACTGCCGCTTCTTTATCTAAATATCTTAGTAGAGAACGACAACTGCATTTCAAAAGTGCTGATGATTTTCTGGCTTACAATAAACAGTATGGTATGATTCCGTCTGTAATACAAGGATTGGAATATGGGCTTAGTAGAATGTCTAAAGAAGTTGGGCTTATGAAAATGTGGGGAGCGAATCCAGAAGCAAATTTTGAAAGTTTGGTTGCCAGATATGCAAGGATGACAAGAAAAGGCAAAGACATCCTGGGTGGTAAAGAACAAGCTGCGCTTCGTAGGCGGTTTGACGTTGTTAGTGGCATGGCTAACGTGCCGGAAAATCCACGTCTGGCTCGTATTGCAAGTTCTATAAGGCATCTGAATTCAATGGCATTCCTGGGACAATCAATGCTGTCCTCCGTTACCGATATAGCCACGTCCGCTGCAAATGCAAACTATCACGGCATTGGGTTGTTTAGTGCCTATTCTCAGATATTTGAAAGAATCTTCAAGGGTAGACCTAAAGGTGTGGAACGTGATGTTACGATAAAACTACTTGGTGAAGCGTTTGACGGTATACGAGGTTCTGCTGCTGCCAGGTTCTCAGCATTGGATAGCACAACAGGCAGGATGGCATCGCTGGCAAATACCTTTTTCAAGCTAAATCGCCTGCAATGGTGGACAGACTTAATGAAGGAAGGCCATGCTATGATGCTGTCGTCACATCTTGCGGACAATATGAATGCCAATTGGAAGGATATGGATATTGGTATTAAAGGTGGATTGTTACGTCATGGCATTACTGAAAGCAAATGGGATATAATTAAGCAATCAAAGACAATGCTTGCTAAGGGCCGTGAGTATATTACGCCGGATGCAATACGAAATTTGCCAGACGAAGCATTCCCAGGCACTATGTCTAAGGATAAATTGAGAAAATTCAAGGAAAACCTTGAAGACAACTTGAGGGCTTTTTTTACCACGGAAGTCGGCTATGGTGTGGTGACTCCCGGGGCCAGGGAATCTGCTAAATTTGGCGGGGCAAGGGCTGGGACTCCTATAGGAGAAGCACTAAAAGCCCTTCTCCAGTTTAAAATGTTCCCGCTTACTATCGGTACTAGGTTGTTTCCCAGACTTAGAGAACAAGGTGTTCCTGGGGTTGTTCATTTTATCATAGCAATGTCTGTTTTCGGTTATGCCTCGGTAACGCTTAAGGATTTAGCGAAGGGTAAGGGACTTCGAGACCCACGCAAAACGCAAACAATGATTGACGCTTTTCTTGCGGGCGGGGCGGTCTCAATGTATGGAGATTTCATACTGAAAGATTACAATAGATACGGCGGCGGATTGCTACAGACTATCGGTGGCCCAACTTTTGGACTTACGGAAGATTTATTGAAAATGGTTTCATTTGCAAGAGAGGGGAATCTTGATGCGGCT